>Ga0075156_10002193_pt1 | contig 10797 bp, 9 predicted proteins | sample JI81AbrownDNA_FD_70966 | JGI IMG/M metagenome (GOLD analysis project Ga0075156, IMG submission 70966) | Wastewater effluent complex algal communities from Wisconsin, to seasonally profile nutrient transformation and Carbon sequestration -... | ecosystem: Engineered > WWTP > Effluent > Algae...
GACCGCATCGCCGCCACCGTCAACTCACTGGCCAGCCAGCATGTGGGTGAACAAATTGTCCTGGTAGCGCACGGTGGAGTCATGGACGCGCTGTACCGCCTGGCCACGCGGCAAGAGATTGAATCGCCCCGCACCTGGGACCTGGGCAACGCCGCCATCAACCGCCTGCTGTGGACACCCGATGGCCTGAGCCTGGTGGGTTGGTCTGACACCCGGCACCTGGACGACGCCACACTCGACGAGACAAGCACTTAATAAAAGGATCTACGCCATGCAAACCAAAGCCGCTGTCGCCTGGAAAGCGGGCCAGCCCCTCACCATCGAAACCGTGGATCTGCAAGGCCCCAGGTTTGGCGAGGTGTTGGTAGAGATCAAGGCCACCGGCATCTGCCACACCGACTACTACACGCTGTCGGGTGCTGACCCCGAGGGCATCTTCCCGGCTATCCTGGGCCACGAAGGCGCGGGCATTGTGGTGGATGTTGGCCCCGGTGTGACTACGTTGAAGAAGGGTGACCACGTCATACCGTTGTACACCCCAGAGTGCCGGACCTGCAAGTTTTGCCTATCCCGCAAGACCAACCTGTGCCAACTGATTCGCGGCACCCAGGGCAAAGGTTTGATGCCAGACGCCACCAGCCGCTTCAGCCTCAATGGCGATCCCATCTTCCACTACATGGGCACCAGCACCTTCAGCAACCACACCGTGGTGCCCGAGATTGCACTGGCAAAAATCCGCAACGACGCACCGTTTGACAAGGTCTGCTACATAGGCTGCGGCGTGACCACCGGCATCGGTGCCGTGATCTTCACCGCCAAAGTGGAAGCGGGTGCCAACGCCGTGGTGTTTGGCCTGGGCGGCATTGGCCTGAACGTGATTCAGGGCCTGAAGATGGTGGGTGCCGACAAGATCATTGGTGTAGACCTGAACCCGGCACGCGAGGCCATGGCACGCCAGTTTGGCATGACGCATTTCCTGAATCCCAAGGACATCGAAGCCGCGGGTGGCAACATCGTCGACGCGATTGTGCAGTTGACCGATGGCGGTGCCGACTACAGTTTTGAATGCATCGGCAACACCAAGGTCATGCGCCAGGCGCTGGAGTGCACCCACAAGGGCTGGGGCCGCAGCATCATCATTGGCGTGGCCGAGGCCGGAGCGGAGATCAGCACCCGGCCGTTCCAGTTGGTGACCGGCCGCAAGTGGGAAGGCTCAGCCTTTGGCGGCGCGAGGGGCCGCACCGACGTGCCCAAGATTGTGGACTGGTACATGGACGGCAAGATCAATATTGACAGCCTGATCACCCACACCATGCCGCTGGAAGACATCAACAAGGGCTTTGACCTGATGAAAAGCGGCGAATCCATCCGCGGTGTTGTGCTGTTCTGATGGCAAACGGTTTGCAACTGCTGAGTGAACACGCCTGTTTTGGCGGCGTGCAGCGTTATTACCAGCATGATTCGGCGGCCATCGGTCTGCCGATGAAGTTCTCGGTTTACCTGCCGCCCCAGGCCACCAGCCAATCAGTCCCTGCGCTCATGTACTTGGCCGGGCTGACCTGCACCGAAGAAACCTTCATGGCCAAGGCTGGCGCACAGCGCGTAGCGGCCGAATTGGGCCTGGCTCTGATCGCACCCGACACCAGCCCCCGTGGCGCCAACATTTTGGGAGAAGCCGACAGCTGGGATTTTGGCCTGGGTGCAGGCTTCTACCTGGATGCCGCACAGGCACCCTGGTCCAAGCACTACCGCATGGAGAGTTATCTGCTGCAGGATCTGCTTCCGCAGATTGGCGACACGCTACCCATAGACACACAACGCTTGGGGCTCACCGGTCACTCCATGGGCGGCCACGGCGCATTGACGCTGGCACTGCGCCACCCCGGTCGCTTTCGATCGCTGTCGGCCTTTGCGCCCATCTGCGCGCCAAGCCAGTGCCCCTGGGGCCACAAGGCTTTCACCGGTTATCTGGGAGCAGCGCCAGAGGTTTGGCAGCAACACGATGCATCGGCGCTGATGGGTTTACGCTCCCAGGCGTTGTTTGCCCACGGCATCCTGATCGACCAGGGACTCAACGACAAGTTTCTGGAGACCCAGTTACATCCCCACCTGTTCGAGCAAGCCTGCGCAACGGCTGGCCAGCCACTCACACTGCGCCGCCAAGCGGGTTACGACCACGGTTACTACTTCATCAGCACCTTCATGATGGACCACTTGCGCCACCATGCCGCGGCGCTGGATCAATAAACTGCTGTCGGCGCAGACAGGCCCTGCAGTTTCTTGCTGAGCAAGGCCACGCTGGGACCCTGGTTCTTGATGGTGCGCATTGTGGCGAGCTGCTTGTTGGCCGCATCCACCTGGCCGTTGCGGCTGTAGGCCACACCCAAATAGAAGTGGATCTCTTCAAAACCGGTGGTCAACTTTTCGGCACGCTCCAGGGCAGCAATGGCGTCGCGCCACTGCCCCCCCTCCACGGCCTTGATGCCTTTGCCCAGCCAATAGTAGGGGTCTTCATGCTGGCGCTGAGCCAACTGGTCGGCATACAACTGCGCCTCGGTCGTGCGCCCCTGTGCCGCCAACACCCTTTGCATGGCCGCCAGTTGGACAAAGGTGGTGTCACCCAGGGTCATGGCCTGGCGTAGCAGCTTTTCAGCGCCTTGGTAGTGGTCGGTGCGTGCATACAACTGGGCCAGATTGTTAAATGCCGGTGCGTAGTCGGGCGCCAGCGCTATCGCGGCGCGGTAGTAGGCGTAGGCATGGCTGTAATTGCGTTGCAGCAGGTACTCGGTCGCCCGATTGTTATAGAAGCGCGCCATGATGGCCTCTTCCGACAGGCGCATGCCGGGGCGCATGGAGCCGCCCTGGGGTTCAAAGTCGATCACAAAACTGCCTGCCCCATACGTGCTGCCGTTTACCGACACATCCACCTTGTTGCGCACAAACAGGTTCACATGGCCGTTGATCAGATCAAACCCCTCGCGGCGGTCCATCACCACTGGCACCGACACTTCCTGCATGCGCGCTTCTATTCCCAGGAACTTGGCCGCGGTGTATGCAAGTATCGTCAGTGACAGGCAGTCGCCCCGTTTTTCGCGCCAGGTTTGTGCTGCCCCAGTGGTGTGGCCTGCGGTGTAGGCCAGGCGGATGCCATTGGGGCCATATAGGCGCGAGAGCAGGATGTCCATGCGTTTCTCGGTGCTGAAGCCTATGCGGTCGTCCGTCTTCAGGTCGCGCACCAGAGCCTCATCCAGCCCAAAGAGGGTTTCCCGGGTTTCAGTGACCAGTGCCGGGTTGTACTGGAACGCCTGGTCCTGCCATACGTCCGCAGGCAATGAACCCGCCACACGTTGGGTGGCACAGCCGCCCAAGGCCAGCACACAGGCCACAACAACACATACTTTAGACAAGCGCATGGCACACCTCGTACAGTTTTTCATGGAACCTACTGAACACAGTATGGTGCGAAAACCTTAGCATTTCCATAGGGTTGCTCCGGATTTAACGAAGCGCTTGCTCGGCGAAAATGCAGCCATGAGCAAAGTTACTGTTTTCGCCACCCCCGTCTTCCTCTTGATGATCGCCTTCGAACTCCTATGGAGCCGCAGGCAGAGCAGCCGCACCGCCGGTCAAACGCCCTACCGCCTGAACGATGCCATCAATAGCATCAGCCTGGGCATGCTGAGCCAGCTCACAGGGGTGCTCAGCAAGCTGTTCAGCATCGGCATTTATGTGCTGGTGTTCAACGCGCTGGCGCTGTACCCCGACATGGCTTTCTGGACCACGTGGTACGGTGTGGTGCTGGCCCTGGTGTTCTACGACTTTTGTTACTACTGGCTGCACCGTGCGGGCCATGAGGTGGCGCTGTTTTGGGCCGCACATGTAGTGCACCACCAGAGCCAGAACTACAACCTGACCACCGCCTTGCGCCAGACCTCGACCGGCTTCCTGTTTGGCTGGATTTTCTACATCCCCATGGCATTGGCGGGTGTGCCACCAGAAGTGTTTGGTGCCGTGGCCTTGATCGACCTGCTCTACCAATTCTGGGTGCATACCGAGCAGGTGGGCAAGTTGGGCTGGTTTGACCGCGTGTTTTGCTCACCCAGCAACCACCGCGTGCACCACGCGGTCAACGACCCATACATCGACAAGAACTACGGCGGCATCCTGATCCTGTGGGACCGGCTGTTTGGCACGTTCCGCGAAGAGGCCGAGCCCTGCGTCTACGGCACGCGCGGCCTGCTCAACAGTTGGGACCCGCTGTGGGCCAATGTGGACACGTACGCGTCGTTGGCCAAGGAATCCTGGCGCACGCCCAACTGGGGCGACAAGATCAAACTGTGGTTCAAACCGCCCGGCTGGCAGAGTGCCGAGATGGCGCGCACCAACCCCAAGCCGCCCTTCACACTGGCTTCCGTCACGCTCTACAACCCGCCGCTGAGCACTCTACAGCAGTGGTTTGCAGCCCTGCAGTTTCTGCTGGCCATGGTCGCCGTACTGGCCTTCCTGTGGCATGTGGACACGATGTCGTTCACCAACAGCGCAATCTGGTGCGCCGCCATTGCCGCGGGCCTGTGGGCCAATGGCCAATTCATGCAGGGCAAGCTGCACATGCTGGAGGTGCTGGCGGTACAAAGCGGTGCCCTGGCCACGCTAGGTGCCCTGGGGCTGATGAACGGCTACATGGTGTTCAAACCCTTGACCATGCTGATTGCTATTGCTTTTGTAGCTACAAGATCAAGAACTGCGGGGGCTACAGGCAGATTTGACATATTGCTTATGGTGGCACTGGTGTTTTCGTTGATTGGCGACGTGTTTCTGATGCTGCCGGGTAACTACTTCATCCCCGGCCTGGCGTCTTTCCTAGTGGCCCACATCTTCTACATCGCATTATTCCGCCAGGGCCAGGCCTGGTTCCCCAGCAAAAAGGCCTTGATTGCCGTGTTGGCGGTGGGCATTGGCATGTATGCCATCGTCTGGGGGGGCCTGGGTGACCCGGTGTTGAAGATGGCCGTGGCCGCTTATGTGGGCGTCATCTCGCTGATGGCGGCGCAGGCCATAGGTCGTGCCACGGTACAAGGCAGCCAAGACTCCGGGGCCGGTTGGGTGGCGCTGGGCGCATGTGTGTTCATGGTGAGCGACTCGCTGATTGCCATCAACAAGTTTGTGACGCCGGTGGCGCTCTCATCGCTGTGGATACTGGCGACGTATTACGTGGCGCAACTGCTGATCGTTCACAACGCGCGCAAGTAGCGGTACAGACGGGTGCATTGCGGCCACGTAAATTCATTCCCGTTTTTTCTGAATTAGATTAACAAATAGACTGCTTTTTCATTATCCTTTAGCTACGTATTCTCCGCTTGTTCGTCTATTCAAACAGGAGATTCGTATGATGAAGTTGCTCTCAACGCTGGCGGTGGTGCTCACCCTCGGCTTGTCCGCCGTATCCACCGATGCCGAGGCCGCCAAGCGCCTCGGCGGCGGCAAATCTTCAGGCACGCAGCGCCAGGCCACGGCCGACAAGGCACCCGCCACGCCGGCACAGTCGGCGGCGGCACCGACAGCGGGCGCTGCAGGCGCCGCTGCGGCAGCGCCCAAGCGCTCGTGGATGGGCCCGATAGCCGGCCTGGCCGCCGGTTTGGGCTTGGCCGCGTTGGCATCACACCTGGGCTTTGGCGATGAGTTGGCATCGATGCTGATGATGGGCTTGCTGGCCTTTGCGGTTATTGCAGCTATCGGCTACTTCATGCGCAAGCGTGCTGTCGCTCAGGCCCAAGGTTCGGGCATGGGTGCCGCACCGGGCGGAATGCAATACGCACACGTGAACCCTGCCAAACGCCAGGACGACCGGGTAAATAGGGACGCGGCACCTGCCTACAAAGTGTCGATGCCCGCAAGTGCAAATGGCAGCAGCGCCATAGGTTCTGCGATTGGTTCCGGCATCGGTTCAGGCGTAGGTTCCGTAAGCCGCATCCCAGCAGACTTCGACACTGCTGGCTTTGAGCGCAATGCCAAGGTGAACTTCATCCGCCTCCAGGCGGCCAATGATGCGGGCAACCTGGAAGACATTCGCCAGTTCACAACTCCTGAAATGTTTGCAGAACTCAAGATGGACCTGCAAGACCGAGGCGGTGCCGAGCAAAAGACAGATGTTGTAAGCATCAATGCCCAGGTGACCGAGGTCGATGAGGACGCCGACCGCTACCTTGTCAGCGTTCGCTTTACCGGTGTTGTGCGGGATGACAGCGCGCAGCAGGATGATTCCTTCGATGAAGTCTGGCACATGATGAAGCCCCGCCAAGGCAACCATGGCTGGGTGCTGAGCGGAATTCAGCAAACGCAGTAAATCTTCAGGGGGCGCAACGCCCCCTTTTCACCGAAGCTTCCTACGCCATGATGCAGCGATTGCGGCCGGACTCTTTGGCCTGGTAAAGCGCTGCGTCGGCGCGGCCCAAGGCGTTTTCAAGGCTTTCGCCCACCCCAATCAGGCTCACACCCATGCTCACCGTGACTGGGTGACAGCCTTCGATAGGCGTTTTCTCAATAGCCAGACGAATCATCTCCGCCAGGGCGAAACCTTGGTCGGCATCGGTATTGGGTGCCACCACCAAAAACTCTTCCCCGCCCCAGCGCACGAGTAAATCGGACCCGCGCACCATGCCTTTTGCAACTCGCGTTATCTCCTTCAGCACCAGATCGCCCATCTCATGGCCATAGCTATCGTTGATTTTCTTGAACTTGTCGACGTCCATCATGATGAGGGTCAACGGCAGGCCCTCACGCTGGGTGCGGTCGTACTCTCTGTTCATGAATTCGTTGGCACTGCGCCGGTTGGCTGCGCCAGTGAGGGTGTCGGTCATGGCCATATCGCGCAGTTGGCGCATAAGGTCGGCTTTTTCGTAGTTCCATTCAATGATGGTCAGGCCAAAACTTGCCAGCGTCCCCAGCTCCGCCATCACCTCCAGCCACTCGCGGGGGAAATTGCGGCGGCGGTCCAGCATCAAGCACAAGGCGCCCAAAGTATTTGCGGCCTCATCAAACATGATGGACTCCGCCAAAATAGGCGTGCCCACGATGGTGCGCACACCCATCGCATGGAAGAACCGGTTTTCTTTCTGCCCACCTATTTTGGCAAGCGAATCTGCAATGACAAATTCGCCCTGAATGAGGGCTGGCAGCACACCCTGCGTGTTACCCCGCACAGACTGCAGCATGTTCTCGCAGCCTTGCAAAAAATTGGCGCGCTCTTCGTCATCGCGGGACATGCAGGCATCCAGCTGCATCACATCGTTCGCGTCTTTATGCAAGAAGGCAACCCCGACAATTCCGGGACACTTGCGCAGCTCGTGACACATCAAGAACGACAACTCGTTCACGTCTTTGATGCCCATTAACGCTTGCTGCAATTTTGAGCGCACCAGCAACAGCACTTTGAGCTCACGCTCCACTTGCAGCTGACTCTCGGACTTGCGTTTGTCTGACAAGAAGAAGTCAACACCACGCAGCTCGCACCGCGTTTGCAGGTGCTCGCCATGGGTGTTGTAGGTTGCCACACCGTTGAGCGCAACGTCCAAAATAGAACCATCCTTGCGGCACAGTTGGCACACCACCGTGTCGGTGGTGGGATTGCTGCTGGTAGTCACAAGCGCCTGCAGGACGGCTTGGCGACTATCGGGATGTACGTAGTTTTCAAATGGGGTGCCTATGATTTCGTCGATGGTGTAGCCCATGGTCTCCAGCCAGGCAGCATTGAGATCGACAATGTCGCCACGGTCATCCAAGCGCTGTGTCATGTCAAACGCGTCGGCTTTGCGTGCCATGTCTTCCAGGCGCCGCGTCAACTCCGCAGTAAGGTAGGGGCTCAGGCAGTAGTGCTTTAGGCCATAGGGCATCAAGTCCAAGAGCCAGGCAGCAGCGCTCGCCGGGCACAGAGCCAGCGTCTCCATGCCGACGCGGCTGCCAATCAGCTCACCCAAGGCCCGCACATGCTCGGATCGCGTAAAACTCTCTAAATCAAGAACCAGCTGATCAATGGGTTTTTGCCGTAGCAGGTTGGCCGCATCGTCCGTGGTGGAGACGAAATGCCGCCGACCCATTTGGGTTTTGCATTCGGCTTCGAACTGCTTCCTGCGCGCCGAGTCTGTGCCAACAAACAGTATTTCGCCGGCATGTTTTAGATCTTTTTTTTGTATGGTCACTGTGTAATCACCCATTAGCGGTTCTCTTGAGAACGCACGGATCAAAGATTCAAACAAGTCAAGGACAGTATGGCACGGGTTGGGAAAACCCAAATGCCGCTGGCCGAGTGAAACATCACGCTTGGTGAATGGGCGACAAGATCAGGCGCTGGTCCAAGCCCCCCCCGCTGATGGCGGCGCAAGTATTGTCCGTGCTCAACGCACGCAAAGCCTAACTACCTGCTCTGCACCTGTAGTGCTGCCTTGAGCCTGCGCACCTCGCGCTGCAAATCCAGAATCAACGCGGCGGCTTGCAGGTCAACACCAAAATCCCGCTCCAGGCGGCGGGCCTCCAGAGCGCTTTGCAAATCTCCGCTGCCAAAACACCAAGCCTGCGGCGGGCCGGATGCGGCGGGCACCTCGACAATGCCCGCCTCCACCAGTTGAGCCACCCACTCCAGTGTGACGCCACAAGCGTAGGCCAGCTCCTGGGCCACAAGGGGCTGGTCTTCGCTGATGGCGCATATGGCATCTGCGTCAACAAATACCGTAGCACGTGTATAGCTGTTGGACATGGTCAAACCCCTTCTTCCACACCCAGGTGGCGCCTGGGATTGAACGGCACAGCTTGCGCCAATTGTTCATACGCCTTACGAGCGGCCTCGGTGTCTGCAGGGGGCAGCGCAATGTCCAGCAGCAGGTACAAATGCCCAGGTGGTTTGCCTGGCAGCCCGCGCTCCTTCAAACGCAATTTGAGGCCGCTGCGGGCACTCGGCGGAATACTCACCTCGACCACGCCACCACTGGGGTTGGGCACCTGCACCTGGGCGCCCAAGGCGGCTTCGGTGGGAGTGACCGGCAGGGTCATGTAGAGGTCGTTGCCCTCGATGCGGTAGAGCTTGTGGGGCGCGATGCGCACCTCCAGGTAGAGGTCGCCCGCCGGCTCACCACCGTGGCCGGGCATGCCGTGACCAGTCAGTCGCACAAACTGGCCCGGGTGCACACCCGCGGGGATTTTGACGGTCAGCGTGCGGTTGACGAAATGGGGTTGGCCCTGGGCATCGGTCTCCAGCGCGCGCAGGGCGATGTCGCGCTGCACACCGTGGATGGCGTCTTCCACCGAAATCTCGATGGCCGCATGGTGGTCCTCACCCCGCGCACGGTAGTTGCCACTGGCCGCGCCACGCTGGGCACCCTTGCCAAACACGGACGAGAAGAAATCACTGAACTGTGCATGGTCTGCTGGGCCCTGGCCCGCACGGTTGTGGAACTCAAACCCCTCATCCCAGCCGGGTGGAGGTTGAAAGCCACCACCCTGGCCCGATGCACCGGCACCGCCGCGCGCCACTCCGTCAGCCAAGGCGTCATATGCGGTGCGTTTTTCCTTGTCGCGCAGGACGTCGTTGGCCTCATTGATGTCACGCATGCGCGTTTGGGCATCCGCCTCTTTGCTGACGTCGGGGTGGTACTTGCGTGCGAGTTTGCGATAGGCTTTACGCACTTCCTCGTCCGAAGCGCCACGCTCTATGCCCAGGGTCGCGTAGTAGTCCTTGAATTCCATGCAGCCAGTATGGCCAGCATTTCATCGCGAATGGGTGACAAAGATCAAGGACCGTGCAAACAGACTCAGATAGGCCGGGGACCAGTATGCAGTTTGACTCCGCTTGCCGCGCAGTGGCGCTATACGGCCGTTTTATCCTGCTTCTTCAAGCGCCAGGATTCGCTTTCCTCTGAGCTGACGAAGAAGTATGCGGCGCCAAACATGGCCAGCTCTACTGCGTAGAACAGTTACGGCACACCTAAACCATACTCAACCATTTCCCAGGCGGTAAAGGCAAGCAAAACAACCCCAACAAGTAGGAGCGTTGGCTTGATGTTTTTGCCATGTATCAGGTCCCAAATGATCCAGGCGACTACGAGAGCCCAAATGAGATTAGTGCCCAGTATCAGTGGATTGTCGAAGCTGATTTCTTTGACTTCAAGACCGTCAAAATAGACGGCCAACAGCGTGGATACGCACGAAATCACAAGTGCAATGACCGCTTTCTTAATATCAAAAGGCAATGGAAGTTCTCCCTGGGATTCGTTTGTAAGGTTTGGGCAATTTTTGCACGGCGATTCTGCAATATTTCGTGAAACACCTCGCGCTATCTGCAGGGAAATTAGCGAGACGGTGATCGTAAAGCAAAGACAATGCACACCGTTGCAAGTCAAACACCCATGCCTGAACCCCTGATACCGATTAACCCCGACGAGATCGACCTCTCTGCCATACGTGCGCAGGGTTCCGGGGGGCAAAACGTCAACAAGGTGTCCACAGCCATCCACCTGCGCTACTCCATCCCGGCATCGTCGTTGCCCGATGCCATCAAGGAACGGCTGCTGGCACTGAGTGACCAGCGCATCACGGCCGATGGCGTGGTGGTCATCAAGGCCCAGACCACGCGCAGCCAAGAGCAGAACAAGGCCGACGCCATCGAGCGGCTGCAGGCCCTCGTGGATAGCGTGGCCGTGTTACCCAAGCGCCGCAAGGCGACCAAACCGACCAAGAGCTCTCAGCGCAAGCGGCTGGAGGGCAAGGCCGTTCGGGGGGACGTGAAGAAGCTGCGGGGACGGGTGTCGG
>Ga0075156_10002195_pt1 | contig 10790 bp, 6 predicted proteins | sample JI81AbrownDNA_FD_70966 | JGI IMG/M metagenome (GOLD analysis project Ga0075156, IMG submission 70966) | Wastewater effluent complex algal communities from Wisconsin, to seasonally profile nutrient transformation and Carbon sequestration -... | ecosystem: Engineered > WWTP > Effluent > Algae...
ATTCCAAAGGAATACATGAAAAATGCAGATGAGTATTTTGGCAAGAGCACAGTTTTTTGGCGCAAAGAACTTTTTAATAGAGATGATTTTATTAAAATGGGAAATGCAATTCTTGCTTCCATGGAATCCTTCCATGAATTTTCATCTCCGAAACTATCTGTAGTATTGCCTTCTAGCTCCTTTAAAAAGGACATGATTTTTTATCGAAGGTTACAATCAATTTCCACTGGAATGGATGATTCGCAAGAAGGAGATTTTCGTGTGTGGTATATTCGGGATTCTCTACCTGCTGGAGATTTTTTTAATAAAGGTTTTATTTTATACTATGATTCCATCATAGATAAGTTTTATCTTCAGATGACTAATTCGTGGATGATTCTATTTAAAATTGAAGAGCGTGATTCAGATGGGAATGCTGTGAGGGTAAGAAAGATTATCCACACATCTAAAGTATTTGTTCCTGATACACAATGGCCTCAATTAAACCAAGAAAAACTTTCTAATAGAGTATTCAATTTCTGGGATTACGAAAGAACAGCCTACAATTTAATTCCCCGCCGTGTGTATTCTAGGTTTATGAATACAATTCATGGATTCTTTCCTTCTACGACAAGAGAAGCAAGTATGGCTTTTGGGAAAAAAACAGGTCTAGCTTTTCATGATGGGCTTTATAGTGAAGGATGCACTGTTCACACATTCGGACATTTCGATATTGGTGCACATCTGGAAAATCCTTTTTATCCGCTATGGCGCTCAGCAGATAGTATTATTGACACAAATGTTCTTGGATCAAAATTCCGAGGAAATCAAAGATCCTGGGGAAAAGCCTATTTTATAAAAGATCCGAATTCTCTGCCTTTGCTTGCGAAAGAATAATACATATTAATTCATGCGGCTAATTGGACGTAAACCTATGTATGATCATTATTCTATAATATCTTCGAAGATAGCTACTAGTCCTTTTTCATAGGTGGCACTATCTAGTAGTTTTGCCTTTATTCGAATCCTGATTGGGCTTCTATCCTTGCGATAGAATTGTATTTCCTTTTTATAGAAAATTCCATACTTCTCAAGGCTATCTGAAATTTCCCAGCCTATGTCTTTGTATTCTTCTTCGTCCTTGTACCAAGAGATGGTGGGCTTTCCGATTAGTTCTCCAACATCATATCCGAGAATTTCTTCTAATTTTCGATTGCATCGAATGACTAGACGATCTCGAATCAGAGCAATTCCAATTGTCGCGGAATCGAATAAAGCAGCTTGTTCTTGATTGGTTATTTCTAACTCTTGTGTGCGAGAGACTACTAACTCTTCCAAATGTAATCGATAGGCATTGATTTCTTTTTCTTTTATTTTTTCTTCTGTTATATCTCGCCAAACAGCTGATATTATTGCACGTCCTTCTATACTGATAGGTCTAAGTCTGAGTTTTACGTCTCTTAAACTACCGTCTTTGTGTCGGTGCTTTGTTTCTTGGTCGATAAGAGTCCCCTTTACTGTGTCTCTTACATTTCCTTCTATTTGTTCGGCTGAATGCTCGGCTTGAATATCTTGCACATGAAGCTCTGAAAATTCTTCTCGCGTGTAGCCTAGCTCAAGATGAGCGGAATCATTAAACGCAACAAACTTTCCAGTCTCAGCATCGACTAATACAATTGAATCTGTAGTTTGACTAAACATAGTAGAGACTAATTGCTCATGCTCTTTCAAAGCTTCGGCTGAACTTTTACGATTTATAAAATCAGCCAAACGGCGGACAATTGTAATAATAAGAGAATCTTCTTCCTTTAAGAAAGGCTCACCATTTTGCATAAGAGGCTCTTCTCGATAGACAAGAGTTAAACGAATGATGCTATTTTTTAGAGTGGTTGCCTCTGCTGCTTGCATCCATTTTGTTTTTAGAAAATTGGCTGTTTGAAAACTCTTATCACCATAATCAATTCTAACTTCTGCAAGCTCAGGGAATTGCCAACCGGGAGCAATTCTTTCCACTACTTGTTGAAACTTATCTTCAATGGACGAAGAAATATCTTCCGTCAAAGCAAATATTCTGTAAAGACAAACTTGTTCTTTTACACGCTCTTTTAGATCGTGTTGATCTTTGCGCCATTGTGATATATCTCTTGCAATGCCTAATACACCTATCAGTTGACCTGTAGCATCATACATTGGATTTTTGATTGTTTCAAAAAGAGCGGTGTATCCATTAGCCACAAATCTAAGTGTTTCTTCGTTTCTACTCGGACCATTTGCTTCTATTGATTTTAAATCATTTTCTCTAAAAGAGTCTGCTGTTTTTTTATCTACAAAGTCATAATCTGTTTTGCCTACTATCTCCGATTCTTTTGCTCCAAAAAGATTTTCAAAAACAGAGTTGCAAATTAAATAAACGCCATCGAGATCTTTCAACCAAACCGGATCAGGAATTGTATTGATTAAAGCTCTAAGTTGAGACTTCTCAATTTCTAATTCTTGCTCTTTTCTTTTTAATTCTGTTACATCTGTAACTATAACAATTCTACATTTTTTTTCTTGATACTCAATGTTATTAGATTGAAGGACTGCATGAAGTAAAGAACCATCTTTTCGTATTTGATTCCAATTTCGTTTGATTTGAGTAAACTCTTTTAGGCCTTCCTTTTCTGTGTTAAGTAGCTCCCTCTCTGATTCGGGAAATAAATCGACAACATGTAGTATCACTGCTTCCTTGTCTGAATACCCGTAATGATTCGTGAATGCTTCATTGACTGCAAGGATAGCTAAACTTTGAGTATCATAAATAAATACCGGAGTTGGAATAGAGAGGAATTGATTTTTCATAACAGAACTTACTTTCATTACCAATTGCTTTTGTTCCTTGTTTTTTAAAGAAAAAAAAGAATCGCTTAAAATAATATTATAAATCATAGTCTATGAATCGAGATTTAAAAAATCATTAAGGAATTTTGATAAATTAATTTATGATTCATTAGGAGAAAATATGGATTCGAATGATGGTTTGGCGGAATTTATTCCTATAGATGCTATTCCTGAAATTTCAGGCTTAGATACCGTTGGCGCACTTCACCGTATGGCTGGAAATAAAAAGCTATACCAAAAAATTCTACGAAAATTTTATACAACACAGAAAGACTCGGCGGAATTGATTCGCTTCCATTTAAAAGAATTCAATCTAGTAGAAGCTGAGATGATAGCTCATACTGTAAAAGGTGTAGCGGCTAATATTGGTTATTCTGCTTTGGAAATTACCGCAGGAGAATTAAATCAAGCTCTTAAGACAAATGAACCAGCAACAGAAATTTCTTCCCTCCTAGATGTATATGAAAGGACTTTAAACGATTTCACCAATCAACTGAAAGCCTTTTTTGGCAATGCAGTTTAACTAAAAATAAAAGTTTACTTTGCCACAGAGGCACTGAGTAGCAGAGATGGCGAGTAAATGTTTTTCGGTATAAGGAGTATTTTTTGACACGATTACCAGAATGGACAAGGTGTTTTCTCTGAAAACTATTCTGGATTCAGTGTTTGAGTAATTAAAAAACTTTAAGCTTATGAATTAATCTATTGATTTTGAGAATACTACTCAGAAGAGGACTATTGATTAATTAATGTATAATATGATTGTTTTGTGATTATGTGCTTACTAAATGGTCATATTGCGATTTGCACTATAGGGAGAATTATAATCAAGACTCAGGATTATAATCTTTAGAAATCAAAATGCAATATTGCAGGAGAAAAAATGAATATAAGAAAGAAACTTTTCTTAGTAAATATTTTTATATTAATCCTCGCATTATTATCATTTGCCGCAGTTACATTTTTAGAAGTAAAAAAAATTATCATTCAAGACACTGAAAGCTATTTATCTGCACTCACTGAGAAGCATAAGATTTTTTTAGATTTTACATTAGAGCAGAGAATTTCAGAAATGATGGTATTATCTCATTCACCATTCATTATTAATGGGAGCGAAGAAACTGTATTGCCGTATCTCAGAGAGGAAAATAAGCGTTTGCCACACTATGATACACTTTTTGTAACAGATGCAAAAGGCGATTACTATCTTACTTCAGGAGCAAAAGGAAATTTAGCTGATAGAGAATATTGGAAATATGTTATGGCTAAAGGCGAACCAGTTGTATCAGATCCAGTTTCAGCAAGAAACAAACCCGGTATAATACAGATTGTCATTGGTGCACCAATTAAAAAAAATGGAAAGACAATCGGTTTAATGGGAGGCACTATTCTTTTAGATACTCTTACAAAAAAGATAGATGAAATTAAAGTAGCCCAAACCGGCTATGCATTCATTGTTCAAAATGATGGTCTTGTCATTGCTCATCCAAATAAAAAATTCATTCTAAATTATAATCCGCTGAAAGACCCCGCGAATCCTACTCTCAATGAAGCAATTATTAATATGAGTAAAGGCGAAAAAGGAATCGTTAAATATGCTTACAACGGTGTAGAAAAATATGTTGTCTATTCCCCTATACCGAGAGTTAAGTGGTCGCTTGCGATTAACATCCCAGTAAAAGAAGCGTTAAATGAACTGTATTCTCTCACCTATATAATTTTTTTGATTGCAGCTGTTATAATAGTCATAGCGATTCTTATTTTGTTTTATTTCTCCAAAAGCTTGATCAATCCTATCAATCGTTTGAAGCAAGAGTTAAATACTTTGGTTGATAAAGGTGGCGATCTCACACAAAAGATTCGAATAGATTCTAATGATGAAACTGCTGTTCTAGCGGATGCGTTAAATCGATTCATCCAAAACATTCGATCTATTATTGAAAATGTTTCCAAATCCTCCGGGAATTTGACTCATGTATCCGAGCAGTTAGAAAAAACTGCAAAACAAACTGAGTTCTCTTTTGCTCAGGTACTGGATAATTCTATTTTGCTATCTAATGGTGCTAGTATGCAAGCGGCTAAAGCCAAATTGGCATTAGCCGAAGTAGTAGAAGTAAAAAATCAAATTACTTCTGGAAATTTTGAGACAGAAAAAACTGTCCAAGATGCAGAAGTTGCAAGCAAAGTAGCAAGAGAAGGAAAAGATGCTTTAAACAAAGTGATTAACATGTTCTCAATACTATCAGGCTCAGTAAAACATGCAGCGGATTCTGTTCATATCTTAGGACAGCGCTCGGAGCAAATCAATAGTATCATTTCTGCTATTACAAATATTTCCAAGCAAACTAATTTACTTGCTTTAAACGCTGCTATCGAATCAGCAAGAGCCGGTGAATATGGAAAAGGATTTGCTGTAGTTGCAGATGAAGTGAAAAGTCTAGCTGACGAATCAGGAAGAGCAGCTATGCAAATTACTTCTTTGATTCAATCCATTCAAAGTGAAACAAAAACTACAATTTTGCATATGGAGAAAAGTTTAAATGTTGTGGAAAATCAATTTGAATTGATTCAAATTAGCAATCGGTCTTTGTCTGATATTGTAACACAGGTAGAGTCTACAGAAGAAAAAGTCAGTAAGCTAAAAGGCATTTTTTCAAATTTGATGGACCACTCAGATGAAGTAACTAAGTCTATTAGCTACATAACAGATATTATTCATCAATCTGCAAATTCAACGGATGCAGTAACAAAATTGGCGAAGGATCAATCAAAGACTATTGAAGAGATTTCAAATAGTTCAAGCAAAATTACAAATGAAGTAGGAATTTTAAATAAAGAGATTAATAAATTTAAATTTTCGCATTAGTATTTTCTGAAAACAAGAAGTCTTGCTTCCAGTGACTTTATAAAAAATATAAATCATGGAAGCCAGAAACTATTTACTTTGCATTAATCCGCTATTCCTCTGTTGCCGGTGCGGGTGATGGGTGTTTGCCTTTACTATTTCCTTCGTTTCCATTTGCGAACATCTTTTCATTTATATTTACGTAAGCGGGTAATCCATCTTTACCAATCGGAATGAATATGATTTTAGAATTGGGACTTTCGAATGCTTTGTAGTGACTTTCAATTGCTTTTAGTTTGAGGTAACTCGGTGTTAAATGTGCGTTTACTAGTTTTTGTGCTTTGGAGCGAGCAGTGGCACGGATGATATCGGACTCTGCTTCTGTCTTTACTCTTATCTTTGCAATCTGATCTTCCTTTTCCGCACGGATGATTTCCACTTCTGATTCAGTTTTAGCTTTCATCTTTGCAATCTCTTCATTTCGCTGCGCAATTTTCATATCGTAATGCATTGTTTCTAATTCTTGTTGTCTTGCAATTTTATCTTCGATAGCTTGCAATATCTTAGGGCTCAGGTTGATATCATCAATGTTAATATCCGAAACCTCTAAATGTTTATTAGAAAGTTTTCTTGCAACCAAGTCTTTGATTTCATCTTCAATAGTTTGCGACTTCTTAGAAATCATAATCATCTGATATCCAGTCATTACGTTTCTTATCGCAGTTCTAAATTCTGCCTTCACGATTTTCTGATAATAGTCTTTACCAATGTTTAAATGCACATCTAGAATTTTTTCTTTAAGCGGTCGAACGATAATCGATGCCACTACATCAATGTGCAAATCATCCTGTGTAATCACGTCTACTTTTTCGACATGATTTTCCCAACGAGTAGAATAGATAATCAATTCCTCATTGTACCCAACTCGAACCGTTCCTGAATCGACTATTTTGGACGATCCAGGACTGGAAAGAATTCCCACTTCTTCTTTTTTTATTACACTCATACAGCTACTTAGAATAACAATAACTCCCAAGTAGAGGCTAATATTTAGTATCTTCATATAGTTTCTCCCAATCAGTTTTCTAGAAGCCAGTTTTGTTTAGAAAATGTCTCTTACTTTATTTCAAACGAGTTCTAGATATTTCTCATTGTCGCATAGAAAATGAAGATTGGCAATAGGTAAGTTACGTAGTTCGGGAAACTACCCAAACGGATTTTTCCTTTTAGATGAAACTACCTATGAATTTTATGGATAAGGTTTTTTTCTTTAATTGGAAGGAATTAGGTTTACTAAATAAGGGGCAAGGTTAAGAGTAAACTAATTCATCTTGGATTTATAAAATGTCAGTTGGTTTTTTCAATTATACAAAAGTTAAGACTTATTACGTTCTCCCATTTTTTATTCTAATTAGAGTCTCTTTGTTTTTAGGATTTTCTTCTGAATATTCTAACTTACTGTTTATTCCTTTTATTTCTAATTTCATCAATCATATATTTGCTTTTAATTTTATTTCTCCCTGGACGGAGAGTCTAGTCTTACAGCCCGATTCATTTCCTTATCATCCTTCGATGCTTTATATGTATGGACTCTTTCAAGTTCCAGTTGTATTGTTTGGGCTAGGAAGCATTTTTCAGAAAATCTTTTTTATACTACCTACCATCCTGGCAGATTATATTATCTATAAAGTATTAGTAAAATACTTTCCGTCTCGAGAAAAATCTATTCTTTATCTGTATGGTTTTTCTCCTGTTATCCTCTATTCGATCTATATGCATGGTCAGTTAGATATCTGGCCTACTGCTTTGCTTTTTGTTTCTGTCTACCAGTTGTTAAGAGAAAAATTGACGAAAGCTGCTTTATTTTTCGGCTTGGCAATGACATTCAAATTGCACGTAATCGCTGTTCTACCCTTGACTTTATTTTATATTTACAAAAAGAACAAATTGAAAAGTGCATCCATTTTCTTGGCCATTTCTATTTGTATTTACGCTTTGATTTCTATTCCCTGGTATTTCGATGAAGGCTTTAGAAGGATAGTTCTGTTAAATTCCAAGCAAGATTTAATATGGAAAGTCTTTTATAAAATTGGGGATAATCTGATTTACCTTTCCGTAGCTGCAATCCTTATAATCTATTTGCGATTTTTGGGTTATAAGAAGGTGAATAAGGATTTACTCATGACATGGATTACCATTTTATTTGCAGTCTTTGTATTGTTTATTCCGCCGGCGCCCGGTTGGTATGTCTGGTTTTTGCCTTTCTTAATGTATTTTTATTTAAAATACCTAACGCAGAAAAAACAAATCTTTGCACTCTATAGCTTTTTTAGTATTAGTTATTTACTTTTCTTTCTCTTTATCTGGAAGGGAGAATACATTGATCTTTTTTTTCTAGGAAATGCTGTTGATTTTAAAACGAATAGTCCAAAGGTATCAGGTCTACTTTACACTCTTTTACAGACTTCTCTTGGAGCAAATTTGTTTATCATCTATCGCATTGGCGTTCGATCCAATCAAATTTACACAAGACCCAATTCCATTTTGATTGGTATTGGTGGCGATAGTGGAGCGGGTAAGTCTAGTTTGCTTCATTCACTGGACAGGCTATTGTCTCCTTCGGTTACTTTGCTAGAAGGTGATGGAGATCATAGATGGGAAAGAGGCAATCAAAAATACCAAACATTCACTCATCTAAATCCGCGGGCTAATTACTTAGAGAGGCAGGCTGAAAATTTAATTCGTCTTAAGAAAGGAGAAATCATTTTTCGTCCGGACTATGACCATGACACGGGAAAGTTTACGGAGCCTCTGCCAATCAAGCCAACAGATTTTATTATACTGAGTGGTCTTCATCCTTTTTATCTACCCAAGATGCGTAAAGTCATAGATATAAAAATATTTCTTGATACTTATAGTGATCTTAGGCTTCATTGGAAAATTTTGCGGGATACGGCTAAACGTGGTTATTCCCGTGAAAAAATAGAAGAGCAAATTAAAAACAGATTGGATGATTCGGATAAATACATTCAACCTCAAAAAAACTTTGCCGATCTAATCGTAGAATATTTTACCACCGATAAATTTGATATTGGTAATCCAAAGGCTAATCCGAATATATCGCTCAAGCTTTCTATTAGTTCTGAATACCATATGGAAGAATTAATCCTAGCGATGGAAGAGGGTGGTTGGTTGCAGGATTGGGACTATGGGCAGGATTTGAAAAGTCAATATTTATTTTTTAATCGTCACCCTGAGCCTAAAGAAATAGAACGTCTAGCTGTGCTCTATATTCCTTTTCTAGAAGAAATAAATATTTCTTCTCTTTCCTGGGAAAATTCTTATTTGGGGATCATTCAATTATTTGTTTTAGTAATGATAAATAAAAAATACAGGGAAGTAGATTTTGAATAAAAAGTTTTCATTCTTCTTTTTAGATCTAGATGATACACTTTATGCATATGATGTTTGTCATGAAGCTGGATTGGAAGGTTTTGTAAATTTCGCAGAGGCAAATTTCAATTTAACCCGCGAAGTCATCTTATCGGGTTACAAGTCAGCTCGAAAGACAATCAATTCTAGATTAGTCGGATTTGCAACTTCTCATAGTCGTTTGCTTTATGCGAAAGAATTCTGTGAGGCATTCAAAATAAACCCGGTTTTGTTTTCGCTTCCACTTGAGAAATCATACTGGGATGGTTTTTTGTCAAAGATGGTTTTACGCGAAGATGCCTTGTTGTTTTTAAATCGAATTAAAGAAAGTGGATGTAAATTAGCTTTAGTTACAGATTTAACTACTGAGATTCAATTACGAAAATTGGCTTATCTCAAAATTGGTGATTTATTTGATGTAATTGTTACAAGCGAAGAAGCCGGGAAAGAAAAGCCAGCGGCTGAGATATTTGACTTAGCATTTAAAAAATTAAATGCGCAAAAACCTTCCTCTGTAATGATTGGAGATAATTACGAGAAAGATGTTTTAGGTGCAAGAGCTTATGGAATTTCTGCCTTTTATTTTGGTTCAAAAGAAGGCGAGCCACAAAGTATAAATTCTTTCACAGAAGCGATTCAATTATTTTTATGACAACAGATAATTCAATACTAGAAGATTTACTTCGAATGTCACGCCGCGCAGGCGAGAGGTTTGATTTAGTGCAGGCAGGCGGAGGCAATACATCCGCAAAGCTTTCAGACGGGAAGATGCTTGTAAAAGCTTCCGGACTTCGTTTGTCCGATCTAAATTCCGAAAAAGCATTTGTGTTAATTGACAATAAAACATTGCGCCAAAGAGTTCTCGAAATAGATTGGAGCTCCTACGATAAAAAGGAAAAAGAGAAAAAAGCTTCTGAGTTAGTGGCTAATCTTAATTTGACTCCAGATAGAAGACCTTCTATCGAAACATTGCTTCATAGCTCTTTAGATGGATTTGTATTGCATACTCATCCAGTCCAAGTAGCAGCTTTATTTAGTCAGAATAATGCAAAGGACAAATTGGCTATGTTCCTTCCTGATTCTGCTTTAGTGTTTTATAAAACGCCCGGTGTTGAGTTAGCATTAGAGATGTTAGCCGCAAGAACTGTTTATCTAAAAGAAAAAGGAAAAGAGCCTAGTTCTTATGTATTTCAAAATCATGGGCTAGTAACCTTTGGAGAGACTTGGACAAAAGCATTTCAACATACAGAAGAGATTTGCCAGAAACTATCCGCTGTTACCCGCTTAGATTTTACATTTGATCGAATCAGTAATTTAATTTCGCAGGCAATGGAAGTTGTTACAAGCGAATCTTGGGTTACTGTCCATATACCCGGATGTCAATCAAATGAAATTTCTATAGAGCAAAAACCATTTTTACCGGATGGAGTAGTATTTCTAGGCATGGCACCACTTCTAATTCAATCCACAGAAAAAGAAATTTTAGAAAAACAAATTCAGGATTACTTAAAAAAATATACGATAGTTCCTAGATCCTTTGTGCTCGATGGACAAATGTTTTTTACTGGCAAGACTTATGCCAAGGCGCGCGAGAGTGAAGAAGTCTGGAGATTGCATCATATCGCTTCTCAATTTACACCAGATGCTCTCAGTG
>Ga0075156_10002196_pt1 | contig 10780 bp, 9 predicted proteins | sample JI81AbrownDNA_FD_70966 | JGI IMG/M metagenome (GOLD analysis project Ga0075156, IMG submission 70966) | Wastewater effluent complex algal communities from Wisconsin, to seasonally profile nutrient transformation and Carbon sequestration -... | ecosystem: Engineered > WWTP > Effluent > Algae...
GCATCCTGCTGGCTCTTGCTGAAGCGGTGGACCTCGTCGATGAACAGAACGGTGCCCCGACGCTCTTCCGATCTACGAGCCCGGAGCCAGGGCCTGCTCCTGGCCGACGACCTCGTCGAGGGTGCGCGGCCTCATGCGCACGGCCAGCGGGGCGGACGACCGTGCCGATGAGACGCCGTCGTCGAACAGGGTCATGGCGTCACCCTAGGCCCGCCGCCAGCGCTCAACGAGGCAGGCGCAGGAGGCCGGAGCGGTACTGTCCCGTCTCGCGGAACCCCAGCGCCGAGTAGGTGCGCCGTCCGGCCTCGTTCTCGGCGTACATCTCCAGGAAGATCGTCGGCGCCCCCTCGCCCCGTGCCTTCTGCATGAGCAGCAGGCAGGCCTCCCGCGCATGGCCCCTCCCTCGGGCGTGAGGGACCGTGCACACGCTCAGCAGGCCCGCGGAGCCGTTGGCACGACGGCGCTCGGCCGCGACGGCGACGAGCTCGCCGTCCTCCTCGACCCCCGCCCAGCGCGTCACCAGCGGATCACCGGCGAACGTCTCGGCCGACGTCGAGTGGGCGAGGACGGCATCGATGCGCGTGTCGTCGGGCAGAAGCTCGACAGCGGCCGAGGGTCGGGACGGAACGTCGCCCGGATCGATGAACCACAGGCACCAGTAGCCGGGGTCGGGGCTGCGCAGGCGCGCCGGCAGCGCGTCGAAGGCAGTGGCCGGGACGGTGACGCCGTCGAGGCCCTTGACGGCGTCGAGGCCTTCGATCAGCGCGACGATCCGGGCGGGATCCTGGCCGAGAGCAGTCCCCCACACCTCGTCATTGCGCTCGGCGCGCCGTATCCACGCGATGTGGTCGCCGTCGACGAGCGTCGCGCCGAGGCCCTCCGCCTCGATGCGCCACCGGACGAAGGGGTCAGTCGGTCGCGCCTGCAGGAGCGGCTGGAGCGGCGTCAATGCCCGCCTCCTTCCGCTGCTGCGGGGTGATCGGCGTCGGCGCCCCGGTGAGCGGATCCTGGCCGCCGCCGGACTTGGGGAACGCGATGACGTCGCGGATCGAGGGCGCGCCGGCGAGGAGCATGCAGGTGCGGTCCCAGCCGATCGCGATGCCGCCATGCGGCGGCGGTCCGAAGGCGAAGGCCTCGAGCAGGAAGCCGAACTTCTCGCGCGCCTCGTCCTCGGTCATGCCGAGCAGCGAGAAGACCCGCTCCTGGACGCTGGCCTGGTGGATCCTGATCGAGCCGCCACCGATCTCGTTGCCGTTGCAGACGATGTCGTAGGCGTAGGCCAGGGCCTCGCCCGGCGACTCCTCGAAGCGGTCGAGCCACTCGGCGTTGGGAGACGTGAAGGGGTGGTGGACGGCGGTCCAGCCGAGAGTGCCGTCCTCGTTCTCGACCTCCTCGAACATCGGCGCATCGATGACCCAGAGGAACGACCACTCCGAGTCGTCGATCATGTCGAGCCGGCGGGCGATCTCCAGGCGCGCGGCACCGAGCAGCGCCCGCGCGTCAGACGCCTTGCCCGCTCCGAAGAACACCGCGTCTCCGGGCTGGGCGCCGACCGCCGCCACGAGCCCCGATGCCTCGGCCTCGCTGAGGTTCTTCGCCACGGGCCCGCCGAGCGTGCCGTCGTCGGCCACGGTCACGTAGGCGAGGCCCCTGGCACCGCGCTGCTTGGCCCACTCCTGCCAGGCGTCGAACTGCTTGCGCGGCTGGGACGCCCCGCCGGGCATCACGACTGCGCCCACGTGCTCGGCCTGGAACACCCGGAACGGGGTGTCGCGGAAGTAGTCGGTCATGTCGACCAGCTCGAGGCCGAACCGCAGGTCCGGCTTGTCGCTGCCGTAGCGGCGCATCGCCTCGGCGTACGTCATCCGCGGGATGTCGCCGATCTCGTAGCCGAGGACGCCCTTCCAGAGCGCACGGATGACCGCCTCGCCCACCTGGAGGACGTCCTCCTGGTCGACGAAGGACATCTCGACGTCGAGCTGGGTGAACTCCGGCTGGCGGTCGGCCCGGAAGTCCTCATCTCGGTAGCACCGTGCGATCTGGAAGTAGCGCTCCATGCCCGACACCATGAGCAGCTGCTTGAACAGCTGCGGCGACTGAGGCAGCGCGTACCAGTGGCCCGGCTGGAGTCGCACCGGCACCAGGAAGTCGCGAGCGCCCTCGGGGGTGGAGCGGGTCAGCGTGGGCGTCTCGATCTCGACGAAGTCGCGCTCGAGCAGGACGTCGCGTGCGATCTGGTTCACCTTCGAGCGCATGCGGAGGGCATTGCCCGACGCGGACCGCCGCAGGTCGAGGTAGCGGTACTTCAGGCGCACCTCGTCGTTGACGCTCACGCGGTCGTCGATGGGGAACGGCAGCGGAGCGCTGACGGACAGCACCTCGAGGTCGTCGGCCATGACCTCGACGTCGCCGGTGGCCAGGTCGGGGTTCTGGTTGCCCTCGGGTCGGGCCTCCACGGATCCCACGACCTTGATGCAGTACTCGTCGCGGAGCCCGTGCGCGACGGCCGCGTCGCGCACGACCACCTGCACGACGCCGCTCGCGTCGCGGAGGTCGAGGAAGGCCACCCCGCCGTGGTCACGGCGGCTCGCCACCCACCCGGCCAGCGTGACCGTGGTCCCCGCGTCGTCGAGCCGGAGCGTTCCTGCCTCATGCGTGCGGATCACCGCGCGTCCCTTCGTTGCCCGTGCACGCGTGCCGTCAGCACGTCGGCCACACCCTGCCACGCGACGGGCTCCTGCTCGCCGGTGGCCATGTCCTTCACCTGCGCGACGCCTGCTGCGACGTCGTCGTCGCCGACGATGACGACCAGCGGCGCCCCGCTGCGATCAGCGGCCTTCATCGACGCCTTGACGGCCTTGTCGCCGTACGCCATGTCGACGCGGACGCCGCGCTGCCGGAGCTCGGCCATGAGGCCCACCATCGCGCTTCGGTGGGCGGCCCCGATCGCCACCATGAAGACGTCGACGAGCGGTCCGGCCCCCGGAGCGAGTCCCTCGGCCCGGCACGCGAGCAGGGTGCGGTCGGTGCCGAGCCCGAAGCCGATGCCCGACAGCGAAGCGCCGCCGATCGACTCCATGAGGCCGTCGTACCGGCCGCCGCCGCCGATGCCCGCCTGAGCGCCGAGCAGCGGGTGGGAGAACTCGAACGTCGTCCTGGTGTAGTAGTCGAGGCCCCGGACCAGACGTGGGGCCTCGGTCCACTGCACGCCCTGGTCACGGAGGAAGCCGCGCACGGCGTCGTAGTGCTCGCGGCAGGCATCGCACAGGTGGTCGACCATGAGGGGCGCATCACCCAGGAGTCCCTGCACCTCGGGCCTCTTGTCGTCGAGCACCCGCAGCGGGTTCACCGCCGCGCGCTCCCGGGTCGCCGGGTCGAGGTCGAGGGTGCCGAGGAACTCCTGCAGGAGCGCGCGGTAGGCGGGCCGGCAGGCGGCACAGCCGAGTGACGTGAGGAGCAGGTCGTACTGCCTGAGACCGAGCGACCTGAAGGCCTCGTCGGCGAGGGCGATCACCTCCGCGTCGAGTGCCGGGTCATCGATGCCGATGGCCTCCACGCCCACCTGCTGCAGCTGCCGGTAGCGGCCCAGCTGCGGGCGCTCGGCCCGGAAGAAGGGACCGGCGTACCAGACCTTGACGGGAAGCGCTCCCCTGTCGAGACCGTGCTGGACGACGAGCCGCATGACCCCGGCAGTGCCCTCCGGCCGCAGCGACAGCGACCGGCCGCCGCGGTCCTCGAAGGTGTACATCTCCTTGCTGACCACGTCGGTGGACTCGCCGACGCCCCTCACGAACAGCGCGGTGTCCTCGAACACGGGCAGCTCCACGTACCCGTAGCCGGCGCTCCTGGCAGGGGCGCCCAGGGCCTCGCGCACGGCAAGGAAGGCCTGCGACTCCGGCGGGAAGTACTCGGGCACGCCCTTCGGCGCGCTGAACATCGCCATGCCTACAGTCCCGTCGTGCGCTGCGGAACCTCGGCGGACACGTCTGGGAGCAGCGGACGCAGGTAGGGGTTGGCGGCCCGCTCCTCGCCGATGGTCGTCTGGGGCCCGTGGCCCGGAAGCACGAGCATGTCGTCGGGCGCCGGAAGGATGACGCGCCGCAGCGACTCGACCATGCGGGCATGGTCGCCGCCGGGCAGGTCGGTGCGACCGATCGATCCGGCGAAGAGCACGTCGCCGCTGAGCATGACGTCGTCGACCTCGAAGACCACGGAGCCCTCCGTGTGGCCGGGGGCATGCCGCACGCGGAAGGACAGGCCGACGAGATCGACGACCTGCTCGTCCTCGAGGATCCGCACGTCGTCCGGCTCCGTCAGCTCGAGGGAGTTCTTCGTCATGGCCAGCAGCTGCTCGCGGGCGGCCACGATGCTCGTGCCGGCGGGATCGACGAGGCGATAGCGGTCGTCAGCATGGATCAGGGCGGGGATGCCGAACTCGGCCGACACGGGCGCAACGGACCAGACATGATCGATGTGCCCGTGCGTGAGCAGGACGGCGGCCGGCGCCAGCCGATGCTCGCGGATGAGGTCGTGCACCCCGTCGATCGACGCCTGGCCGGGATCGACGATCACGCACGGCTCGCCGGGGCCCGTGGCGACCACGTAGCAGTTGGTCGCCCACGAGCCCGCAGGAAATCCAGCCAGGAGCACGTCTGTTCCCTCGGTCGCGATGAGGGCCTCAGCCTATCGGTCGGCTGGGCCCGGACCGAGCCGCATAGACTCTCGCCTCGATCCTCAGGAAGCGTGGGGATCGAGGCGACCACCACACCGAGGGGCACCGATGTCGGGCAACAAGCGCCAGCGAGAGCTGGCCCGTGCGAAGTACGAGCGCCAGCAGGCCCGTCGGGCGACCCGCGGCAGCCGGAGGCAGCGAAACCAGCGCATCGTCGCCGTCCTCGTGGTCGTGGCGCTCGTCGTCGGCTCCGTCGCGTGGGTGGTCATTGCCAACACCTCGAACGACAGCACACCGGCCGCGAACCCCACGCCGTCGATGGGCGCGTCCGAGCTCGCGTCGCTCATCGCGTCCGCGCAGGCCTCCGTCGAGGCGACCCTCGAGCCGTCCGCCGACGCCACCACCGAGCCGTCCGTCGAGGCGTCGCCGGGCGCGAGCGACGAGCCGATCGCCGAGCCTGCCGTCCTGAACTGCACGGCACCCGGCACGCCACGCGCCAACGACCGGTCGTACCCCGAGGCCCCGACCGGCGAGACCGCCACCTCGCTCACCCTCACGACCAACTGCGGAGACATCGTCATCGCCCTCGACCCGGCGGCTCCCGCCACGGTCGCCAGCGCGGCGTTCCTCGCGAAGGACGGGTTCTACGACAGCACGCAGTGCCATCGCCTCACGACGGCCGGCATCTTCGTCCTGCAGTGCGGCGACCCGGCCGGCGACGGCACGGGCGGGCCGGGCTACACCGTCCCCGACGAGAACCTCCCTGCTGAGGGCGAGGCCAACTACCCGGCGGGCACGGTCGCCATGGCCAATGCCGGACCTGGGACGTCCGGCTCGCAGTTCTTCATCGTGTACGACGACACGACCCTGCCGAGCGGTTACACCATCTGGGGTACCGTCACGGAGGGGCTCGACATCGTCAAGGAGATCGCGTCCGTGGGTGTCGCGGACGGAAGCGGCGACGGCTCACCGCGGCAGCCGGTGTTTATCGAATCGGCAACGGTGCAGTCGTAACGGTGGCGAAGGCTAGGGTTATGGCCGCACAGTGGGTCCGTACCCGGGCACGCTCGTGGTCGATTACCAGGAAAGCGGGTTGACGGATGTCCGACATAGGCGTACCCACGCCTGCTGCGCTGCGCCCTCCCGCGCCCGTGTCCACGAGCGACCCGAGCCGCTTCGGCCGGGTGGAGGCTGACGGCACCGTCATCCTGCACGCGCCCGAGGGCGACGTCACGGTGGGCCAGTGGGCCGCAGGCGAGCCCTCGGCAGGCCTCGCGTTCTTCGGTCGCAAGTACGACGACCTCGTCGTGGAGATCGACCTCATCGAGAAGCGGCTTGCCGACCATCGCGCCCCGGCCGAGCAGGCCGAGGCCGTGCTCACGCGGGTTCGCGAGGCGCTGGCCGCACGCTCGTTCGTCGGCGACGTCGCCGGCCTCGAGGCCCGCTGCGACCGCCTTGCAGCGGCCGTCGAGGCCGCGCGCGCGGAGGCCCGCGCCCGCAAGTCCGAGCAGCGCGAGGTGGCACTCGCCGCCCGACGTGCCCTCGCCGACGAGGCCGAGTCCCTTCGCGAATCCACCTCCTGGCGCTCCACCACCGAGCGCTATGCGGCCATCGTCGAGGAGTGGAAGGCGTTGCCTCGCGGCGACCGCGCCACCGAGCAGGAGCTGTGGCAGCGCATCAGCACGGCGCGCACCGCATTCGACAAGCGGCGCCGAACCCACTTCACCGAGCTCGACGGCCAGCGCAAGACCGCCGTGGGCCGCAAGCGCGAGCTCATCGCGTCGGCCGAGGCACTCGCCGTGTCGACGGACTGGGCGACCACGTCGAAGAAGCTGCGCGACCTCATGAACGACTGGAAGGCCGCCCCACGCGCCTCACGCGCGGAGGAGGACAAGCTGTGGAAGCGGTTCAAGGCCGCACAGGACGCGTTCTACGCGGCCCGCACGGCCGCCGAGGACGCCGAGCAGGAGGTGCTGCGCGCCAACCTCCCGGCGAAGGAGGCCCTGGTCACCGAGGCGGAGGCACTGCTCCCGCTCGGCGACCTCAAGACGGCGAAGTCGTCGCTGCGGGGCATCCAGGACCGCTATGACCGCGCCGGCGACCTTCCGCGCGCCGACCGTGATCGCCTCGATGCCCGGCTGCGCAAGGTCGAGGAGGCGGTGCGCAAGGCCGAGGCCGACACCTGGCAGCGCAGCAACCCCGCGACCAAGGCCCGCGCCGAGTCCACGGCCAACGCCTTCTCCGACGCCGTCGCGCGGCTCGAGGAGCAGCGGGCTGCGGCCGCGGCCTCCGGCAACGCCGCCAAGGTCGCCGACCTCGACGCGTCGATCGCCAGCACCACGGCGCTGCTCGACGCTGCGCGCAACGCTGCCTCCGACCACCGCTGACGCGGGCTACGGCTCACACCCGGTAGGCGTCGAACACTCCCTCGACTCCCCGGACGGCGCGCAGCACCGATCCGAGGTGCTTGGGGTCTGCCATCTCGAAGGTGAACCGTGACAGGGCGATGCGGTCGCGAGTGGTCGTCACCGAGGCGCTCAGGATGTTCACGTGCGTGTCGGAGAGGGCACGCGTGACGTCGGACAGCAGTCGGGCCCGGTCGAGCGCCTCGACCTGGATGTTCACGAGGAACACGCTGGTCGAGGTCGGTGACCACTCCACCTCGACCATGCGGTCGGGCTCGGCCCGCAGCCCGGGGACGTTCACGCAGTCCTCGCGGTGCACGGACACGCCCGCACCACGCGTGACGAAGCCGGTGATCTCGTCGCCCGGCACCGGGGTGCAGCATCGAGCCAGCTTCACCCAGACGTCATCGGCTCCCTTGACGATGACCCCGACGTCGCCGGGCGCACGCTGACGCTGCCGCTGGACGTTGATGGGGCTGACCATCTCCGCGGCATCGTCGGCCGCGCCGTCAACGCCCCCCGCCGAGTCGACGAGCCGCTGGACGATGGTCGCCGCGGAGATCCGGCCCTCGCCCACGGCGGCGTACAGAGCGGAGATGTCCGGCTGGTGGAGGTCGGCCGCGATGGTCGTCAGCGCCTGGTTCGTCATCATGCGCTGCAGGGGCAGCCCCTGCTTGCGCATGGCACGCACGATCGCGTCCTTGCCCGTCTCGATCGCCTCGTCGCGCCTCTCGCGCGAGAACCACGCCTTGATCTTCGTGCGTGCACGGGGCGACTGGACGAACGACAGCCAGTCACGGCTCGGTCCGGCCCCGTCCGCCTTCGACGTGAAGATCTCCACGACGTCGCCGTTCTCGAGCGTGGACTCCAGGGGCACGAGCTTGCCGTTGACCCTGGCGCCGACGCATCTGTGACCGACGTCGGTGTGCACCGAGTAGGCGAAGTCGACCGGCGTGGCGCTGCTCGGCAGGGCCACGACGTCGCCCTTGGGGGTGAAGACGAACACCTCGGACGACCCGAGGTCGTAGCGGAGCGCATCGAGGAACTCGTCGGGATCCTCGGTCTCGCGCTGCCACTCGAGCAGCTGGCGGAGCCAGCCGAAGTCGTCCGGCCCCACCTTGCCGCCGACGTCCTGCTGCTTGTAGCGCCAGTGCGCCGCAACCCCGAACTCCGCCGACCGGTGCATATCCTTGGTGCGGATCTGCAGCTCGACGGGCTTGCCCTCGGGCCCGATGACGGTCGTGTGCAGCGACTGGTACATGTTGAACTTGGGCATCGCGATGAAGTCCTTGAAGCGGCCCGGCACGGGGCTCCACTTGGCATGCACGACGCCGAGGACCGCGTAGCAGTCGCGGATGTCCTCGACGAGGATCCGCACTCCCACGAGGTCGTAGATGTCGGCGAAGTCGCGGCCCCGCACGATCATCTTCTGGTACACCGAGTAGTAGTGCTTCGGCCTCCCGGTGACGATCGCCTTGACCTTGCTGGTCTTCAGGTCGGTCTCGATCTGCTCGATGACCGTGGCGAGGTACTGGTCGCGCGACGGTGCCCGCTCGGCGACCAGCCGCACGATCTCCTCGTACATCTTGGGATAGAGCGTCGCGAACGCGAGGTCCTCGAGCTCCCACTTGACCGCGTTCATCCCCAGCCGGTGAGCGAGGGGCGCGTAGATCTCCAGGGTCTCGCGTGCCTTCTGCTGCTGCTTCTCCTCCGGCATCCAGCGCAGGGTCCGCATGTTGTGGAGCCGGTCGGCCAGCTTGATCACCAGCACGCGGATGTCGCGTGCCATGGCGATGACCATCTTGCGCACCGTCTCGGCCGCCGAGGTGTCGCCGTACCGGACCTTGTCGAGCTTGGTGACGCCGTCGACGAGCTGGGCGATCTCGTCGCCGAAGTCCTCGCGCAGGGCGTCGAGGGCGTAGCCGGCGTCCTCAACCGTGTCGTGCAGAAGCGCTGCCGCCAGCGTGGGTGCGGTCATGCCGAGGTCGGCGAGGATGGTCGCGACGGCCAGCGGGTGCGTGATGTAGGGCTCGCCCGAACGGCGCTTCTGGTCGCGATGGAGGTAGGCCGCCATCTCGTAGGCGCGCTCGACGACCTTGGTGTCGGCCTTGGGGTGGTACTTGCGCAGGGTCCGAAGGAGCGGCTCGAGCTCGGGGAAGCTCGTGCGCGATCCGGCCAGGCGGGCGAACCGGGACCTCAGGCCACCTGAGTCCGACACGGCGACGGTCGGGGCCGCGGGTGGCGGCTCCGTGGGAACAGGCGTCTCCTTGGCCAACACGTCTCCCTGGTCGCGTGCGGCCAGTGTACGGGGCGGCTACGCAGTGAGCAGTGCGGCGACGTCGACCCCGCGGCGGCGCACGACGTCTGCGCCACCGAGAGCAGCGAGGTCCATGATGACGGCGAAGGTCACGATCGTCGCACCCGTGAGGCGCACGAGGTCGATTGCCGCACCAGCGGTGCCGCCGGTCGCCAGGACGTCGTCGACGATCACCACGCGCCGCCCCGGCCCGAGCGCGTCCTGGTGCATCTCGAGCGTCGTGGAGCCGTACTCGAGGTCGTAGGCCTGTGAATGGACGGCACCGGGGAGCTTGCCCGGCTTGCGGAGCGTCACGAATCCTGCGCCGAGGTGGTAGGCCAGTGCCGCGGCGTACGGAAAGCCGCGTGCCTCGATGCCGACGACCTCGTCGACCGTGCCCCGCCCGATGGCCACGGCCATCAGGTCGACCGCCGTCGCGAAGGCCACCGGGTCGGCCATGAGGGGCGTCAGGTCGCGGAACAGAACTCCCGGCTCGGGCCAGTCAGGGACGTCGCGGACCCGGCTCCACAGCAGCTTCTCCGCAGCGGCGCGGTCGAACACCGATCAGCTCTTCCCGCGTCGGGAGCGCGGCTGGCGCCTGGGCTGCTGGCGCGTCCCGGGGTCGGTGCGCGTCGTGACCGCGGTGGCCACCCCGGAAGACGCCTCCGTGGCGTCGCCCGCCGTGGCGCTGGATCCGGCCGCCTTGGACTGCTTGCGCCGTGCTGCCACGCGTGCGGCCAGGGACTTCATCTCCGGCTGCTGCTCCTTGAGCTGCACCAGGAAGGGGGCGGCGATGAAGATCGACGAGTAGGCGCCGGCGGCCATGCCGACGGCCAGTGCGACCGCGAGGTCGAGGAGCGTCCCTGCGCCGAGGAGTCCCGCCCCGACGATGATGATGGCAAGCACCGGCAGGAGCGCCACGATCGACGTGTTGATCGATCGGACGAGGGTCTGGTTGACGGCCAGGTTGGCCGCTTCCCCGTAGGTCATCACCGACTGTCCGGCGATCCCCTTGGTGTTCTCCTTCACCTTGTCGAACACGACCACCGTGTCGTAGAGGGAGAACCCGAGGATGGTGAGGATGCCGATCACCGTCGCTGGCGTCACCTGGAGTCCGGTGAGCGCATAGATGCCGATGGTGATCACGAGGTCGTGCACGAGCGCGACGAGCGCCGCGACCGCCATGCGCCACTCGAAGTAGATCGACAGGAAGATCGTCACCAGGATGATGAAGACCACCAGGCCCTGAACGGCCTTCTTGGAGATCTCCTCGCCCCAGGTGGGCCCGACCACCTGCAGCTTGATGTCGTCCTTGGCCACCCCGCACGCCTCGGCCAGCTGCCCGGCGAGGAGAGAGCTGTCGGCCGGGGTGAGCGCCTCGGTCTGGACGCCGATCGTCCCGCTGGC
>Ga0075156_10002201_pt1 | contig 10770 bp, 7 predicted proteins | sample JI81AbrownDNA_FD_70966 | JGI IMG/M metagenome (GOLD analysis project Ga0075156, IMG submission 70966) | Wastewater effluent complex algal communities from Wisconsin, to seasonally profile nutrient transformation and Carbon sequestration -... | ecosystem: Engineered > WWTP > Effluent > Algae...
ATGTCAATGTCTTACTCGTATCCGATTAATCAGATCATAAAAGACGGCGAAAATGGAAGTGATGTAGCGCCGAATGCTTCCTGGGACGAGGATAATACAGACTTTGATCAAATTGAAATAAAAGCACAGCTTGTACAGAATGATGTTAAAGTAAAAGGAAGTGAAAACAGTAACAAGGAAGTTCCATGGCGCTCCTGTGAAAACTCTTCAACTCTAAAATCTGGCACAAGTTCTTTCGGAACTGTATCCTTGTTAATTTCGGTTGAAAGTGTAGGAGAACTATCAGCTATGATTTTATCGGAGCTCAACGGAGAGATTTTGGACTCAATGGAACCTGAAATTCTCAAATGCCATGCTTCAGGCCGCCGACTTGCAGCACGCAAACTCGCCGCTCATTCACTTTCTGCAGTGACTACTATTAATGACCAAGGTATGTTTAGAAAGCCAGGCTATTGGTTTGTTAATTGATTATACTAACGAAGATTTCTCAAATATTCTGTAGAACACTGCTCTGTAACGGTCAGTGGGGCTACTCGTTGCACTGTTTTGGCTACAGAGTTGGCAGTAGTGGCCAGTACCGATGAAGATTTGGATACAGCGCTTAGATTAGCCGTCGAAAATATCGACTACAATAGTAAAGTTGGAACGTATGAGGATGAGACTATCAGGTCTGTGACATACTTGAGTGCTGAGCAGGAAGCGCGCAGCATTCAGGTTGCGACTATTGACGATAGCGGCTCAGTAGAGGGATCAGGTAACAATTTTATCTTGATTGCAGGACTGACTGTAGCAGCAACGGCCGTATTGGCCATTAGTGTTTACTCGATCAAGAGGCGCATCGCTAACTATGGATGTAATGACGAATCTGAGACGGGTGGAATTTCCAAGGCTTCATCGGGAAATGTTGCCAACTCTCTTGATACGGATTCCACAATTGCTGATGAACATCACAAATTATTTATTGAGAAAGCATTTTCTGAATAGACTTGACTATATTCATTACAATGAACGAGTCTTAGATAGTAACAAATAATATATTTTGGTTAAGTTGCCTGGATTTGTTTACAACATTATCATCATTCAAGTGAATTACTGCAATACTCGAAAACAAATATTTCCAATTCTTCAACTTTTTAGCATCTTGAACTATGAACAGCTTTACTTGAAGTAATTCGAAGACAAGGAAAATGAATCAAAATGAGTGAATGATACTCAAATCGAGTTTCAGGCATATTTATCTTACAACCCAGTAGCATTATGAAGTATCCTGTCTTTGATGTTGCTGTTGCTGTGTCAATGTCCTCTGTTTCAGGACACCAGTTTCACTAAAATCTGCGTCGCACTATTGCATACCCTCGCTCGTGGTTTTCATTGGTTATGTGTTGATCCTGACGATTGCATGTTTGTGCGTAGATCTTCAGCTAGCACTGCATAGGCTATGTCTGGTCGCGCTGATTTTCTAGTATCCACCTGTACTCCCATGTAAGTATTATGTGTTGGCCCTTCCAAGTATTTGTGCAGGATCTTTCTTTATAGGGCTGCTTCTAGGATATGCTCGATCAGCAGTTTGTGATAGTTTGTAGCTGTTTTTGCTCTGTTCTTCAATCTCCACATCTAGATATTCATTGACTTCGCCTTCATTATCTTGAATCTGAATGCCAACTCTTTCACCACCACTTCCAGCTGCTGATTGCTCTTTGCTGCCATTATACAGTCATCTGTGTACATACCACGGATTATTCCATTTCTGTAGTACAGGCATAGATCAATTCATGACTTATAACCTAATTTGATTAGTCCTTCATGTAAGTGTTTATTCCACACTCACTCAGCCTGTTTTAGTCTGTATATGTTCTTTAGAAGCTGGAGGATGTTTCTCTTACTTATTCTCCCATCACATTGTTTGAGGACCTTGGGAACCTCATGTTAACATTCCTTCATCGTCAGCTTGATTGTATTTTAAGACAAATCCAATCGCCTGGACTTCCACGCATTTTCAGGATCATAATTAGAATCAGTTGTAAGGTGGTCCACACAAACACTGGCGCAAATGTCTCACAGTAACTCACATTTTGAATTCTTTGGTTGCGATGGGAGTTCTGTCTTGCCTTATACTTTCTAATTTCTCCTATTCTGATGCACTCTTCTGTCTCATTGTCCATTTGGATTCCAATATCTGTGCCCACTTCTTGCCTGCGCCTGACTCTCAGTCACCCTGGTAGTCTGTCTAAGGGTCCTGTCATACTTTGATCTTTGTCTTGAGATGACCTTTATTTCATTTGATTTTTGTTCATTTTGTCTGTGTTTCTCAGTAATAATGTCCCATTAATCTGGGTTGTCATTGCGCATTTGCGTTATTCCTGTACTGGTGGAACTTTGTTGCATTAGTGCCATTTTGGTGTTGCATTTCCCCATTTTTGTTCGGCCAGCTCATGCCTGATTGTGATTGATTGTTATTACCTCCAGAAAGGTGCAATGTTTTAATTTTTGTTTCTTCCCCTTTTGAGCACAGTCCGGCCTTGAGTTGCCATTGGGATGTATGTTTCTTGCATGTTACATGTCATTAATCATCTCAAATCGATCATCAAAAGTGACTTGGAATTAAGTTGAGACAAGCGCAGTAGAGAGTGACATGATGAGGTGTACATTGCTTATGTGGGAAGTCAAAGATCCTAAGTATATAACCAATCTGCATCTTTGTCTCCATTTGTCTATTTTATTCGTGGCCTGTGATTCTCCCACTAGCACATACGCTGGGCATCTGAATGTGTGCATATGAATCACCTACAAGTCTCCTTGAATTTTGTCACTTAGAGCCTTCTTTTTCCATTCGTACTACTTGGCGCGAAGAAAAATTGTGCTTCTTCATGTCTTCAATCTGAGCTTTCATCGACAGTATTTCTTTTTGGTCCTCAGATGGTGATTTATATTTGCCTGCCTAACAATTGTGTTGTACTTGATTTACCTTAGCGCAATCAGTCAGTTTTCATCTGACTTCCTTCATAGTACTCATTGATTGTGATCCTGGAGATTAGTATCTTCAAGTATAGGGCACCATCTTCAAAATCTTCTTTGTGGGTGCCCTTGAACGTGGTTACGGATGACTTGTGAACACAAGTGGCTGCTTTTAGAGCACAGTCCTTGGTTATTGACTTTATGTTGCATATTTACATCTGCTGTGACAGTCTTGCAAATCAGGCACTATTTCTCCACTGTTGTCTAGCACATTTGGTCTCTGCATTCTTCAATGGTGATTGTACCATATCATTCATGTATGCTTTTGCCGTTGATTGTGCATAGTGCCTAACACTGAAATCTTTTGGAAAGTTGCCATTAGGTAAAGGAAACTGCGCAGTGTGCCTGAGTCTCCATAATATAGTTCATCTTAAAATTTTCTTGTAGTCTATTGCCAATGATTCATTCCATTGGTCGTGGAGTAGTCAATCACTGCATTTGATGTTGCTCCTGGAGTCAGCCCTAGTGCTTGATGACCTATACTTTTAGGTTATGTTGTGAATGCCCTGCTGTCCTTTTGTAGAGGATCTGTTGAGGTGAGTTATTTCCTGCGTTAAAGGAGCTGTTTTGCCTTCATCTGAGGTAATGCTTTTATTTATTCAGTAGAGTTTATTTAGATCTGACACAATGAAAGAAACAAGAGCTTCTCTTGTCTAGAGTTATCTATAAATCACTTAATTGCACAGAGGAAGCATATGAGAATTTATCGTGTTTACTAAAAGTCAATTTAAGATTAACCCAAATTATATCTTTATTTTAAAATCTACATTCTAGAAAAGACATTTTTCAACTTTCTAAATCAAATTGTGGCGTTGTTTTGCCTGTTGCCTGTCTTTTGCATTTGTCCTCATTCTTCTGCACATCGTTGTTTGATCGTGTTCCTGTTGCGGGAAGGACTGTGAATGTCAAACACAATGGTGCTATAACAGAGAATCTGGTGAAAGGTGACCCTACTAGATATCAACCCTTCTTAACTAAAGAAGGTTCCAGACCAGTCCCATTTGTGTTGCTATATAAGGCCTTAATTGAACTCGCCAAGCTGCCATATTTTTGTGGAATAATCTAACAGCAAAGCTTACAAGCATGGGGTTTTTCATTAACCCTATGACTCTTTTCAAATAAACTTATTAAAAAATGCGCCATCCTCTGGCATGTCATTTACATCAAGATATCACAGACGTATCCTCAAATTGTTGACTCCATATTGAGGACCTAAGAAATACATATGGAAATGAAGCCCCCATGACAGAGTCACGTGGGAAGATATTTGGGGATGAAATTGGACTTTACAGTGAAAGGGAGACTCATCATCACATTGTTCGATTATATGAAGAATATGCTGCATGAACTACCAATCGAAATGACAGGGTTTGTAAATCCTGCTGCTACCCATCTGTTTGAAGTGAGAAAATCTGGTGTAAAGTTGAAAGCCTCAGAAGCTGAGTTGTTTTAGCACAATGTCGCTGAGTTGTCATTCTTGTGCAAATAAATTTGTATGACCAGACATTCAAACAGCAGTTGCCTTCATCTGCACAAAGGTCGAATCTCCAAACCAGGACAATTACAAGAAGTTAACCCAAACCATGAAAAGTTTTGTGCCACACTCAACATGTGCTGCTCACTTTTAAGGCATATGACAGGCGTATTGTCAAGTAGTGTAGGTGGTGTTATGAAACTGGGATTAGGTGCAGTGTAAACAGTCTCCTCAAAACAGAAACTCAACACCAGGAATACAACAGAAAATTAGTTGGTTGGTCTAACTGATGTGATGCCACAGATTCTTTGGATTTTCTACAGGCACAAGGTTATGATAACAGTGGCACGAATGATCATATGGTAGTAAGAGAACCTGTTATATCAACATTTGCTACTTTTTTGTTGCAGTTCGCATATGATCTGGAGATTTGGAGATCACATTTTTCCAGCAAGTGAGATGTTTGCTGATTATACCAAGCCATTGAAAGGTTTACTATTTAAGCATTCCTGTGACTTAATCATGAAAGAGAAAATGAACTGTTTATGTTCCAAAAAAGACATCAAATGTCAGTAAGGATCACAGGGGTGAATTGGGCAGCATTATAAATGTAGGAGATGTACGAGCATTTACAGGTACTATGCATGTACAGACTGTGGCAAGTCATCAGACAGTCAAATACTGGACATTTTTTGAGTGAATAAACAGGGAAATACATAGCGCATATTGCTTAGTATGTTTTCCTACTAAAACCTTCCCTCTTCATTCAGTGATCGGTTGTTTTATTGGCACCAGCGTCATGAGCCTCAGGTCAATTCTAAACAGTTTATGTTTGTTGAGATTTGATCAGAAACTTGTTAAGCAACATAAAGCAACTTAATCGAATAAATGTCAGAAGACGATGCAAAATTAGCAAAACACTGCGGAGAAAATGTCTGCTTGCATAAATGCAAGAGGAATGTCAACAATTTCAATGTCACGCCTTTTCATGGCATCAAAGACACATGATATAATAAGTGATTACTGTTGGAACAGTGTTCTCCTGTTTCTTCATGTATAGACATTTTTCACGCCATAAACAAATCCACAACCTTTGATAATCCCTGTCTGCTTCTGCTTTAGGAACATTTGGTATTGTAGAGCATCTGCATGATTTTTTTCACTGATCTTATCTTCATGCATTGTTTCAATCACATTTTGAACATGAAACTGTTGGAATTCGGATAAAGCTGCAGCTTCCCCCTGTTCACCAAACATTTTAAGCCCACGATTGACATGGTACTGAGTCATTATGTTCAGAATCAGGTGGCCATAATAGCGTTTATGGAGTGGTCGCAAATTATAATGGCCTAACCTGGCCCCATATCTAATATCCATGTCATCAAATGTATTGTTTAATTGTTGAATGGTTGCTGTGTCTGGTTCACATGCTAACTCCAGGCTTTCCAGTTCTTTTGTGCCCTCAAGTTCCTTGCTGTCTACAGTGTTGGAAGATAAGTTGGCAAGCAGTGTCCAAATCAAAGTTCGCTCCCAATTCATATTCAACCCCCATCACTTCATTAACCTAAGTGGCCACTTGTGTCTCAACAGCCACTCCAGTGGTCTCAGCAGCCTATCTGGTTGTCTCAGCAACAACTCGTGTGGCCTTCGCATCCACTCCTGTCATCTCTGTTGGATCAGCAGCTGTGGTTTCGATGGAATTCCTGTTGACTCCTGAAATTTCAGATAGGCCTCCAACAGTGTCATCAATGAAAAGCCCAGCACTTTTTGTCGATTCTTCAACTTGGGTAATTACTTCTGATGGAATGGACAACTCTGTCCAGTGATTTCTGTTTACAATTTGCATGTGTTAAGATTGCAAAAATAAAATCCAACTTTCCAATTGGTCTTATTACAATGGCTATCCTTGGATTATTTTGTGCTTCATGAGTTTGAACATATGCACCAAACTCAATCTTGCAGTGTTTATTAGAATCTATGTTGGTCCCAGTGATTATAGTTCTTGGGCTCAGGGTATCTGAGATGACTCCTTCAGCTGGGAAGTTGTTGAGCCAGTATACTTAGGTACGCACCATTATCATAAGTTGTGAACGTAAGCATTTGTAAGCCAAAATATTGTAGATTGCTCTGGTCCTTTCCTTCAATGTCCTTATATACCTTTCGACCTCAGGAACATGTTCATTGTTGGATGAGATGTTGAGCTTGGCATTCAGGCCAGATAAAGTCCCTCTCAGTGCTTAAACTGGCCATCAGCCTTGAGAATGTTGGATTCTTTCCAATCTTTGATCATTTCAATAGTTCCAAGTATAATCTGGCGAGATGTGTTAATGAAAAAGGCAGTCATTTTAAACACAATGTCTACAGCAGGTGTCAAATTTCAATAGCTTGTCAAGGCATGTATGGGTAAGGTGTGTCATTGATAAAGAATTGCTTGCTCAGGCATCCTTCTGGTTGCTTTCCCCTTTAGAGAACCAATGTCTACACCAAATATATCTTCAGCTGCTAGCATGTCACGACTGCTGGCTGGGAATTTTGGTAGCAGGTTGTTTTGTAATTCAAATGAAGGAAAATCTTTGTTGATGGACAACCCATAATCTTTTATATTTTATGAGACAATAGCGCATTAGAAAAGTGGTGATGAAATAATTGGTAATGTTATTGCTAATATTATTAACACTATCGACAAAATTCACAAACAGTGCAGTAGACCTTGCTTACTTTGTGTCCAAGTAGTAGAGCCCACTTGTTGATTGTACAAAGATACTATTTCTGCCAAAATTGTTCTTTACAACAAATTGGTTACCTATCTTGCCGTCAAACACTAGATGATTGTTGGCGATCACTTTACTCAGGGACAATTTGTTGGCAATCCCATGCGCGCATAAACATAAATCTCTATGGCCAGGCGAATCCCCAACAAGGTTTGTCGTTGCTGTTACAGCATCGCAGTATATGTCCATAGATGCATCTACTTGTCTGATGTCTGTAAGCAGATGAGGGTTCTAAAACATCATCAGTGGATTGATAGTCAAGGAGAATCCAGGAGCTGGAGATCAAGTTGTTGTTGAAAAGAAAACTCAAGGTTTGAGTCTGCATCAGAATCACTATGATGACCTATCTTGGGGTTGTTGAAGCTGGTGCTTCCTGTAGTTTTTGTCTCAGGAGCCTTGTCATTACTGGGCACTGAAGGGGCCAAGAGGGTTGAACTTGGGCGATCAGGGTTAGAGTCAATGAATGACAACAGCAACAGTGTGTGTGAATCTGTCGATGGAACCTTCTCGGATGTAGTCTTGTATTTAGCAAGCTGCTGGTAATTCACAGAATCGAAACTCAAAGCTTTTCTTGTTTTCACTCATACTCGTAACTATCCAATAATTTCAATAAAATCTTGAGCATTTACCAGAGGCTCATGATGATGAAGCTAAAAAAGCAACCGAGCACTTAACGAACAGTTAAGGTTGTATTAGGTGAACATACTTACCAATTTGTGATGATTCCACTATGAAAATTGAAAATCTTAATCTGTCACATATAACGATGCATTTTATTTGAAGCTGTAGCATATGTTTTTGCCAGAATTAATAATATTGGTCAACTATTTCAATGCTCTTTGAGGAGTTCTTGATCTCTGTAATTGACAGGATCGAAATTTTTACAATCAAAGTTTATTTGGATAGTGCTGGACCTGCCAAATGTCATAGTACGAACCCTTGAATTTTTCCCCAATAACTCTTTTGTTTATCAATATTCCTCACGATTTTTTAGTCCAAATAGCTTATTCAGAAATATTTCTTCACTCCCTCTCAGGCACCTGCTTGATCACCATAAAATTAACAGCTGCTAAATATTTGAAAGTTGATTTCAGCAAACCTGTGGTATAATTATCAGATACTTGTTGCTTCGATGAAAATTTCAAAACGTGAATGTTTTCTATTTTGAACAACACCAAAACCAGTGATATTTGACTGCATAGTGCTTTGATCTTGGTTTCATCTGAGGTAGTTCTAATAATCTCAGAGTGAGAGCTCCAGAATTGTCTTCAAATGCATTGTACCAAGTGTTCAATTGTTGGTCTGTTTCGATCGCCAAGCGATTCAGAATAGATGGAATCAGCCGTTTGAAGGGTAATAGGTCATGCATCGCCATAGAAAGGGTCAAGATTTCCACTTCGATTGTACTGAGTTCAATTGCTTCTTGGAGACGAATAATCCAAAGAAAAGTTCAATTTCTAATACATATGACATACCCAGTTTGGCTTTCAACACAATCTTCATCATTATGGTCACAGTCTTGCAAAATCCACATCGACATAAAGACATATTCGGCTTCAGATGTAGGCCCTGAGATAGTGTCATTTTGATACGTTCGCAAGGTATCTTCCACTTCTCTTAAATTCAGTTATATGCATGCTTGGATTTCGATTATATACCTACTTACTTTGCAAATATTGCAGCATTCAGACAATGCTTGCATATTTGAATGATGATTATGTAGGATATCCAAGTTTGTCCACTTGCAGTGCTTCCGTTTCTGCTGGTGTTGCCTTTGGATTTATGTCTTTAATGCCCATCGCTAATATAATTCTATTTATTAGACCTGTATGCTCAAATCTATTTTGTGGTTATCAAGTCTCTTGATTAAAACTTCCAAGAATTCAGACACCTCATCTTCTATTTTAGCTCCATTAAACACTCTTTCAATCTATTTAATGTCTTGTCAATTTCTGTTGTGGTTGTAGAACAATATATCATCGATGTAAATTAAATAAATTACCTTGTTCACAAAGAAGAGACGTGAATCTACAGATCATTGGGTGAATACCTCTTTTATCAGATTGTCTTGATATTTTCAAAGAAGTTTCTTGGGGATTGTCATAAGCCATAGAGCGAATTTTCCATTTTTATAACCTTTCCTTCTTCCTCAAAACCTCTAGGCATGATGTAATTGGTGCATGAAGACTTGTGTTGAGTCCAAACTGAAGATTACTGATAGACAAAGTAGGATTCTGTCTGTAGTCCATGAGATAATTGGAGAATTGATATCAAATAAATTTATACTGTAGACTTGTTGGTCGCCCATAAGCAAAATCTTGCTTAAACTTTCAAGCATAGTTGCCAGGATATTTCTTGCATTTAAAAGCCCAAGTGGAGTCTAGGATATTCATGTATGTAGTTGATTATACCAATGTCCGTGCTTTTATTTTAATGAATGTTGCTTTCTCTGCCTTAATATCTATCCAATAACCTGCTCTATTTGAACCATCATGGCTTAATGCCATCTTGGGTAGTCTGAGGCAAGTATCTTGGCTGCCAATCCAAACGGGTTTCACCATTCTGTTTCGTCAGTATATGGATTAATTTAAACATCTGAGAATGCTCTAAATGCTTGAAAGTCATGTGATAAGGCGTTCCAGTCCAGAGATTGTAGAGAGGTATTATTCAATGTATCTGCTGTTAGTTTCTGTGTTTGGTTTTTTCCAAAGTGGACCATTCTGAGCCAAAAAGTTTGCCAGTTCGTGCTTGCCGTTGTAAGAATCCTGCAGGATATGGGGATCTCTCAGGATATGGGGCTCTCTCTGGAATTGACACTCCCTCATGAATTGACTCTTCCTCGGTAATTGTCGCTCTCTCACATATCTTCACGGTCATACTTTCGAAATTCAATCCGAGTGTTGTTCTTCATAGTCTTGAGAGTAGATTTGAACTCATCAACTGTATTTTTGCAAAAAATTATCAGATGGCTGGATATGTTGTGACCTTTTTGGAGATTACCAAACGTCTTTATGCAATGTCTAGCTGGCTGACTGCTTAAATGATGTTCTCTTCCTGAATGGAATTAATCTTGAAAGTAGGATTTTCAACATCAAAATAGTTGCTTCGGTGTTAGAGATCATAATATCCACCATTACCATAAAGAACAGAGGTCAACTTCTAAAAATTAGGAACATTTATGGTGTGGTCCAGCACTTTCTTCGTTAGTTCATCATCACGTGGCCTCCAAGAATGGTTAAAACCATTCAAGTTGATTATATCACGCATCTATGGAAAAGAAACATATAGATTTGCAAATGTTCTTGATTGAGTTCTTGGCATGATCATTCAGCAGATGCAAAGGTCTGGTTAGGCTACAGGTTCTAGTCAAACATCAGTAACATTTACAGGTTTCTTGACAAGATAAAATATCAAATTTCTCGAAGTGCTTTGTAATGTCAACCAACCTCATAGTCATGCTGTGTGCGTTAGCAAGTTGGTCTTCATTGTCTCCAAGTGACAGTAGGATAT
>Ga0075156_10002202_pt1 | contig 10770 bp, 8 predicted proteins | sample JI81AbrownDNA_FD_70966 | JGI IMG/M metagenome (GOLD analysis project Ga0075156, IMG submission 70966) | Wastewater effluent complex algal communities from Wisconsin, to seasonally profile nutrient transformation and Carbon sequestration -... | ecosystem: Engineered > WWTP > Effluent > Algae...
ATTGGAGCGGACTTGGTATTATTCCGATCATCATGGGCGGGTATTTCTTTAATGGATTATTTGTGAATTTCGCGGCAGGTTTTCATATTCAAAAGCGCACGAAATTCCTGCCAATTGCGACCGGACTTGCTGCCGTAACGAATGTCGGGCTGAATTTCTTACTCATTCCGTACTATGGTATTTACGGCGGCGCATGGGCGACATTTGGTGCGTATTTTCTGAGTATGCTTGTGCTGTATGCGTACTCGCGGAAGATTTATCCGATTGACTATGAATGGCGGCGGGTGTTGGGAATTATCGCGCTTACGCTTGCGGTGTATGGCGGCGTCGAGTGGGGAATGCCGGATCGTGTGTGGAGTAAGCTGTTAGGAATGGTGGTATTTGTGTTTGTACTGTGGCTGTTAAAGTTTTTTAATGCCGATGAAGTGCGGGCGCTGAAGCGGGTGCTGCGGAGAGCGTAGTGTTTCGATGGCACGCTGATTTTTTATGATTGTTTATGATTTTCGCAGATTGTCTCTTGTTGATTATACTATTGGGTTTATGATTGAAGAATGGCACGCTGATTTTTTATGATTTTTTATGATTGAAGATGATTGAAAATATTCAAGTTATCGATTATTTAAAAGAAAGGAACACTCTATGCCGACAGAATTACAAATTGAAAAAGTAACGCCCGTAAATTTCGAAACTTTATTCATGCTCATTACAGCGCTTGCTGATTTTGAGAAGCTTGACCCGCCGGATGCGGAGGCGAAGCTGCGTTTGCGAACGCATTGTTTTGCCGATAATCCGAAGTTTGAGTCGTATCTTGGCTTTTTCGACGGCAGGGCGGTGGGGTATGTGATTATATTCGAGACCTATTCGAGCTTTTTAGCGAAGCCGACGCTGTACCTGGAGGATTTGTTTGTGCTGCCGGAGGCGCGCAAACAGCGGGTGGGATATCGGTTGTTTACGTTTCTTGTCGATCTCGCTCTTGAGCGCGGATGCGGGCGTATGGAGTGGCAGGTGCTCGACTGGAACATCAATGCAATTGATTTCTACAAGCGTTTGGGTGCGAATCATTTAGCAGGATGGTATCCGTACCGTCTGACGGAGGAAGAGATGAGGAAGCTAGGGGAGAATTCATAAATATACGAGAGGTTATCATGAAGAGAGTATTTACCTGTGTGGTCATTATTGTAGCGATGTATGTCACATCTCTTGCACAAAAGAACGACCGTTCATGTACGGAAAGTGTGAAGATAAACTACGATGAGATATACGAGACCATGAGCTATCCTAAATGGATGTTTGATTTTGATATCAGCGGATATATTACCGCGTATGGCGAGGTGGACACCAATGGCTATATGCACGATATCATTGTCATCGAGTCGTACTGTGATGAATTTAACGATGTGGCTACCAATGCGTTGAGTACTATCAAGCATCGTCCGGCTGTACGGAACTGTAAACCTGTTTCTCAGAAGGTGTTTGCCAGGGTATGGATAGCTACAAAACAATTCAGTAAGCTCCCCAAGGTACAACTCTTACTCAGCAACTACAACGAACTCAAGCCATCGAAAAGCGGATCCGCAATCGGTCGGTTTTATTATCAGCGGGGGATGCAATTCTTTCGGATGGGCGAGGATTCACTGGCGCAAATTGATTACTTTCAGGCAATTGCTGAGTTGAATGGTGCAGATTTGCCATACTTTGATGAAGCGATTTATGATGAAATGAAGCACCTATTACCTGTAGATACAGAACGCACCGATTCTCTCGAATATAGGGCATGGTTGCTCAATAAATTTTGCCTGTATGCCAAGACAATAGCTTGCTATGATACTCTAATTGCCCGAAATCAACATGATCTTTCGGCCGTAGCTCGCTATAGATTTAATCAAGCAGGCGCTTATGCACAACTCAAGTATTTTGACCTGGCAATCGAAGGATACCTAAAGTATCTATCGGTGCATCCCCAAGATGCAGAAGCGCTTCTTAATCTTGGATGGAACTACTATCGAGCAGGTAACTATGATAGTTGTAGGATATATACCAAAAAAGCACTGGACATCAAACCGGATCAAATGACCGCTCGCTTTAATTATGCACTCGTTCATCTGCGTATGGGGAAGAGTAAAGAAGCCGTCAATTTGTACGAAGAAGCTATTATATCGGCAACGCAAAAAAAATACAATATGGAGGGTTCGATAGAGGATATCTTAGAACTCATCAATGAGAACATCGAGATTGAAGTCTCGAAAGATTTACTTATAAACTATTTCAATGTGAAGGAAAAATCCCTCCGCAAACTCTTCAATCGGTAAAGGGATGTAAATCGACCTACATTTTATACCGGTCGGCACATGAATACGAATCTTTGGCGTAAAAAATGAGGCAGAGTGCTCAATAAAAATCTGAACGAAAAGTGAACAATTCGATGAAAAACAATTAAGTTGATTAAGAAGGTCGAAGTTCCGATTTTTGTAGTAGATATTTGTCCAACTATTGCCGAAAGAGCGTTTATTTAATGGCTGATCCTCTGCCGCTTGTACGCCAAAATGCCTCCCAAGTGAATTCGAACTCCCGACTCTTTGTGCTAGACTTAGCACGATGCGTCGCCATGATTATGATGATTCAAGGTCATACCCTTGATGCTCTTACCGACCCACAACTGCTTAATATTCATGAATTTCCGTGGAATATCTGGAATTTTATCCGTGGCCTGACGGCTCCGGTGTTCTTGATTGTCTCGGGCGCTGTCCATGTGTTCGCCATGAAACGCGAGCCCTCCGGCAGAATGAACGAAGCAACGATGATGAAACGCATAAGATGGGCTCTGCTGATCATGAGTGTCGGATATTTACTCGTTTTTCCGGCGAATAGAATATTTGACCTGCCGTATCTCAACTACGGAGCGTGGAAACAGTTTTTCCAGACGAATATTCTGCAGCTCACCGGGGTCGCGCTCCTTCTCGTCGTATGGGCATCGCGCTCGACACGTTCCGTCAAATCGCTCGGTATTGTTTCGGCTTTCGTAACGCTTGGTATATTTGGACTTACACCATTCATGCATGCAGTAAATTGGTCGGAATTCATGCCCGAGCCAATATCCAGCTTCCTGAGCTATCAGCATGGTTCGCTCTTTCCTATCTTTCCGTTTGCCGGCTTTCTCTTCGCAGGCGTCAGCTTTGGCGCATATCTCAAATCCATGACCGCCGAAGAGCGTGATGAATTCCTCCTTCGCAAGAGCGCCGTTTATGGCGTGATTGTTCTCGCCTTCGCCGGAGTAAGCGCATTGATTCTTAGTCAACTACCGCTGCCGAATCATGATTTTATGATGTCGAATCCCGCGTTTATGCTCATCCGTATCGGGTTGATTCTCATTATATTTACTCTCATGGCGCACCTCCACAGACGGATCAGCGCTTATCGTGAAATTTACTCATTCTTCAGCAAAAAGTCATTCCATGTCTATATCGTGCATTTGCTGATATTATTCGGCACGCCGTGGTTCTCGAGTTTTGGACGTATTTATGCCAAGTCGCAGGATATTACTACCGGGTTTTTGGCTGCTTTCTGCGTGATATCTGTTACATTAGCAACAATTTACCTCAGCGATTATATTCAAAAAAATGTCTATCGAGCATCCGAAATTATGCGCTTCTCTCTCGGAACAATGCTCGTGTATGCATTACTTCGGTAAATGCGGCTTAGATAACGTGAAAGGCGAACAGCAATGTTCGCCTTTTGTTTTTTTGGCATGATAATTCAGTTTGATTCGAAGTATATGTTCTCTCATGTACGCGATAGCACGTATATTGCAGTACTTTACAAGCCCAAGCAAACGTTATAGGGCGAGTCTTCCAAGCGATTGTGAGTAAATTTTATGCCTTCAATATCCGAGATACCATCAGACAAACCGGTTGAAATTCCAATGATAGATACTGCTGAAATAGGCGAATTCCTGCCGGGAGCCGGTCAATTTGCGCAAACGCGTGAAGAATATATTCGCACGCTTGAAGTAGCACTTCAATTACTCCAACGCGAAGTCGAGAATCTACGACAGCAGCGCCGCAGTGTCGATCAGCCGGCACCGGTATCGGTATCGACAAAGCCGGAGACCACGTATGGTTTGCTCCAGAATGCTACGACAGTTGATGAAGTAATATTTCAATTACAAAAACACTTAGAAGAGATTCTCGAGATTCGTGAATGCGGAATATTTACTCTCTCGACCTCGCAAACGCTTGTACAGGCGGGTAAACAGCTTATTGAAGACAATCCGCTCGCGCTCATTGTGCGGCATTTGGACGAACAGGGGATTATTACCTGGGCAATCGAACAGCGCGACGCGCGCATTATTCCCAATATCACCGAAAATGCACCGCTTGAGGAGGCGAATATTATCCTTGTGCCGCTCTTCCTCCGCAACGCGCCCGTCGGAATATTTGTCGCAGCAAGCGGCAAAACTGCCGAATCGTTCAGCGCAGATGATATTTCCACCCTTCTTGCCGCAACCGAAGCAGCGATGATGGCACTCGATAATATCCGCAGCGCCGAGGAAATTACCCGCATGAATAAACGCCTCGGACAGCTCAATAAACAAATGCTTCAATCCTCAAAGCTTGCGTCTATCGGCGAGCTCGCCGGCAGCGTGGCGCATGAAGTGAATAATCCGCTTCAAATCCTGCTTGCGCATCTCCAACTCTTGGAGTCCGGCGTGGGGAGTTCGGAACGCCGCATCGAAATCATCAAACAGCAAGTGTATCGTATCAGCGATATTACGCGGCGATTATTAGACTTTGCACGCAATGCGCCATCTGAAACGCAACTCGAACGTGTCGAAGTGAATTTCGTGATTAATGAAGTGCTCTTTTTTATTAATTCACAGCTAAATCGGGATGGTATTCAAATCTATACTGAATGCGAAGAGCCGTCGCCGGCTATCTCAGCTACCAAAACCCAGATCGAACAAGTTCTCCTGAACCTCATGCTCAACGCACGGGACGCAATGCCGGACGGCGGTACGATTACGATTACGTCTTATACCGAAAAGAATCGCGCGTTTATTACCATCGCCGATACGGGAATCGGTATTCCGGAGGATCAGATAGCGTCGATTTTCGAACCGTTCTACTCGACCAAGCCGCAAGGGAAGGGAACAGGGCTCGGACTCTCGATCGTGAAAACAATTACTGCACAGTTCAGAGGTGAAATAATGGTTTCCTCGCAGGATGGCAAAGGCACGACATTCAAATTGGCATTCCCCTTGCTCACATAGTACAAATTCAACTTTGTACTATCGCAGGGACGCGCAATGAAATCAATTCTCTCCTTACTGATTCTCCTCTTCGTCATGTCGAATTCACAGGCATTTTCAGCCGAAAATACCATCGAACGTGTGACGATTTCTCCGAAAAGAATCCTGCTGTACTGTTCGCACGCGCCGCTTGGATTCTCCTCCCAATTATCTCCCGACAAACGCCGTATCACACTCAATTTCCCGAACTACTCGGCAGCCGAAGAAACGCGGATGACGCAGGGGAAAGGGTTCATCGAAGACGTGTATTGCAAGCAGTCGGGAAAGAATATTCAGGTGATGATTCAATTGAATGATAAAAAAGGATTTACGGCTGTCAAGCTGCCGTATTCCAATGCCGTGATGATTGATGTTTTCTCCTGGGATTCGCTCTCCAAGTCCGATGATTTATACCGCACTGCCTTGCTCGGAAGTGAGAAGGAAATAAGCGCTTCTGCCTATCAAACGATCGCAAAATCTGCTGATCTGAAATGCAGTGACGCACTCTTCTTTTCGGGGATTAATGCCCTCCAAACCGGTGACCTCGACAAAGCAAGCGCGCGGCTCAATTCCGCACTCGAAAACAAATCGACAATACCCGATATCTATGCAGCGCTCGCTCAAATTGCCCGACTAAAACACCAAGACGACAAGGCAAAACGCTTTCAGGATGAGTATGCAGGGCAGTCCGGAATTCGGTCAATACTCGACATACCTGCACAATATCAGCCGCCAACCGACAGCACCGGAACAGCAGAACCGGTCTCGCTCGCGATGATTTTAGATGAACGTCCCGCCGAAGACACGGCGGGTACGCTTGCCGTCAAGCAGGACTTGTCGGTGCAGAAATCGAAAGATACGACACGATTTGCTTCGATATTCGCTGCATCTGCATCTGCTGCACCTTCTGTGAAGCCCAATGAATCCGGTATGATTGACGAGTGGATGAAAACAGGCGCCATCGCCGGTGTAGGATTCGTCGTAACGGCGGCATTTTATCTTGCATGGCTGTATTTCCGATGGAGAAAATCGAAGCTGAAGGCGAGAATTGACCGCACACCGACGATGAAATTCGATGAACTGTTAGCCGAGAAAGCAGACGAACCCAACCGTGCGGCGGTTCAGAAAGCAGCGTCGATGTATAAGCAGGGTTCGATCATCAACCGTGAAATCACCGAAGATGATCAAGAAGAGGAAGAAGTAGTACTTCCCGCTAAGAAACCTGCATCCGATTTTGCGCATCTCGAAGAACCTCTCCCGCGGGAACTGCTTCTCCAATATGCAGATACCGACGACGACGACGATACCGAAGATGAGGAAGAAACACCAAGTCTCGGCGTCTATTTCCCGCCGAATGAAGTCGAGCTTGCGATGCATTTACAGCAGGAGGGATTACGTCATAAATCAACCACACTTCGTCAGATAGCCACAAGTGAGATCCCGCATCACGGCTACGAACTCTCGAAGGTAGCCCGTAAATTCGGCGTCGAGCGGAGTTCGCTGGAAGTAAAACGCACGCTCGCTCATCTCGAAACAGACACCCGTGCAATGGAGTCGTTACTTTCAAAATTCTCGGGTATAATTAATAATCAGATGCCGCTGGTGAAGGGGTAGGGGATTCGGCAAGCAGCAATTGGACGAAAAAAACAGGTAGGTTAGTGGAGCAATGGAACGAAAGGTAGAACTACTCCGTTCGTCATGCTGAGTTCCCAACAGGCGTACGAACGCCCGTAACAGTAAGCAATGACAAAAGGTTGTCCAAAAGAAATCCCCCGCCTAAGAAGGCGACCCCTTTATCAAGGGGTTAAAGAGTCAGAACGTCCCCTTGTTAAAGGGGAAAATGTTTGCGAAGCAAACGAAGGGGATTTACGGCGATAGAATAAGTCGTTGATTTTAATTAAAATTACGCTACTTTACCCAAATGTGTCATTAACAGTTCCGTCGAAGCATCAAGCAAATGCCAATTTTTACGATGTGGATAATTACCAACGAATACCCACACATCCGGTAAAGCAGTACAGTATGAAAAAATCAATAGCCCGCAATGAATATTGCGGGCTATTGTTGTTTATACCGAATTATACTCAAAGTGATACGGAACTCTTCGTAAACACTTGCCGGTGAGATATTTCCTCGATATTTTTGCAGGAGATTCGACTGAATGATGTATTCCGTTTCAGATGTAGTTGTAGGGGCAAACCCTTGCGGTTGCCCCATGTCCTGCAGGACAGCGACCGTGAACCTATATCATTTCTGTCATTTTGTTTGACTGACCCGACGGAAATCTAATCATTTTGAAACTATATACTATCATTCGATTTTTACTAACATCAATATTATTATGATGATTAATTCTAAAAAAACATTCACGACTGTTTTCAGAATATGCATGTTCAGTATTTTGTTCATTAGTTGCCAAACCGATAAGAATGGCGCAAATCAGCGAGATTCTGCTCCATCATATAATATCATAATTGATAGATTAGATGATGCCAAGGATCCTCAAAATATGATGTTTGAAGGATACTTAGATATCGGAGGCGGTACACGTAAGAAAATCATGCAATTGCGTATTCAGTCGGGAAAAGTGAAGTCTTTTACGTTTGCCGGCGATACGCTGAACAAAAAGTACGGTTATATCCAATTTGAAGCAATAAAAGGAGCTGTTGAGGATGTTTTTTATTCGTATGATGATCCTACCAACTGGTACTATATGCGATTGTATCCCAATGGTATAAAGCAATCTATTATAAATGTAAAAAAGAATACGGGACTCGATTCTCTTGTTGCCGAATATGATAAAGAAGGGAAAGCATGGAATATGAGTAAATTACAAAATGGTAATGGGTTTTATCGTACATGGCATGACTACACAGGCCAATATGATACTACCTTCGTGTCAAAAGGAAGAATAGTTGGAAAGTAAACGTAAAAGTGGTGCTAGTCCGGACTGTACTCCACAACTGACTTTTAACACTTGTTACTGAATCAAACTGCGGGTCCGTAACGAGTGTAATCATCACCAAACAAACGTTCGACCTCTCTGAGGTCGTGATTTCTAGGGGCTACACCTTTCTACAAATATTCGACCTCTCTGACGTCGTGATTTCAGTCCGGTCGGTTGCTACAACCGACCGTCAACATATACCTATGAAACGTCTGCTGATAGTTCAATGATGTTGTCTGGTTAACATTTCCAGACCTACCAGTTGCTCAACTAGTCGTCAACACCTACCGCTGAAACGTCTGCATGATAGAGATAACCGCTGCCTTGCGAGGTGAAGGTATCGAATGTACGAGAGCTTCTATAACATGTAGTTGAAATAGAAATTACACACTTACACACAGTGCAGACGAGCGCGACGCTTCATAGGTAAGTATTAACGACCAGTTGTTTCAACTGGTCGGACTGAAACAACATACATACATCCAACTCTTTATTGTCGATTCTTAAATCAATCATTTATGGCAACTATATACTGCACGAAGAAGCTCAAAGAATATATTCCCTCCAAAATAGTGCAGCATGAAGTATCCATGCCTGCAGGTGAAGAATGGAATGCTAATCTTTTCACCATAAACCGAAGTAAGTGTATTGCTTATATGCATAAAGAAACTGTGTATGTTGTGGTACTTTTTGATGTTAAAAAGAAAGATATTCCCACACTCGAACATCGTTTTACCGAAGCGTATATCGCTCAATTATACTCTGATAATATTCTGAAAAAAGAACAGGAACCTGCCGTCAGAAAACAACTGGGGGCGATCACCTTCAGGCCTACCGATAACGACCGCAGTACATTGGGTTCGCTGAAAGATACGTTATATAGAATCACGTTTTACGATGACGGTGAGCCGGATTTCATCGAAAGAGTGAAACAGTATGTAGCAACATCAACAAACAGAACTCCAATGGGGTCAAAAAAATATAAATATGCAGTAACATTGATGCAGGAAAAAATCAATCATTTGCTGTCAAATGATGCACAAGCATAGTAGGCACTTGGCATGTGAAATCAAATAACCGTATTCCAGTCCGACCAGTTGTTACAACTGGTCGTCAACACTTACCGCTGAAACATCTGCATGATAGTAGTAACCGCTGCTTTGCGTGGTGAAGGTATCGAATGTACGAGTGCTTTTATAAAATGTAGTAGAAATAAAAATTACACACTTACACACAGTACAGACGAGCGCGACGTTTCATAGGTAAGTATTAACGACCAGTTGAAACAACTGGTCGAACTGAATCCATTGTAGGGGCAAACCCTTGCGGTTGCCCCATGTCCTGCACGACAGCGCGCGATGGAAATCTTTTCGTTTTAATGGAATGTAAAGAGGGCAACCGCAAGGGATTGCCCCTACGCTGGTGAATCAAACCATGATTGCTACACTTATACATTGAATAATAATTCCAGTTTTATAATCAAATCCCCCAATAACCCTATGAAAATAAAAGCAATACTAACCGGTGCCACGGGCATGGTAGGTGAAGGCGTGCTCCATGAATGCTTACATCATCCTGATTGCGAAAGCGTGCTCGTGCTTGGCAGAAAGCCATGCGGTATCACGCATCCGAAGCTGCGAGAAATTATCCATGCGAACTTTCTCGATCTTTCACCGATAGCAGATAAATTGAGCGGGTATAATGCCTGTTTTTTCTGTCTCGGCGTGTCGTCGATTGGTATGACGGAAGAGGAATATGTCAAGCTCACCTATACGCTTACGATGAATGTTGCCCGCACGCTGAGTGAACGTAATCCTGAGATGACATTTGGGTATATCTCCGGCGCAAGTACCGACAGCACCGAAAAAGGGAAGTCGATGTGGGCGCGCGTCAAAGGCAAGACCGAGAATGACTTAATGAAATTACCCTTTAAGAAGGTCTATAATTTCCGTCCCGGATACATGCACCCCACACCCGGACTCCGCAATACACTCTCGTACTATAAATACATCACCTGGCTCTACCCATTGCTCAAGCTCATTGCACCGAACCAAGTGTCCACCCTCAAAGATTTAGGACTCGCCATGATACATTCAGTGACAAAAGGATATACTAAGCAAATTCTTGAAGTGAAGGATATAAAGGTGCTTGCGAAGGAGTGAGGTGAGAGGTGAAGGTGATATTCTGTTCGACCAGATGGATACTGGTCAGATAGATCAGGGAGAAACACCAACCCAATCCCAGCGGGATTGAATGTTTGTAGCACGTTGCACCGTCAGGAAGGTACGACCTCAGCGAGGTCGAATGTTTACGTTGAGATGCTTACAAATTGTACGGGCGAGCGAGACGTTTCAAAAGTAAGTGTTAACGACCAGTTGAAACAACTGGTCGGACTGTAAAGATTTTTTTATATGATGCCTATTGGTATTAAAAATCTAAAAAATATGAACAAATATATTTTTATAGGATGCTTGTTAAGTCTTTTGATTTTTAACTATTGCGGACTATATTGTCAAGATAAAAAGCCACTTTTCGATAG
>Ga0075156_10002203_pt1 | contig 10769 bp, 6 predicted proteins | sample JI81AbrownDNA_FD_70966 | JGI IMG/M metagenome (GOLD analysis project Ga0075156, IMG submission 70966) | Wastewater effluent complex algal communities from Wisconsin, to seasonally profile nutrient transformation and Carbon sequestration -... | ecosystem: Engineered > WWTP > Effluent > Algae...
AGTATTCACGCCTAATTTAAATAGTGTTCACTTTTTCAATACACAGGAGGGGTACATTGCCGGTGATTGGTTAACCGCACGTCATACGAGTGATGGTGGGGCAACATGGCAGGTAGCAAACATTACAACAGGTTGGAGCTTTACTTCATCAACGCTTCCAAATTTAAAAGGGGTTTTTACAAGTGCTACCAATACAGCAACATTGGTTGGAACTCAAGGCAAAGCATACAGCGCATCAAACAATACCTTAACAGCCATAACTGTAACCGGAACCACAAGCACTTATACATTTAATGATGTTGAAGTAACAGGCAGCAGCATTTACATTGTTGGTAAATTTCCATTACTCGGCACCGATCGTCAGGCATTACTTTTTTATAACGGTAGTACCTGGACAGGATTGTCAGGTGGTGTAACCGGTGAATTATTTGGAGTACACACCTTTGCCCGCAACAATAGTTTTATTGCCGTTGGTAGAGCAGCCACTTCAACACCGGTGGTACATTATGGACGTACAACTATTTTAACTACAACAACACCTGGCGTTACCAGTAATTTAAAAGATGTTCACTTTATTGACGATCTTAATGGATATGTGGTTGGAGATAACGGAGCAATAGTAAAAAGTAAAGATTTTGCTTATAGCCCAACCGGAACGATGGATTATACCACAATGAATTGGACGGCAGGTTTAAGCCCGGGTCCATTAAGTGGTCAAACCGTTACGGCTAATATGGATATTCGCAGTGTATTTGCCATAAATCATACTAGCGCAATGGTTGGTGGTTTATATACATCACCTAAAGTATATGCCCGTTTAATTACCGATGAAAGTTTACGTTATTCAACTAAATTCTGGTACGATAAATTAGGTCGTATTGTGGTAACTCAAAATACACGACAATTTAATTTGACAACTAAAGCGTATAGTTACACGGTTTTTGATGCAATGGGTAGAATGGTTGAGGCTGGTGAAAAATCGGAGAACACAGGAGGATCTGAGAAAAAATTTGCTGATATTTTTGGGACACAAGTAAACAATCACTGGAACCAAAACGTAATTGATGACGCAAGGCTTAATACATGGATCACAACAGCAAGTGGAACACGAAGCGAAGTTACGCGTTCATATTACGATAAAGTTGAGACAGCCATAGGCGCAACCTTACCTGGCAGCTTTACTCAAACTGAATTACGTAAACGAATTTCTTGCGTTGCATATTACCCAACATATTCAGGGACCACCACAGCATACGACCACGCCACACATTATTCCTATGATATTCATAGTAAGACGAAATCTCTTTTACAAGAAAACCGAAAATTAGCCGTTGGGAGTGGGGCAGGTACAAATGTAACGGATGAACGGTATAATCGCATTGACTATCAATACGATTTAATAAGTGGCAATGTTCAAAAAGTTAGCTATGAGACGGGTAAAGCAGATCAATGGTACCATAAATATAATTATGATGGTGACAATCGAATTCTTGATGTGAGTACAAGTGACAATGATCAGATTTGGGACAAGGATGCGAAATATATTTATTATGATCATGGGCCATTGGCTCGAACTGAATATGGCCAAAATAATGTACAAGCAATAGACAATGCTTATACTTTGATAGGATGGTTGAAGGGGGTTAATAGCAATGATTTAAGCACTAAGCGAGATATTGGTCAGGACGGATACCTTACAGGTACAAGTCCAAATCAAAAATTTGCTTTTGACGTTGCAGGATATACACTAAACTATTTTAATGGAGATTATAAACCAATAGACCAAACCAATAAATGGAATACCGTCACCGATAGATTTGAGTCTGATAAAACAAGTAGCAATATTGATATAACCTCTTCTAACGGTTTATATAATGGTAATATCAAAGCAATGGTCACTACAATTACTAATCCAAGTACAAATGCTATTCTGCCACAAGCAACTTTATATGGATACGATCAATTAAGTCGTCTTAAAGATTCAAAGGCCTTTGCTAATTTAAATACTTCAACAAATGTGTGGGGTAATACAACATACACTGGATTGTATGAAAATTACTTTAGGTATGATGCAAACGGAAATATCACCAAACAAGTGAGAAGAAATGAAACAGGAACAGCAATTGATGCTATAAGTTATGGCTTTTACAAGGGGAATAGCGGAAAAATATTGAAAAATCGATTATACCACATAGATGATGCTGTATCATCAGGTACTTTTTCTGACGATATTGATGATATGGGAACATTTGATAGCACCAACGCAGCTTATAATACTGCTTATAATTATAGCTATGATGCAGAGGGAAGACTAATCAAAGACATTCAAGAGAAAATTACTAGTATAAAATGGAGAGTTGATGGAAAAGTTGCAGAGGTTATAAGAACAGCTTCAAGCGGTAGGAAGGCATTGAAATTTGATTACGATGCAATGGGCCACCGGATAGCTAAGCATCAGTACAATGAGGCCGGAACGACTTGGGAAAAATCAACATATTATGTATTGGATGCTGATGGGAATATAATGGCAACTTACGAAAAAATAAATCCGGGTACAGCAAGCATGAAAGTAAAAGAACGGATGATATATGGAAGTTCTAGAATGGGACTGTATATTAAACAGGTTGAAATGATTTCAGCACCGACTCCTAGCGCTAATAATTTTATTCACGAGACAGCTCTCCGTTATTATGAATTAACAAATCACTTAAGTAGTGTTTTAAGTGTTATAACAGATAGGAAAAAACCAATTGATGATGGTGACCATGATTCAGGTAACGATGGTATAAATGAAAGCAACGGAAGTTTAGGGGCGGCAGACAATCAGGTTGATTATTACAGGTCCGAAATTGTAAGCTCGAATGATTATTCTCCATTTGGCGTGTATCAAACTGGGAGAACTTTTTCTAGCTCTAACTATGAAATCGGATTTAATGGAATGCGTAAAGACTCAGAACTAAAAGGAGAAGGTAATAGTTACGATTTTGGAGCAAGATTGTTCGATTCTCGAGTTGGAAGGTGGCTTACAGTGGACCCATTACAATTAAAATATGCTGGATTATCATCATATCAATACACTGGGAATTCTCCGATATTTTATGTAGATCCAAATGGAAAAGAAATTGAAGGTTTTCTGAGCTTACTAAGCAATGCCGCCTGGGGGAAAAGTGTAACGAAGGTAAATACATCAAGTAAGACCTTTCAGAGCGTAATTAATCAATTTGCCTCAACTACTAAAGGGGAAAATCCAAATAGCTCAGGTGCAAATGGTAAATATAGCGGTGTTAAGGTTGAATTTGGAACTTTTGCAGAGCCACATAAAGAAGGAGCCAAGGATAATATAGCATGTAATATGTTTATGGTAAAAATAAATGATGAATGGAAAAATATTTCCGAAATACCCGATGCAGAATTGGCTAAAATAACTCCTTCTTCCGATAACGTTAAGATTCAGGTTATGTTCAATGAAAAAAACATGGGTACTTTCTTTACTAATCAAGTGGTGGTATCTCATGAAATTGCAATTCATTTAGATAATTTAGGAGCCAAAACGCAAGACGCACTTGATGGAAAAAAAACACTTCTAGAACTTAAGAATGAACTTATTGGAAATAGTGAAACAAAACCAATGGCTGATCAACATCATGCAGCAATAGAAACGGGCAAAGGTTTTGCGGCTAAACATACATTAGTATTAGCTGAGGTCGAATCTGCTTATAAGGCAAATCCCGAGTATTTAGCTGACCCAACAAATGGAACCCCAATGACTACTGAGTTTAAATTTAACTCTCCTATTTTTAAAGACTATCAAAACTCTTGGTCTGAAATAAAATTTAATAAGGAAGGGAAGTATAGTACTAGGCAGGCTTTTAAGGCAGCCATATTTGGAGAACAATTTAATTATAGTACTAAACCAGTAGTTGTCACAACAACAAAATAATGCAATTGTTTAAATTGAAATATTGGAACTATTCTGTGTTTATTATTGTGTACTCTTGTGCATTTGGTCCAAAAAAACACACAACGTTTGAGTATACCAATGTCGTGGGGGGAAAACAAAATTCTTATAGAATGGTTGTTAAAAAGGACACATTTTGGTATATAACTTCTGCGGATACATTGGATGTCATGTATAGAATTTTGAACGATAAAAATAACATTGAATACATTGACACAGAGTATGTGATAAAGCCCGCTGACACCATCGGACCGTATTTTTTGCAAAACTTAAAAAATAATAAGTATAGAATTATTACCTATGACAATAAAAAGATTGAGTACGATTTTAATGAAAAAGGGAAGTTCTTTTTTTTAAATACCTGTAATTTTTGGAGCAACTATTACTCATTTTATGAATTTCAAAAAGAAGAACAAATTTTACTTTTCGGAAAAAAGCATGATTGTCTCATACTCAAAATAACCTATATCAATGCTATTGATCATAAGGATGATAATTATACGCTAATTTATTGGTCAAAAAAAAATCATGCCCCTATAATTGAACGTTACTATGACTCGAGAGGAAAGTTATTCTTAGAATTGAAGTTATCGGAAATCAAAAAAGGTCGAATTTCTAATTTTAAACCCTTAAAGAACCCTTGTATAAAATAACATTGCACTTTATAGTTTAAAATTAGATTGTCTTAGGATTGAGATTGAATGAATTCATTTTTTGGAAAAGAAAACTTCAAATAGTAAGAATATTATTGGCTAAAATGATAAATATAAAAAGACATAACCTATTTATTTTTGCGTTATTAATTTCTCATTATTCTTTAGCTTATTCAGATACAACCAAACAAAAAAAGGAACTTGTTTACAATGCTAACCTAAGCGCGGGCTATCATTATGGTTTTATTCAAGGGTACACCTTTGACTATGGTTTTCCCGACCAATTATTTTTAACCCAAGGAAATGCCGGCTTAAAGTTGTTTAAACTCCCGTTTCAGGTTGAATATCGATACGCTACAATGAGAGTGCCTTATGGTTTGAATAATTATTTCAGGGTTAAATTTGATTTGGAAAAATACAAACAAGACCTTGAAAAGAAAGGAGAGCAAATAAATAAAATTCGCAGGATCAACACCGATTCGTTATACTTACAAAGGCAAGACCTCACCAAAAGGCTATTATATCGGCAGTATAAATTAAGTGAAATCATTGTCTTGAATAAAGATTCTCTTAAAGGCATGATGCCGGATTCAAGTCTCTTGGATAATTATAGCCATGTACAATTACTAAATGGCCATTTACCTGATAGCATTCAACTACCCGATACGTTAAAATATGATTGGCGAAAAAACAAATTAACCGATTCTATTCTTCAATTGGTGCAGGAATACAATCAATACAGCCAGAAACTTCAAAATCTAAATATATCTCTTGATTCAATAAATAAAATAAATGCAGCATTTGATAAAATGGATTCGCTACGGTTTGACCCAAAAGGTAGGCTAAATGGCGAATTAGGTAAATACAAAAAACCGGTTTTTGAGCCCAACAATTTTGAATTGGGAACCTGCTTTCCAAATAATTCGTATTTAATGTACGGGACATTGCCTGTCAACGGCATATTTACTGACTTTGAGTACAAAGGAGTATACATGTCGCTTTTGTATGGCGAAGTCATGAATAATTTTTTGTTCGCCAATACATTTTTTGAACGCCAATTGGTGTCAACCAAAAACGTTACCAACTTTTTTGATTTCAGTAATACGAATAGGGGACGAAAGGTCACAGCCTTAAAAATCGGAAAAGGCAAGTTTAATGAAAATCACATTCACTTGGGCTTTTTGTACGGCATGGGATTAAAGAACTATGGAGATACAACTCTTATAAGCGATGTTAACCTTCAGCCAAAAGAAAGCAATGCCGTTATTGAGATCACTTCGCGATATACCATAAAACGCCACCAGTTTGAATTTGCGCTTGCCAAATCAATGTTGGATGAACGTAGGTCTGGCGAGCTGTTTTCATCCTTTACAAGCGGTAGTTCTCTTTCGCTAGCAGGTTTAGTTGCCTACTCCACTTCGTTTTTTAAGGAACGCACGAAGTTCAAGGTACTGGTAAAGCATTTACAACCCAATTACCGAAGTTTCGGCATGGGCTTTACGAACGGAGATTTTTTACGAGTAAATGTTAAGGTTGACCAAAAACTCGGCAGGAAACTTACGCTTGGCGCATTTGTTAAAAACGACATTGATAATTTATACAACCTTGTAACATTCACCAACAATATTTTGAATTATGGCATAACATCGGGGCTTCGTATTGGTCGTAGTTTAAATATCCGGTTAACTTATAATCCAATCATTCAAAAAATAACGGATAATGAAAGCGGTCTAAACACACAGTTCAACAATTATTTATACAATGGCTCTATTTCATACAATAAGCGGATCAATAAATCAAATATTCAAAGCGTAATCAATTACAATTATTTTGAGATCAATGATATTACTGGATCAAAAAACGCATTTCAAAATTTTGTATGGAGTAATTCGGTTATGGCTAAAAGACTAACCATTACGTTAACCTCCAATTATTTCTCTACCAATATCATTGATTCGCTTGATAAAAATAATTTCATGAATTCACTTAACATTAGTTTTCCGATTAAAAAGGTAACGGTTAAAGTCGGAGCCAAACATTTTTCAAATCTAGCAGACACAAACGACTATGGAGCTTTGTTGGGTCTGAATATCCCGATCACTAAATTATTCTCCATTAACCTTGAAGGTCAGAAATTCGTTATAGGAGATTATTTCTTGAGCAACAGTTTTAGCGCACCCAATAAAGTGCCATATTATTTTTCAGCTACACTTAATTTAAGGTTGTAAGCATTTTCGTCTTTTTTATTCATCATTTCGCTTCGTATATAGCGTCACAATAAAATTGCTTTCATATGAAAAAACATAGATTGCGAGGCCAAAAGTTTTTCGTAAGAAATCGTTCTTATGTTCGATTAGTTGCGGGTTTTCAGCTAATGGCAATGGCAAGGGGATTTGTTAGAGCTGATAAAAATTGGTATATCGCATGTATCAGAGAGTTTTTAGTCTTTATGGAATCCAACGGTATAAATGATATTAAAAAGGTAAAAACGAAAGACATTTCGGATTACTTTCTGTATCTAAAATCGAGGCAAAACATGAGGTATCCAAGTATTAAATTAAGTTCTTCAACCCAAGCTGGCCATATGGTCATTTTAAAGCTTTTCTTTAAGCATCTACTTGAAAATGGCGAACTTGATTCAGTACCTGCTTATTTCCCCAGGATTAAAATAGTTAAGGTTAATTTTCGTTACGTTCTTAAATTAAGCGAAGTCAAAAAGGTATTTTCAGTATGTACAAGTGATAGAGAAACGGCTGTTCTGGCCTTGACTTACGGATGTGGATTAAGAAGTTCTGAGGTTTACAATCTCGATATTGACGATGTTAAATTGAAGGATAGAATACTTGTTGTTCGAAATGGAAAATTTCAGACAAATAGAGTTGTTCCGCTTTCGAATAAAGTAATAAGTCAATTAAAGCGTTATCTCGACAAAAGAGACTCTTATTTAAATAAAGTGCTCAACACAAACGCTTTTCTTATCAATACAATAGGAGCAAGAATGGAAGGGCTTTCAATGAATATTATACTGAAAAAATTAGTTAAACGCACAAAGGATGAAAATCTTATGAGAGCAAAAGTAACCATACATTGCCTTAGGCATAGTATTGCAACACATTTACTAGATAAGGGCGCAGATATGGAATTCGTGCGAAGATTTCTTGGACACGCATGGATTGACACAACAACCATTTATGTTTCAAAAAGGAAATTGCGTTCACAAATTACTAAAACCCTGTATGAAAGCCATAAATAGAAATCAAGAAGTCATTCCTTTTATTAAGTACTTAAAAAAGAACAATTATTCCAGACTTACTATTAACGGATACGCATACGGTATTGGTGTTTTTTTAAGGGAAATGAAAAATCCGAGTAAGGCCGCTCATATTGACATTCTGAGATATTTCAGTCAAAAAACGAATTTTTCAAATAAAAGTAAGCAACGTAGGTTGCTAATTCTTAAAAAATATTATGATTATCTAATTGATGCAGGTATAAGAGAAACGCATCCATGTAAAACCTTTAACATCCGAACGTTTTTGCCAAAGGTGGTTCTTGAATCAGACCTATTAACGAAGGCCGAACTTGAATCGATGTTAGACGACAAGTATTATCATTTTGAGGGATTAAAGATACGCAATCAGGTTATTGTTTCGCTATTAATTTTCCAAGCATTAACTCCTTGTGAGATCACAAACCTTAAACTTATTGATTTTAATTGGCATAAAAAGACTGTTTTTGCAAGTGCTGGACGAAAACTGAAAGCACGAGAGTTGCCATTAGAGCAATCGCAAATTTCCATGATAAAAAAGTATTTAAAGGGTGCGAGAAAAAAATTGGCCAGAAAGAAAAAATCAGAATTCTTCATCCTCAATTTTTATGGCGTAAATAACCGTGACCCTACCTGTGTTGAATTTACTATTCGTAAAATGAGGCATTTGTTTCCTGATAAAATTTTAAGCCCAAAATTGATACGCAATAGCGTTATTTCATATTGGTTGAATAAAAAGAAACTGCCTTTGGATCAGGTTCAATTATTGGCTGGTTATCGTTTATATTCTTCAATTAAGAATCGTGAAACTGTTCCAATACAGGAAGAAATTAAATCAATCAATAAATGGTTTCCTCTATAAAATAGGTTGCCGCGTCTATTTTCCCTGAATTACTTTTTGCAGACCCTTAAGTTCATCAGGTTCCAAATTATTGGAGCTTTCAAGGTAACTGGCGTAAACAATTTCACCTGTTGCCGAATTAATAACGCTTATTGCTTTATCAAAGCCAAATCGGGTATATAATAAATAGTAAATCGGTTTGCTTTCATCCATTATCAATGTACTCAATTCAGATACCGGAAGCAATTTATATTTAAGCTTGTAGTCTTTAAATACATCCTTTTCTTCCAATTTTTTGCTGTCGTTATAGGTTGGTCGGCTAAATTTGACAAGAACATAATCCGGCACATAAAGTATCTGCGTTTTTAACTCTTTTAATTCACTTTCCTTTACCAACTCTTTACTGTATTCTCTCTTTTCACCTTTTTCAAGCTCTTTCATTAATGTTTGCAAGTAATTCTTTAAAAAGCCGGGGCTCCAATTACGGATATGCCCACCTGCATCGTAGTCAGATGAATAAATATTATTGGGATCAATCAGCGAGGCAACGTCAGCATATAGCTTAATTGAGGCAACAGGAATCCTATCCATATTGGTAAACACTTTTTCCTTCTTCTTTTTCTTTTCAGGTACAGGCTCAAAATACTTTTCGTTGCAAACCCAAAGTTCAAGGTCTAAACTTGTGTTCATATAAAGCTCATTCTGTTTCATTTTGGCACCGGCCTGATATTGCGCATTGGTTAAATAGCCGTCAATTGTCAAAAAAGAACTTTCAGGTGCTAGGTGACTAAGAATATCGGTGTACTTGATGAATTCAATCTTTGAGAACGTCCAATACTTTTTGAAAACCTCAATGTATTCCTTCGCTTTTGGAGACTCAGGGTCTTTCATAGCAATGTAGGTTGTGCTACTTTTAATTTTAGCTATTTGCTCAATGTTTTTTATCTCAATTTGGGCTTCGGCCTTGAAGGATAGCTTTGTGCTAAAAAGCACCACAACTAATAAAAGTGATTTTTTCATGGGGTAAAGTTAAGAATAAAAGTGATTCCAAGTACTCAGATTAAAAGCATAAAATCACTTGAATTGTTGAGGAAGCCGAATTGTCATGGTCTATTCTAAAAAATATTAAGCCAGCCCACTAAGTACTCCATTACATTAATGGGCTGTAGCTTTAAGGATTTAATTATTAGCTTAATAATTCATATACTGTTCTAATATCATCAGGAGATTTCATAAGATTTGAAACTATTTTTAGAACGGTAGCTTTTTGTTCATAGTTGATTTTAGCACCGTATCTGGTGGCAAGTTTTTTAATGTCGGCAATAAAACCTTGCAAGGCAGTTTCTTCCATGTGCTTCAATGGGTTTTCATCATCCTTTTTTTGTTTCTCCAAAAATTCCGCTAATCTCGTTCTTTGAAGTTTTCTTTGATAATCGCTTAATTCGTTGCTCATGTGTTTTAATTTTAAATTATTTGTAAATAAAAATTTGTTCTTGATACGTATTTGATAGTATCCCATCATCCATCCATTGGGGCAAAACGTAATAAAAACCACGTATACCGTTTAATTTGTGCGTTAAGATCCTTTTGTAATGAACCGCTTTATTCAGGTAGAAGGAAAGGTGCTTTTGTGGGTCGTTCGTATGTTTTAAGCAGTGGTCACAGGCCACAAGCCGTTCAACAATTTCTTTCGACTTCATTGGACGCTCATATTTTGTAAGTATGAAAACGATTTTATTTATCCATGTCCAACTTAATTTATATCCGGCCTCTTGTGCTTGCGGTTCATGGCGTTTACGAATAGAGTCAGCAATGATTTCCGCATGTATCTCCTTCCTTCGTGCTTCTTCTTTTTCTGCTATCATACTTTCATATCTCTCAGTCATACGTTTTAGATCTTTAAGAGCTTTGGCATATTTTCGTATAATGCGCATTTTATCAATTCTTTTAAGCTCATCTTTAAGTTCGTCATCAATTTCTAATGAATCTATAAATTGATCTTCTTCTAACTTCTCGTCTCTAGCTTCTTTTTTTGCCTGAAACATTTCT
>Ga0075156_10002204_pt1 | contig 10765 bp, 18 predicted proteins | sample JI81AbrownDNA_FD_70966 | JGI IMG/M metagenome (GOLD analysis project Ga0075156, IMG submission 70966) | Wastewater effluent complex algal communities from Wisconsin, to seasonally profile nutrient transformation and Carbon sequestration -... | ecosystem: Engineered > WWTP > Effluent > Algae...
ACTTGCGGTTCAACATGTACTCCATTATGCCTTTTCAATGCCTTCCTTTCCCTGTCCTTCGCTCTCCGTTCCTCTAACTCGGCCTGTCGCTTGGCTTCGGCTTCTTTTTGGGCTGCCTCGCTCTCACGCTTAATTCTGGCCTCTTCCGCCTTCCGCGCGGCTTCCTCCGCTTTCCGCTCGGCTTCCACGCGTTTCCGCTCGACTTCTTCCTCTTTCCTACGGGCTTCCGCAGCGTTCCGCGCGACTTCCGCAGCGTTCCGCTCGGCTTCCGCATTTTTCCACTCGGTTTCCACCCGGATTCTTTCGAGTTCCGCAGCGAGTTCCGCCGCTTTCCGCTGCTCTTCCGCGATTTTCCGCGCGGTTTCTTCGGCTGCGAGTTTGGCGGTGGTTTTGGCTTCGGCGTGGATGCGGGCGAGTTCGAGGCGTTCAAGGCGGTCGCGCTCCTGCCGTTCGGCACGTTCGGCGGCTTCTCTCTCCTCGCGTTCTTTCGCTCTGGCAAAACTGGCTTCGATTTCTGCTGCTTCTGCTGCTTCGGCGGCTTCCTGCGATGTGACGGAAAGGGCCCACACATCGACGGCGAAAATGAACACGGTAGTAATCCAAGCCCACACATCGAGGGACCAGCCGAACGGCAGGGTTTTGCCCGATACCTGGAACATGAAAAGGAAAGAGGTTTGGTGAATCCACAGTTGGCCGGTCTTGAAAAACAGGGTTCCGTAGAATGCCCGTTTCCGGGTGGCCGGCTTCTTGCTGTCTGCTTGGATCTGGATGGTGTAATGCACCGCGCACCCGCATATCAGGCCGGTCAAAACGCCGATGTATGGAATGGTAATGATGTGCGCAACAGCTGCGAAAATTAATTCCGTGTAGTTGATTATTTGGAGCGGTTTACTGCGAAGCGTGGTAAAGAGTTTCATATTTTCTTTTTTTCAGGTGGAAGGGTAAATAGTAGTCCTTTTTGCAATCGCTCTGCCTCCTCTTGTTCGGCTTTGCGCTCTCGCTGCTCTCTCATCCGGCGCTCTCTGGCTTCTCTGAGTTTTTCTACCCGGGCCTGTTTGTCCTCCGGGCTGCGCGATAGGTATTCTTCAATTTCGCGCATTCTCTTTTCGATATCGGATTGTGTTGTCATGGCTGGTGTGGTTTTGATGAAAAGCGGTTTTTTGGGGTTGGGGCGTCCTGGTATGTGACGATCACGGATCATACGGCGTCGGCTGGTCTGCATCCCGCAAGGCATCGTTGTAGTCGCGGGCGAGGTCGGTAGGGTCGGGGCTGTCGGGCTGGTATGGTTTCAGGGCTTCTTTTGCTATTTCCCGAGCATCAGATACCGAACCTTGTACCGGGCCGGAACCGCCGGTAATTTCCATTAGCGTTTCCGCAATGTCCCGCAGCGCTTTAATCGCATCCCCCAACTTCCGGGTGAGATTGGCGATTACCTGGGCGGGTTGGGATGGGTGGGCGCTGGATGTTTCCGCTTCGGCGATGGCGGCGCGGACTTGCTTCGACCAGTGCCCCAATTCACAGTTTTCAAGCAACTGTTTCAGGAGCGCCAGTAGCCGGGCGTTTTGGGCTTGTAATTGCTCAATTTCTTCCTGCTGAAATTCAATCATCATATCAATCACCAAGTCCTGTTCACTGTCTGTCAATTCTTTCAGCCACTTATTGAAATGTGCCTTTTGCCCAAAGAAAAAGCCAGCGTCTAATTTTATTTTTGGCGTATCCATCGTTTCCAAAAGTTATGCCCCTTGCGGGGCGGGTTAGAGTTGAGTTGTTTCGGCGAACTGCCGCCTACCGAAAACCCGACCTGTGCGGTCGGGATTCGGCGGGCTTGGAGTTAGAATTGAATCATTTTCCCCGGCTTCACTTTCAGTTTAGCCAGTTTTTCAAGTAAGAGTTCGTGGAATTCGGTGACGCGATCAGCCAGGTTTGCAATGCTGATTTTGTGTTCAATCCGGTTTACCCGGACGATTGCAAGCCGGTGGCTGCTTTCAATGCGCGGATCGTACGAAACGAAGTCGCACCAGTCGCGGCCGGACAACCAAAGATGCCCGAAAACCTGGGGTAAATACTCGTCGGGGACTACCCGGTTTATTACCGTGCGAAGGTGGTTTTTGGGGGATAGCGGACATTTTGCCTCAATCAATCCGCGTTCTCCAACAATTCCATCCGGTGTGCCTCCGCACCAGTTCAAAGCCGGATGTTGCCAAAATCGCCCGGGCTGCACCTTCTTTCCTGTGCGCTTGGTGTATGCTTTCAGCGCGTCTGCTTCGTAAAGGCTTCCCCAGTCTGTCGCCCGGTTTCCTGTGAAGTTCTCGGACGGTTGGCCTGTAAGGTGTTCGAAAACTATGTCATAGAGGTACGAAAGTGCCGTATCTCCCCAATTCCCTGTTTTCAGTTTCGATACATGGCCGAAACGCGAAGCGGTGATTTTACCTAATCGAATCCGCTTCCATTCGGGTATTTCATTTTGGGCCACTTCGAGATCGGTCAGCACGATGTCGGCGGCGCTGGCCGGGATGGTTCCGTCAAACATCATGTCTGCCGGTATGTCGATAGATTTTGTCATGGTTGCGAGTTTTGAAAGTGATAGAAAGGTGGTTTTTTGAGGTTGGGTGGGATGGCAGTTAATAGCATCCGTCGTCATTGTACAGTTGTCGGGGTAACTTTTTCCGCGTTTTGGGGCTGTCTGGTTCATCCGGTCGTGGTCGCTCCTGAATCATCGGGCCGTCGCCGTAGGTTGGCTGTTGTTCCGGCTGGTTTCCTTCGGCGCTGGCGATGGCGGCATCAACCATTTCAACAGTCTTTTCCCATTCGAGCATTGTCGGAAAATCTACCCCTGATCCCTTGCCTGCCGGAATCAGGTTCAGTGCGGGTATTAACAATTCGGTCACCTGTCTTTTAAGCCGTTTTAGCGCCTCCAGCAGCGCCGGCGCTGCTACGATCAATCTCGCGTTGGCCTCTCCGGTTTCGTCCAGGATTTCCACAGTTGGGCAAGGTTTGCCGGTAGGCTGGGCGTGTATGCTTATCGTCGTGAATGCTTTTTCAACGCCGCAAATGGCCGGGCCTCGGTTTTTCATCTCGGAGTCGTCAATTATTCTCCACGGTCCCGGTGTATGTTTCGTACTCATGTCATTAAATTTTTGAAAAGGTGAAAAAAGGCCCGGCGCGTCCATTGCGGCACTGCGCCGGGCGGTGGCAAACACGCAATTTCTTATTTGGCTTTGGCGTCGGCTTTCGACTCCTCTTTTTTCGGGACAAGGGCCTCAATCTTGAAATCATCATACGGGTATTGTTTCCCCTTCGTTTTGCCCAATGCCGTAATCCGCGCTAACTGACCTTTCGGCATTTTGGCCTCCCGGATTTTGCCGACGAGGGCGGTTTGCATTCCGTAGTAAAAGCACTTGTTTTCCGTGTCGTAGAAATTGACGGATAGAACCTCGCCCTGCCCAAACTCGGATTTCCGCCAGGCGTATCCGGCTATCATCAAGTCAACAGACTTGCCCTTCTCTATTTCCAGGTAGGTAGCGTCAACGCGGACGGCTTCCATTTCGGCGGTTTTCTGTTTCTCCGCGTATGCGATAGCGGCAAAAAGTTCATCCATGCTCTGCTGCGAAAACTCAATCGTTTCGATCTGTGCCGGTGCCGTTGCTGGCAGGTTGTCGCCTTGCACTGCTGGCAGGTTCTGGTTTTCGGTGGTTGCGGCTGTTGCGTTGTCGTTCATTGCGTGAAAATTTAGGTGTGAAAAGTGAGTGTTGAAAAGGATGGTTTTTTGGGGTGGGGGATTTAATAAGTTGTCTGGTTAGGGTTCCGGAACCGTGTCGGCATCCAACCTCCGATCGTATTCATCACAAAGCGCTTCGATCCAGTATTGACTGCGCCTTTTGTTTCTTTAATTGTTATCTCGAAATTGAATATCATAGTGATAATATTGAGAAGGTGAAAAAATCAGGCGTAAGCATTCCGGGCGTATTCGCGCCCGCGCTCTATCATTTCATCAATCAGGGTGTCTTTGTAGGCTTGTTCTTCGTCTATGTATTTTTCGATCAGGACTTCGTAGCACTTTTCTATCTGAAAAATGTCCAGTTCGGCAGTAACATCATTGCGGTTGTGTAAGGGGCTTTCAATTACTTTCAGGCTGGACACATCGAATGGGCTGCCGGTACAACCCTCGGTGATGGGATCATAATCACGGTCCCGGGCGACTTCGCCCGAAACACGAACGAGGCCGTACGGATCCAGTACCGTAGTGGTGGAAATGAAGCGTTTTTGCATGGCTGCGGGTGTTTTGATAGTGAAAGGATGGATGGAAAGGTTTTTTGGGGTTGGGGTGGTGGCTACTTCGGTAAAACCTCGTTTACGTTCCACTTCGCGTTCGTGGTAAGTTGTCGCTGCCAACACCCGTTTGAGGGTGACCACTTCCAAGCGTTTCGCTTTAGTTTTTGTATTGTCTCTGCATCCGGCTTGCCGGGAAAGAAGATTTGCAACCTGTCCGCTTCGGTGTTGTGAACAACTTGGATACCTCCGGGGTATTCCTCGGTAAAGGTTCCGTTCGTTGCCTTCTTTTCGAGTTCGGCCAGGCGGTCGCGCATCCGGCGAATGTTGGCGCTGTTATTTGTGAGTTGGTATTGAGCAAAACCGATGCGCCCGCACCAATCGGGGGTTAGCAACTTTCCGCCGTCCTTTATGCCTAATTCGGCCAATAGTTGTACTTTCTTTTCGTCGGTTAACTTCTTGTCTCTGATAACCTTATTTGCCTCTACCATCACTATTTGCAACCGTTCACGACCTTTAATATCCTCGCGCATTTCAGCGATGGGATCCGCGGCGGCTTTGGCTTCTCGGCGCTGGTTTCTTTTCAGGCGGGCAATGTACTTTTCCCGGAACTGCTGAAACTCGGTGTACCTGTTATGCTCGGAATTATTCGCTTTCTGTGCCTTGCGGGTAGGGAATTTTGCCGGGCCGGTTATCATCGACGAAAAGCAGCGCGATTTTGCGCCGATCCATGCGGAAAAAAACCGCTCGTATCGGGTTTGGTAGTCGGCAGGATCACCACCAAGATTTTTAACCTCTTGCAGGTCGCTTTCCAGTTGCTCGGAATAGTCTTTTATCATTGAATCCCCGCGTTTCTCGGGGCTAAATGATGTCCAGTTGTGGGCGTTTCTTGCGGCTTGGCGGTATTTCTCTAAAATCATGGCTTGCGTGTTGGAAGGTGAAAAAGGAAGGTGTAAAAGGTGGTTTTTTGGGGCCGGCATCATGCCTGAATCAAATTGTTGAAAACCAGATAGGAAAGTACATTTTGGCGGGTGTAGGCGGATGCCCGGAAAACCCGCAACTCGCGGCGGTAGGCTCGAATGATCTCCTGATCTGAAACCTGGGCGGGCGTGTACCGGGTGCGGACGTACTGAATGGCTGATTTCATACCGCGTGATTTTCGGCGTAACCCATGTGATTCATTTCATCCAGGCGGCTCAACTCGTGTGCTTCGCGCTCGACCTGGGCGGCGTACTCCTCAGCCCACTGCTGCATTTTTGTTTCCGTAATAGCGCCTATCCACCTGGTAAGAATCAGATAGACGCGGTGGCCGGTTGAAAGTGGGGCGGTTTCTATCACGGATATTACAGAGCCGTTTACGTAGGTAGGCCGTGCTGCTTCGGTGTGGAAAGTAGGAAGTGGATCGAGGGAGGAAACGCAAAGCGTAGCGACGTGCGGAATGTGGTAGCAAAATTGACTTTTCATTGCGTGCTGATTGTGTAGTGAACTAATTGTACTACAAATATCATCATTTTCATTGAAAATGCAATACGATTCATTGAAAATGTATAAAATATTTTTCCACTTCCGAACGCCAAAAACGGTGGATAACTCGCCTGAAAATGCGATGCGGCCAGGTGGGAAATGTGGATAACTCGCCGAAAAACCGGAAATAAAAAAGCCCGCTTGCGGCGGGCTGGTGACTATGAAAACAGGGAAGGGGCAACCGGCAGGAAAAACCACCCACCACCCACCACCGACCAGCAGCCCCAAGAAACGGGCGGCTGCACACCGGCGGGCAGGAGCACCAGAACCGGGACGCCCAGCCCGAAAGACAGCGCACACTCCGACCAACTGCCCGAACCACCACCACGCCAAGAGCGCGAAGGCAGCAACGATGCCGGGCAGGAGCAACCCGGAAAGCACACGAAAAGCGGAGCGGGCGAAGCAGCCAGGGCGCGAACCATGTCCGCCGCGCGGGCGGCGAAGGCGGCAGAACCCAGCCCGGAAAACTCGGAAGCCCGGAAAACCTGTGCACCCGGAAAAGATGCGCGTACCTGGGCGGAAGCCCCACCCGCACACGATACAAAAACCGGAGCGCCGGACGGCACCCGACTACAGAAAGCCGCGCAGGCTGCCAGACAACCCGGCTGCCCGGCGCGACTGCCGCCAAACCCGAAAGACCGAAAAGAGGATACCTGAAAACCTGAAACCATAACGAAGCGCAGCCGGGGAAGCAGCCGGAAACGCTACTAAAATAAGCCAAAAAGACCAGAAAAGAGACAAAAACCACAGAAAAAGACCAACAAAAAGCCAGAAAAACCGCACAAAACCGGCTCGAAAATGTGGATAACTCACTTAAAAACGCGATGCTCGCAGGCCGCGCAGAAGCCCGCGATACGGCCGGCACGATGCCGGAAAGCACGAGCGCGAAGCGCACAGGAAGCAGCGGAGGGGAGGGGAGGGAAGAGGCAGCGGCCCCCCACACCCAAAAAACCGTTTGCTCGCGGGCCCCGCCCTGCTGCGGATGAGTGCGGGTAGCGGGGCGGGCGCGTGCGGGTGGCCGGGGGGCGCTGCTTGCGCGTTGGCTGTGGGCGGGTGGCCTTGGAGGGTGGGATTGCTGCGGGGCGTTAAGCCTTTTTTGGCCGTAGCAGAGCACACCGCTGGAAGAGCGTTGGCCGTGGGCTGGGGCTTTTGCGTTGGCCTTTACTTGCGCGTACTGCGCCGGTGATTACGGTTTTACGCCGAGCAGATCCACCACGATGATATTGGTAGATGGCTCCGGACCTGTACAGTTGGCGGCAATTTGGACGCGGTAGTCGTGGCCTGCGTTTGTCCCGGAAACATTCTGCGATGTCCCTGAAACAGCATCGTTGCTGTATACAAGTTCACTTCCATTATCCAGATCGAAGACCCGGATTTTATAGGAAACGGCGCCGCTGACGCTTGTCCAGGCGCATGACAGAGACGACCCGTTGTGAGTGGATCCATTGTTGGTTGGCGCTGGCAGGCCACAAACATCTTCTTGCTTGGGCAGGAATGTGCTGATACAGATAATTGCGAGGCAAAAGGCTACAAATTTCATCATGATGGTAGTTTTTGTGAAAAATGGAATGGCCAAACGTACCACCGCCTTTATTCTTCTGGCAACGATCTGGTTAAACTGTTACGGCGTCAGCGCCGCTGCGCGCGTGGGTGAAAGCAGGACGGCACTGAAGGCGATGGCCCCTTTTTGGGCCTGCGCCTGAAAGTGTGGTACTGCTGCGCGTTGGCAAGATGCGCGTTGGCAGGAGTGCGGGGCGAGACGGGAGCGAAGCGCGGCCGCCCAGGGCGTAGCGACGAAGGAGCGGAAGCCGGGCGGAAGCGCGAAGCGGACGGCGAAGGCTGGCACGACCGAGGGCGGCATTGCGCGAGGGATGCGAAGGGGAAGACGCGCCGGAAGTATGGAGGCGTGGCCGGAGCGAAGCGAAGCCCGTAGCAGCCCGACCCGAGGCGAACGGCGGTGCAAGACGGGAGCGCAGCGAACCGGCGAAGCATGGCCGGAAGCCGAAGGGACGCGCCCTACTTATTGGTCATAGATGTTTTTCACACTTATGCCTTGTGCGCGAAGCGAGGCTATGATTGTTTCCAGGCTTTCCATGTTGAAAAAAATGTGAAAAAATATTTCACTGATATTTCATTGCATTTTCATTGAAAACGCACTACGTTTGTGACGCTATTAAACAAAAGTAGCATTCAAATTCAATGTGCAAAATGGCAAAGCAAAAAAAATCGCGCGATCCTTTCAATGTGCGGCTTGATGACGATACCAAAATGATCCTGGATCAATTGGCTGCGCTGGAATCGGAAAAGACAGGTAAGCCCTCTTTCGCTGCCCGCATCGCTTTCCGTGCTATTCAGCACGGGTTGCCTATTGTGCGGCAGGAAATTTGCGATGAAATTTCATTGAAAATAATGCAAAAGCCACCGGCCGAGAAACTGGCTTACTTGTCCAGCCTTATCCATGAGGCCGGATTAAGGGCTTTGTTTCCTGACGGGGCTGTCACTCCTGCAAAAATCGATCAATTCATTGCGGCTGAACAAGCCGCTTAAATCCAAAGCATCATGGGCGCTTTCAATTCCCTCACTGACCTTTTTGGCTCACCGGTCCCGCTCCACGAACAGGAGGTTTCCAACTTCGAGCAGCACGTTGCTGCCGGCGACTTCATTGAGGTGGAGCCCGGCAAATTCATCAGCCGTGAAGCGGCAATAGATCCGCTGGCGGCTTTGGCGGATGCTTACGACAAAGGCAGGCCCAACCGGGCCTCCAATATTTCGGGGGTGTTTGCTACGCCCAGGGGCAGCGGGGAGGATGCAACCGCTATAAATCGGTTTTGCAATTTTTTTAGCCATCGACGCCGAGACGATTAGGGCGCGGCACGAGCGGTGGGAAATACTAAACTGCTTCAGAAAACCTGTCAATTCTCACAAGTAAAACTCATCCATCATGGATTTTGTCACTGATTTTCTCGATTGCCTTTGCCGAGTTATTATGGATTTCATTGCGTGGGATCCAAAAATAGCCATGATAACCTTCCTGTTGATCGGGCACTTGGTTGGCCGGAATCAGCAGCCCGCCGAACCCGAACCGTCGTACCGTTGAAGTTTATTCTCTCATGGAATCACCTAATTTTTATGCAATCATACCCGCAACGGTCCGCTACTGCGAGGATTTGATTCCTACAGCAAAACTGCTGTATGGCGAGATAACTGCGCTGTCGAACGAACGCGGATATTGCTGGGCAAGCAATTCGCACTTTGCACGGCTTTACAATGTCTCCGACTTCACGGTTTCGCGCTGGATTTCACAACTTGAATCGAAAGGGTTTATCCGGACACAGGTCGATAAATCCGCTGGAAATCAGCGTCTTATTTATATTAACGATTCCGTACCCCTATTGCGGAAAAGCGCAAGAGGTATTGACGAAAAGCGCAAGACCCTATTGCGGAAAAGCGCAAGACCTATTGACGAAAAGCGCAACCATAATAATACAGTTAATATTAAAGATAATACTACAAGTAGTAGTGGCGGCGCGCGCGAAAATCAACTTGACTTCGAAAAGGAAAAAAAAGAAAAAGCCCCCCCAATTCCGGCGCGCCCCCCCACGGTTCCCACGCCTCCCACGCCTCCTGCACGTCCCGAGCCAGCACCGAAGCCCGTTCCCACCGCTACCACATTTGCAGAATCGATCTGGCACAACTCCACGACCGGCGCTTTTGCCCAGGCGCTACACCAGTACGCACCCGAAACAGTGGATGCTGATGCGGACTACTACCGCGGCCGCTGCCGCGATTGGAGTGCGCAACACCCATCCTGCACAAAACCTGACTGGCTCGCCTTCGCCGCTCAAATAATCTCCGATGACCGCCGCAAACAGAAACTTGTCACCCTTCAATCTTCACCAAGCCATGCAAGCAATACAAACAATTCTTCCGCTGGCCCATCCGTCCAACCCCTCCTCGACCGGGATAACCTCGTTGAACGCGCCGGCATCCTCGCCGCTCGTTTCCGTAGTAAGCAGCAAGGCAGGAATCAGCAATGAGGTTTCGGAGTGTGTAGCGAAAAGCGTATCGGGTGTAACGATCCGGGCGGGTGTAGCCGAAGATACCGAAATGTTCATGTTGGCCTTGGTGGCCGAACTGGAAGGCTGTGCGAAGCAGTACACCGGGTGCCCGAATACAAAGGATTTGGTTTTTGACGAAGCGGCAGAATTTGTGATTGATCAGTTTGGTTTTTTGAACATCGGCGAGATCCGCCTCGCTTTCCGCCTGGCTGCTGCCGGTGAATTTGAGGGTGTAACGCTCCGGGCCTACTTCGGCACTTTCACCGTGGGCATGTTGGGTGAAGTACTGGCGGCTTACAAGGAGTATCGAGGTGAAGCCGTGCGGCATTTTCGGACCGTTGAAAACGCGTCCGCTGCATTACAATCCGGCGAAGAGCGCCAACGGCAACACGATATGGAAGCATGGGAACAGAATCGGATCAAATTTTTGAAACTACTCCACGAGCCGACGATTGATAACTGTACTGCCTACGACTACGAATTTTTGACCCGGCGCGGTGAACTGGTTTTGACCGACGAAGAGAAAAAAGCCATGTTTCAACGCCGGTTTGACGCCGTGGTCAGGGAGACGCACCGGGATATGGATGGCGCAACGCCGTACCGGCGCAAGGAACTGACTGCTGAAATCGAAGACGCCCGGAAGGGCGCCTACAGCGAAGCGTTCAAAAACAAAATGTCAGTCAGCGGCAAGCGCCTTGCCGTCCTGGACTGGATCAACAAGCAACGCACATAAATTTTTCACCAATAAAAGCATCGAGTTATGCCAAAGAAATCTTCATCCAAAAATTCATCCGGGTTGAAAATGACCCGTGAAAAAGAAACATTCAAGTTCGAAGACTATGTCAATGTCGATAGCACAGATGTAAAGTGCTATGCCAAATGCTCTGTGAATTACGAGCGATTGACATACAAAG
>Ga0075156_10002215_pt1 | contig 10741 bp, 10 predicted proteins | sample JI81AbrownDNA_FD_70966 | JGI IMG/M metagenome (GOLD analysis project Ga0075156, IMG submission 70966) | Wastewater effluent complex algal communities from Wisconsin, to seasonally profile nutrient transformation and Carbon sequestration -... | ecosystem: Engineered > WWTP > Effluent > Algae...
TAACAGTCCAGTATTTCCATTTAATATTCCTGAAAATAGATTAGTGAGTGCATTCGGTCGTGTAAAATATAGTTTAAAAAACAAATATTTTATTAGTGCATCTGCAAGAAGGGATGGAAGTTCTCGTTTCTCGCCACAAAATAGATGGGGCGATTTTTGGGCGGTAAATGCAGGATGGAAAATTAAAGAAGAAGGCTTTTTGAAAAATGTTGAGTTTATAAATGAATTAAAATTAAGAGGTGGTTATGGAACTACTGGTCAACAAAACTTTGGAACAGGTTATGAGTGGCAACCTAATTATGGCTTAACTTCAAACCAAAGTCAATATCAATTTGGAAATACTTTCTTAAATGCTTATACACCTTTTGGTTATAATCCTAAACAGAAATGGGAAACTTGTGCCATGTCTAACATAGGATTAGACTTTGCTTTTGCAAAAAATAAAATTTCTGGTAGTATAGAGTATTATTATAGAGAAAGTCGTGATTTACTTTTTCCTACACCACAACCAGCTGGTTCAAACTTTACTAACATTTTAACTACCAATATTGGTACATTGTTAAACGAAGGAGTTGAATTGACTTTGAACACCAAAATAATCAACAAAAAGGATTTTACCTTTGATTTAGGATTTAATGCTGCTTGGAATAAAAACATCATCACAAAGATAAGTGGGGATCCAAATTTCACAATTCCAACAGGAGGCATTTCTGGCGGTACAGGAAATAATATCCAAATACAAAAAGAAGGAGTTAATCGCCAAGCTTTTTTTACTTATAAACAGATTTATGATAAAAATGGCAAACCAATTGATGGATTATTTGAAGACAGAAATAGAGATGGAATAATAAACAGTGACGATTTAGGCGTTTATAAAAAACCAGATCCAACCATAATTATGGGATTAAGCGGTAATTTATCTTACAAAAAATGGAGTGCAGGTTTTGTAATGCGTGCAAATTTTGATAATTATGTTTACAACAATGTATTTAGCAATACAGGAGTAATAAGAAATATTACAAATCCAATTGGTTATTTAAATAACGGTAGTACCGAAGTTTTAAACAGTGGTATGAGTGGTAATGGAGCTAACTACTATCTAAGCGACTATTGGATTCAAAATGCATCTTTCTTGAGAATGGATAACATTAATATTGGATTCAATGCTGGAGACGTGTTTAAAAATAATACCAGTTTAAGGCTAGGTGTAAACGTTCAAAATGCATTTGTAATTACTAAATACAGAGGCTTAGATCCAGAAGTTTTTGGTGGTATAGATAACAATGTTTATACACGCCCAAGAGTATTTGTATTTAGTGTAAATCTAGATTTTTAAACTTTAAAAATAAAATCTAAAAAATAATATATGAATAATAAATTTTTAAATAAACTATACTTAGTTGGTATTTCTTTTGTGATGCTAAATGCATGTACAAAGAAATTAGACTTACAACCAACTAACGATTTAACCGATGAAAAGGTTTATCAAACACCACTAGGCTACAAGCAAGCATTAGCTAAAGTATATGGTGCATTTGCACTTACCGGTAGCAATGGACCTGGAAGTGGTGATGTTGCAGGAATAGATCCTGGTACATCTGATTTTTTCCGTTTGTATTGGAAAGCTCAAGAACTTACAACAGATGAAGCTGTTGTAGCTTGGGGTGATCCTGGGATTCAAGACTTTCACAATATGAATTGGGGAAGTTCTAATCCAATGTTAGAAGGATTATATTACAGAAGTATGTATCAAATCTCTGTAGCTAATGAATTTATTCGTCAGGCTGCACCAGCAAAAGTGACTTCACGTGGTATTTCTGGTTCTGATGCTGATGCAATTTCAAAATATGCCTTAGAAGCTAGATTTATCCGTGCATATCAATACTGGGTATTAATGGATTTATTTGGAAATCCTCCATTTATAACTGATGCACAGCCTGTAGGTACATTGCCCACACAAATACAAAGAAGTGCATTATTTTCTTGGGTTGAAGGGGAGTTAAAAGCAATTGAAGCAGGTATGATTGCACAAAGAGCAAACGAGTATGGCCGTGCAGATAGAGGTGCTGTTCAAAGCTTATTGGCGAGATTGTATTTGAATGCTCAAGTATATACTGGTACCCAAAGAAACACAGATGCCCTTACTTATGCAAAAAGAGTAATTGATGCTGGTTATTCTTTAATTAGTGACCCACGCCAATTAATGTTGGCTGATAATCATACGAATACATTAGAAAATATTTTCACAATCAATTATGATGGGTTACTAACTCAAAATTGGGGAGGTACAACTTTTTTAACCCATGCTCCAATTGGTGGTAATATGAATGCTGCTGATTTTGGTGTAGATGGAGGTTGGTTTGGTTTACGCACCACAAAAGCTATTATTGATAAATATGTAACACTAACCTTCAATAGTGATAGACGTGCTATGTTTCATACTCCAGGGCAAAGTTTAGAAATTAGTGACCTTACTAAATTTACCGACGGCTATGCTGTAACTAAATTTAGAAACAAAACTAAAGCAGGTGCAAATGGTAAAAGTTTAGTATGGGTAGATATTGATATGCCAATTATACGTTTAGCTGAAATGTATTTAATTTACGTTGAAGCACACTTAAGAGGAGCATCAGGTGGTGATGCAACAACTGCACTTAATTATTGCAATCTTTTACGCACTAGAGCCTATGGTACTGTTGCAGGAAATATAACTTCTACCGAAATGACATTGGATTATGTTCTTGATGAAAGAGCAAGAGAATTGTTTTGGGAAGGATTTAGAAGAACTGATTTAATTCGTTATGGAAGATTTACAGACAACAATTATTTGTGGCCTTGGAAAGGTGGTGTAAAAGATGGTACAGGTGTACCTTCATTTAGAAGAATTTTTCCTTTACCAGTAAAGGATTTATCTGCTAACCGTAATTTAATACAAAACTCAGGTTATTAATTTAAAAATTTTTTAATATGAAATATTTATCAAAAATTGCTTTGTTACTTCTAGTTACAGCAACTTTGTTTCAAAGCTGTAAAAAAGATGACAATCAAATCGTTTTCGATGGAGGAACTGCTCCAACCTTAAGTGCAAATAGAGCTGCAAATAGCACTATTCCTATGGCTTTTGCAAATAAGGATAATGAAGCTATTACTTTTATGTGGACTAATCCTAAGTATTCTTTTACTACTGGTATTAGTTCTCAAGATGTAGCTTATACAATTGAAATTGATACGGCTGGTGCAAATTTTAGATCTGCAAACCGTCGTCAGTTATCTGTAAGTAAAGAATTGTCAAGAATGATTACACAAGGTGAGTTAAACGACATAATGCTAAACACAATGTTGCTTAACCCTTTAAAAATGTACACTTTAGAAATTAGAGTACGTTCAAATTTGGCAAACAATACTTCAATTCCTGAGTTAATAAGTAATTCAATGCGTTTTAGTGTTACGCCATATGCAATCCCTCCAAAGGTAGATTTGCCAACTTCTGGCGAATTATATTTAGTGGGCAGTGCTTCTCCAGGTGGTTGGAGCAACCCTGTACCAACACCAAGTCAAAAATTCACTCAGGTTTCTCCAACATTATATGAGCTTACCATTGCAGTTACTGGAGATCAGTCATATTTGTTTTTGCCAGTAAATGGTAGTTGGGCGGATAAATATGGTTTTGATGGTGCAAACAATGCAAATGATGTAAATGCCGATAATTTAAAACGTGGAGGTGGTGATATGAAAGCTCCAGCTGTAAGTGGCAATTATAAAATTTCAGTCGATTTCCAACGTGGCAGATTTACACTTACCAAATTGTAATCATTCATCTAAAAAAAATATAAATGAAAAATATAAATAAATTTTTAATGATGCTTACAGTGGCAATCACCCTGTTTGCATCTTGTACAAAAGTAGAAGATTTGCCAGTTTATTCAACTGGTGGAGATGTTACTTTGACAGCAAATAAAACTGCAGTAACTACTGCACCAGCTGATAGTAACAATGTTGCTATCACTTTTAATTGGAGCGATCCAAAATTTTCAACAGTTAATAGTAATCAAAAATTTGTGATTCAAATTGATTCTGCAGGAAGAAATTTTTCTAAAGCAGTTTCTCGTAGTGTAAATGCAGCTTTTACTAGTAGCTTTACAGGTAAAGAATTCAACACCATTTTACTAAATTTTGGTTTTGCTTTTAATGTTAGTTATGCAGTTGAGGTTAGAGTTATTGCATCTTATGGCAACAATAATGATCAAAAAGTATCGAATGTACTAAGAATAAATGCTACACCTTATAAAGTTCCTCCAAAAATAGCTTTACCAACTAGCAATAAATTGTTTATTGTTGGTGGTGGATCAGAATTTGATTGGACAAATTCAGCCACTGTAAACCCTGCAGAAGAATTTACTCGTACAACCGAAACTATGTGGCAAGGTGTATTTAGGCTTACTGGTGGAGGTGAGTACTTAATTTTACCAGTAAAAGGAAGTTGGACAAATAAATTTTCTATTGGTAATAAATTTTTGGCTGGTGTAAGTGCTGGTGGTGATTTTGGTTTTAACTTAAATGATAATTTTGTAGCACCTTCAACTACAGGAATGTACTTAATAAGCTTAGAATTTCAAACTGGTAAATTTACATGTGTACCATATACTGGTCCACAATTGCCTACTAATTTGTTTATGGTTGGTGGAGCAACACCTGCTGGTTGGTCAAATCCTGCTTCAGGACCTACTGTTCAGCCATTAACAAGATTAAATTCTTGTGTTTGGGAAATGCCATCAATTGCTTTAAGTGCTGCTGGAGAATATTTAGTTTTACCAGTTGCTGGCGATTGGAGCAATAAATACTCTGTAGCTAATAAATCATTACCTGGTTTAGCAGCTGGGGGAGATTTTGGGTATAATTTAAATGATAACTTTCCTGGACCAGCAACTGCTGGAAACTACAAGTTGGAAATGAATTTTGCAACAGGTAAGTTCAAAACAACACGTCTTTAATCAAATAATTAATTTAGTAAACGCCCCAAATTTTTGGGGCGTTTTTTTATTTTATACTATCAAACAAAATCCTTTTACAGTTTGTTGTATTTATGTTGCGGTTTTTTGCAATGTAACTTTATATTTGCCCAGCAATTAAAAAAAATGATTTTATCTATTTTCAACATCTTACAAATTAATCAAAATAATGCAACCAATTATTTGCCTATTGCAATTCAATTGGTATTTGCAGTTGGTTTTGTAGCTACTATGTTGGCACTAAGTGCAATAGCAGGACCTAAAAGAAAAACTAAAGATAAATTAGAAACTTTTGCTAGTGGAATAGACCACCATGGAGAAGCTAGGCAGCCTATGGCAATTAAATATTTTTTGGTAGCCATTTTATTTGTATTGTTTGATGTTGAGATAATTTTCTTTTATCCTTACGCAGTAAATTTTAAAGAATTGGGTTGGAATGGCTTTTTGGCAGTATTAATGTTTGTAGGTTTTTTTATTGTTGGCTTTACCTATATCATCAAAAAAGGAGCCTTGCAGTGGGAAGATTAGTTGGCTTTTGCAACTACAAAAATAATTTTCAAAATTTAGAAATCTTTATATAAATGCGACCAGTACGTTTTAATATTCATCCCAAAGAAGCTAAGCTAACCGACAGTATAATGGTGGCTGAAGCTCCTGAAATGTATAGTGGTGAAGGGTTTATGACAGCAAAGTTTGATAAAGTAATTGGCTTAGCTCGTAAAAACAGCATTTGGCCTTTGCCATTTGCAACTAGTTGTTGTGGTATAGAATTTATGGCAACTATGGGTAGCCACTACGATTTAGCACGTTTTGGTAGCGAAAGAGTTGGGTTTAGCCCTCGCCAGTGCGATTTATTGATGGTTATGGGAACTATCGCAAAAAAAATGGGTCCAGTTTTGCGTCAAGTTTACCTTCAAATGGCAGAACCTCGTTGGGTTATTGCAGTTGGTGCATGTGCAAGCAGTGGTGGTATTTTCGACACATATAGTGTGCTACAAGGCATCGACCAAGTAATACCTGTAGATGTTTATGTACCAGGTTGTCCTCCACGCCCAGAAGCTATCATTGATGGGGTAATGCGTATTCAAGATTTAGTACATAACGAAAGTTTAAGAAGAAGAGGAAGTGAGAAATATAAAGAGTTGATGAATAGTTATGGAATTGAGTAATTAAACAATTCGACAATTAGCCAATGTTGCAATGAATTGTCGAATTATCAAATTGTCGAATTATCAAATTATGGGTTTAACAAACGAAATAATACAACAGAAACTAACCGAAAAGTTCGGTGAAGCTGTTTTTACAGAATGGCACCAACAATTTGGATTGTTAACATTTACTGCACCAAAAGATTTAAATCTTAAAGTGTTGCAGTTTTTGCATGACGATGAAAGTTTAGGCTTTCAATTTTTAACAGATATATGTGCTGTGCATTATCCAGAAAGAGTAGGAGAAGAAATTGCCGTTGTATATCATTTACATAATCTCGAGAAAAACATAAGATTGAGATTTAAAGTGTTTACTGATGCAGAAAAAACAGAAGTGTTTACTGCTACTTCACTGTATAGCAGTGCCAATTGGATGGAAAGAGAAACTTACGATTTTTTTGGAGTAAATTTTATTGGTCATCCAAATTTAAAAAGAATATTAAATGTTGATGAAATGGATTATTTCCCTTTAAGAAAGCAATATCCATTAGAAGACCAAACAAGGATTGATAAAGATGATGAAATGTTTGGAAGATAAAAAAAGTTAAAAGTCAAAATTGAAAAGCTAAAATTTAAGTGGCAAGTGACATTAAATATAGAAGCTATAAAGTTTCAGTTGACTTCTTGAAATGGATTAAAAGGCAACCCATACACATAGATGATAAATGGTTAATAAGACAAGTTTCAAGATCTATTGCATCTATTGGGGCCAATTTAGTTGAAGCTCAATGTTCATCGAGCAACAAAGAGTTTTTAAGATATAATGAGATTAGTTTAAAGTCAGCAAATGAGTCAAAATACTGGCTTTGTCTTATTAGAGATGGTTTAGAAATTAAAGATGAAAGTCTTAAATTTTTTATAAATGAAATTAATGAGATTTCCAAAATCATTGCAAAAGGAATCGTCTCTTTAAAAGGAAAGTGAAAATTGTGTAAGTCGAGTTTTTGAATTTTAAATTTTGAATTAGAGTAATACATGTCAGACATAGCATATCATAATATAAAATTGCCAGAAGGTTCAATAGGTAAGCAAACTACTACATTAAACCTTGGTCCTACACACCCTGCAACGCATGGTGTTTTCCAAAATATTATTGAAATAGATGGAGAGCGAATTGTAAGTGCCGAGCAAACGGTGGGTTACATTCATCGTGCTTTTGAAAAGTTGGCTGAGCGTCGCCCGCTTTACCAAATTACACCAATAACCGACAGATTAAATTATTGCAGCAGCCCTATAAACAATATGGGTTGGCATATCACTTGCGAAAAATTATTGGGAATCAAAACCCCAAAACGTGTTGATTATTTAAGAATCATCATCATGGAATTGGCACGTATTACCGACCATTTAATTTGTAATTCAATAGTTGGTGTAGATACAGGTGCTTACACAGGCTTTTTGTATGTGATGCAATACAGAGAGGCAGTTTACGAAATTTATGAAGAAATTTGTGGTAGTCGTTTAACCACTAATATTGGTAGAGTTGGTGGTTTTGAAAGAAATTTTAATGCCAAAGCTTTTGATAAATTAGAGAAATTTTTAATTGATTTTCCAAAGGTTTGGAAAGAGTTTGAAAACCTATTTAAGCGAAATAGAATTTTTATGGATCGTACTATAGGCACTGGAGGAATAAGTGCTGAACGAGCCTTAAATTATGGCTTTACTGGTCCAAATCTTAGAGCTGCAGGAGTAGATTATGATGTTAGAATTCATACACCTTATAGTAGTTATGAGGATATGAACTTTACCGTTCCTGTGGGCAAAACTGGTGATAATTATGACAGATGGCTGGTAAGAGGAGAAGAAGTATGGCAGTCGCTAGCAATCATTAAACAAGCCTACGAAAAAGTACAGGAATTTAAAGGTGCAGAGGCTGAAATTTATCATGCAAATGTTCCAGAATATTATCTTCCAAAAAAAGAAGATGTTTACACAAAAATGGAAGCGTTGATTTGGCATTTTAAAATTATAATGGGCGAAACTGCAATTCCAAAAGGTGAAGTTTACCAAAGTGTAGAAGGAGCAAATGGTGAGTTAGGCTTTTATATGATTAGTGATGGCGGAAGAACACCTTATCGTTTACACTTTAGAAGACCATGTTTTATTTATTATCAAGCCTATAGTGAGCTTACTAAAAATGCCATGTTAAGTGATGCGATCATAACAATGAGTAGTTTAAATTTAATAGCTGGTGAGTTGGATGCTTAAGAATTAAGCCAATTCGATAATTTGGTAATTAGCCAATTAAATTGTCGAATTGTAAAATTAAAAAATTGTCGAATTGATTTTATGAAATTTAACGATACACAAATACAAGAGTTTAACCGTTTAGTTGCCCGTTATCCCGAAGGCAAGCAAAAAAGTGCTTTGTTGCCAGTTCTACATTTGGCACAAGATAGTTTTGGAGGTTGGCTTAGTAGCGAAACAATGGATTATGTGGCAGAACTTTTAAAAATAGACCCAATTGAGGTGTACGAAGTAGCTACTTTTTATAGTATGTACAACTTAAAACCAGTGGGTAAGTATTTGTTTGAGGTTTGCCAAACAGGCCCTTGTATGGTTAGCGGAAGCGATGATATAATAAACTACATCAAAGAGAAATTAGATATTGGTGTAGGAGAAACAACTAAAGATGGCTTGTTTACACTTAAAACAGTAGAATGTTTGGGTGCTTGTGGTTATGCACCCATGATGCAAATGGGCAAAACTTATAGAGAACATTTAACCAAACACAGAGTAGATGCTATTATTGAAGAATGTAGAAAAAATGCTTCTTTAAATAATTAGGATTTATGAAAATAAATATCTTAATAGTTCTTTTTTTTGTTTTTAGCATTGCAAAAGGTCAAGATACACTTTTATTGAAACAAAACGTGTATCAACTAAATGAATCCTTAATTGCTAAAGACACGTTGATGTTGAAACAATTGCTTCACCCAAACATAAATTTTGGGCATAGCAATGGCTGGGTGCAAAATTTTAATGATGTGTTTGTAGATATGCAAACTGGCAAACTAAATTATGCAAAAATTAGTACACAAATAATGGGCTTAAGTTTTACAAAAAACTGGGCTGTTTGTACAAGCGTTGGTGAGTTTATAGGCAATGTAAATGGCAACAACTTTAGTTTAAAATTGCATGTAATGCAAACCTGGGTTTGGAATAAAAATAAATGGAAATTAATTAGTAGGCAAAGTACAAAATTGTAAATAAAATTACTTGTACATCAACTTACAAAAAATATACAATGGGACGTAAATTATTATTAGAAAAAGCTCATGTAGAAAATATTCGACTTTACGATGTATATCGTAGAGAAGGAGGCTATCGCAGTGTAGAAAAAGCTTTAAAAACTATGGGACCAGATGCAATAACTGAAGAAGTTAAAAAATCTGGTTTGCGTGGTCGTGGAGGTGCTGGTTTTCCTGCAGGTATGAAATGGAGTTTTTTGGCAAAGCCAGAAGGAGTGCCTCGTTATTTAGTTGTAAATGCCGACGAAAGTGAGCCTGGCACATTTAAAGATAGATACCTTATGGAATTCATTCCTCACATCTTAATTGAAGGAATGATTGTAAGTTCGTTTGCGTTGGGTAGCAATAATTCTTACATCTATATTCGAGGTGAATATGCTTGGATAGTGGATATTTTAGAGCAAGCTATTCAAGAGGCTCGAAACAATGGATGGTTAGGAAAAAATATTTTAGGTAGCGGTTTCGATTGTGACATTCATGTACAACGAGGAGCTGGGGCTTATATTTGTGGCGAAGAAACTGCATTGCTAGAAAGCTTAGAAGGTAAGCGTGGTAACCCACGTATTAAACCACCATTTCCTGCAATTAAAGGATTATGGGGTTGCCCAACAGTAGTAAATAATGTAGAAACTATTGCAGCTGTTGTACCCATTATTAACGAAGGAGGTGAAGAGTATGCCAAAATTGGTGTAGGCAAAAGCACAGGTACAAAGCTTATAAGTGCATGTGGAAATATTAATAAAGGCGGCGTTTATGAAATTGATATGACCATAAGCGTTGAAGAATTTATTTATAGTGATGAATATTGTGGCGGCATTGCAAAAGGAAAAAAGTTAAAAGCTTGTATTCCTGGAGGGTCTAGTGTACCAATTTTGCCAGCAAACTTGTTGCTAAAAACAGCAAAAGGTGAAACCCGATATATGAACTATGAAAGTTTAAGCGATGGTGGTTTTGCTACAGGAAGTATGATGGGTAGTGGAGGTTTTATTGTGTTAGATGAAGACCAATGTATTGTAAGAAACACTTATAGTTTAGCTCGCTTTTATCGTCACGAAAGTTGTGGCCAATGTAGTCCATGTAGAGAAGGAACAGGATGGATGGAAAAGATTTTATGGAATATTGAAACAGGAAAAGGCAAAATGACTGATATAGATTTGCTATGGGATATTCAAAGAAAGATTGAAGGAAATACAATTTGCCCATTAGGAGATGCAGCTGCTTGGCCAGTTGCAGCAGCCATAAGGCATTTTAGAGACGAATTTGAATGGCATAT
>Ga0075156_10002216_pt1 | contig 10741 bp, 10 predicted proteins | sample JI81AbrownDNA_FD_70966 | JGI IMG/M metagenome (GOLD analysis project Ga0075156, IMG submission 70966) | Wastewater effluent complex algal communities from Wisconsin, to seasonally profile nutrient transformation and Carbon sequestration -... | ecosystem: Engineered > WWTP > Effluent > Algae...
TTTTTACTTCTCACTTCCTACTTTCCCAATCCTTCACCGTTTCTCGAAACACCTGTTTCAATTCTTCATTGGGTAAATCATCCACACTCGCATACTTTTTATCATTCACAAAAAACTCAAAGCCATAGTCTGCGCCCGTCCCAATATCAACTTTGAAATCCTTCAAGACAGGATGAGACTCCAGCCGTTTGCGCAGCATATCTTCGATCTGTTCCGCAAAGGGAGATGCAATCTTCTCGCCTTCATCGTGATTGAAAAGCGTGAAACCCTCCCCTTCTGCCTTTGTCGCCGCAACCGTTTCAGCGGGCGGGTTGGAACTCATCCACTCGGGCTTCTCATCCGTCTTCCCAGTCAAATTAACCTGATTGGATTTCATGAACATAAACGCCAACAACACCAACGAAATACCGATCACTCCAAAAATGATTATAGACAAAGTCACATCAGCCTCCTTGTTTCCAGATAACAACATTATAATCACATAATGTTCGCCCGCATTTCTGTTAACATTTCTGCAATCTCCGGCCTGTACGATTATGCTGTTCCTACCGAAATCGCCCCGCACATTCAGGCGGGGTGTCTTGTCGTTGCACCTTTTGGGAATCAAACGGTGCAGGGCATTGTCCTGGAATTGACAGATTCTTCTCCCATACAGAATCCCAAATCGATCATTGACCTGCTCGACCCTGCCCCCGTTCTGACTCCGCCGCAAATTGCTCTTGCCATTCGTCTAGCAGATGCTACGCTGAATCCACTCGCCTCCATCGTCAACCTGATGATTCCCACCGGCTTGAGTCAACAGGCGGATGTTCTCTACCAGACCATAGACCGTGGACCGCAGACCACTGACAATAATCCATCGTCCACGGTCAGTGGTCGATTGCTAAAGCTCCTCCACGAACGCGGCGCACTCCGTGGCAGACAAATCGATTCGCATTTTGCAAAAGTGGATTGGCGCAAAACAGCCAACTTGCTCGTCAAAAAAGGCGTGCTTTCAGCAAAGAACGTGTTGCCCGCTCCCAGAGTAAGACCAAAGTACATTCGCGTTGCTCAACTATCAGTTAAGCCCGAAGCGGCAGAAGCAGAAATGGAGTCCCTCGGCTCCACCAAGCAGACCCTGGCGCGGCGTCAGGCGGCCTTACGTTTCCTCATCCGCCAGCCCGATGCCGTCAACCTTTCGTGGATCTATGCCGAAACAGGCTGCAACATCGCAGACCTGCAAGAACTCGAAGAACGCGGATTGATCCGCTTATTTGAAAATGAAATCTTCCGTGACCCATTGGGAAAGATCGAAAAACAAACAACAAGCGAAGAGTTAATACTCACCCCTGAGCAAAACTCTGCTTTGCAAACCATTCTTTCATCCTTCATCCTTCACCCTTCATCCTTTCTTTTATACGGTGTCACGGGTTCAGGCAAAACCGAAATCTATTTGCGAGCTGCCGAAGAAGTCATTCAAAAGGGAAAACAGGTCATCGTGCTTGTTCCTGAAATTGCACTCACCCCGCAACTGGTGCGCCGCTTTTTATCGCGCTTCCCTGGGCAGGTGGGACTTGTTCACTCGAAATTATCTGAAGGTGAACGGTACGACACGTGGCGGCGCGCGCGTGACGGAAAACTAAACGTCATAATCGGCGCACGTTCGGCGTTGTTCTCGCCGCTGCCAAACATCGGCCTCATCGTTGTGGACGAGTGCCACGATAGTTCTTATTACCAAGCCGAACCGCCTTACTACAATGCCATGACCGCCGCACAGGAGTATGCGCGCTTGTGCGGGGCGGTTTGTGTGATGGGCTCCGCCACGCCAACCATCGAGCAAAGATTTCAAGCGGAGAGCGGCGGCGTGCAAATACTGGGGCTGCCCAACCGAGTTAAGACCTCCGAGGTCTTAAGAGACCTCGGAGGTCTGCCTCCCGTGCAAGTGGTGGACATGCGCGAGGAATTGAAAAACGGCAATCGCGGAATTTTCTCCCGCAGTTTAACAGAGTCACTTGCTGAGACCATCTCACGCGGCGAGCAAGCTATCATCTTCCTCAACCGCCGTGGTACAGCCACCTATATCTTTTGCCGCGACTGTGGCTACACGCTAAAATGTCCAAACTGCGAAACACCGCTGACGTTGCATCTGGAGAATAAAGTACAGTTGCTCTGCCACCACTGCGGATACACCCGCCAAAAACCGAAGACCTGCCCAAACTGCAACAGCGAGCAGATCCGCGAATATGGGCTCGGCAGCGAAAAAGTGGAGGCAGATATCAAAGCCATGTTCCCACAAGCGCGCACCCTGCGCTGGGACTGGGACACCACCCGCAGCAAAGACGCGCACGAGATCATCCTCACCCACTTTGCCAATCACCAAGCAGATGTTCTGGTGGGCACGCAAATGCTTGCAAAAGGACTAGACCTGCCAATGGTCACACTGGTTGGCATCGTCCTCGCAGATGTGGGTTTGAATCTGCCTGACCCGTTTGCCAGCGAGAGAGTCTTTCAAACGCTCACGCAGGTTGCAGGCCGTGCGGGGCGTTCTTCACGCGGCGGCAAAGTTATTTTGCAAACCTTCATGCCGGAGCATTACGCCATCCAATTTGCGGCGCAGCACGATGTAAATGGATTTTATGAACGCGAGTTGGAATATCGCAGGCTGTTGGGCTATCCACCGTATGCAAAATTGATCCGACTCGAATATCGCAACGCAGACAATGTTCGAGCGGAGGAAGAAGCCAAAAGAACAGCAGACAGGCTAAAGATTAAGATCGAAGCGGAGAAACGTCATCAAACGGAATTGATCGGTCCCGTCCCGTGTTTTTTTGCGAAAGACAATAATGAATATCGCTGGCAGATCGTGGTGCGCGGCCCAGACCCTGCTTCGTTGCTGCGCGACATAAAATTAAATGATTGGCGGGTTGAACTCGACCCGATCAATTTGTTGTAAAAAAAGACATAGCCGCTAATTTCACGAATTTTCGCTAATAAAAAAATTCGCGCGAATTCGTGAAATTAGTGGCAGAGTTTTTTCAACCTATGCACTTTATGGTGGGAGAACTTAAACAAAAAGAGACAGCGATGGAAGTCGCTGTCTCTTTCTTCTTTCATCTTACTTTTTAGCTCACCAACCCAACCACAAAATTCAACAAACGCCAGTAAATGTTATAGACGGGGTCAGGCCATTTGCTGGTGGGCAGCACAGGCGGGAAGGACGTGGACGCATTCGGTTCATCGAAGCGATTGTTCACTCCGGTTCCGTCCCAAATAATATCGAAACCATCACCGAGCATATTCTTCACAAACGAGTCGGCATCATAGCCGTTGTTCTCGTAGATGTTATCGTGAGCATAATTGTGCTCAGGGTTTGGACCCACATCAATTTCTTCTTCAGAAAAACCGATGGTCAAATTGAAAACAGCCAAGCCGCCCGTTTTATTTCCGCGGATGGTGTTGTTATACACTTCTACATGATCGGCAGCGAGAATTAACATCCCTGTACCGGGCGGGATGAGCGAAACCGCAGTACCCGGTTTGCCAAAGTTCTCACCGTTGTTGTTCTCAGTGATGTTGTCATGCACTTTGGTATACATCGAAACCTTGGATGGAAGCTGCGGCAACAGGTCAATAAAAATACCGATGGTGTTATCATGCGCGACGTTGTTATACACTTCGCCATTAACCGTATTTTCCAATTCCACACCGATCACATTCCCATACGTCAGCGTGTCGCGGATGACCACATTCTCAGACTTGCCCGCATAAATTGCGGCGTCATTCATCAGCGTGCCTTCAATGCGTTCGATCAACACGTCCGTACAGCGCACAGGGTACACGCCATACACACCTGTATTTTCAATATACATGTCGTGCAAATAAACATTCTTTGCGCCTTCCACCAGCACACCATTGCTCGTGAAATTCTTAACCGCAAAGAACGCCATTTCAAAATCATTACCCGATGCGATCACGCCATCTGAGCCAGTTCCCTGCCCTTCGATCACAGGCCATTCACCTTTATCGTTCGGCACCCCCATGAACTTAATGTTGCTCACATCGATAATGACATGCTCTTTATAAATACCATACGGCACTTCGACAGTATCGCCTGGCAATGCCTGATCTACAACGGATTGAATCGTCTGGCCTTCTTCCACTCTCAACGTCTGCGCCTCACGCGGAGCCGAAACTGATTCTGTTCCCCCGGCATTCATCTCGCTGACAGTTGCGCGCGCAGGGTTTTCCACGCTTTCAATCACTGGCAAGCCTGAAGGCACTGAGGCAGGCGTTTCAGGTAAATTGCTTTCATCGGTCAACGCATACATGAAGGCAACGAGGTCAGCTTTTTCCTGGTCGGTCAGATCAAAGCCAATCACGTGGATATCGACATTCTCCACACCTGCATCACGTCCGCCGCCTTTGGCATAGAAATCTACAACTTCTTCAAGAGTCTTGAATACGCCGTTGTGCATATAAGGCGCTGTCAATGCAATGTTACGCAATGTGGGAGCCTTGAACGCGCCATCAAGACTGGTGCTTTCCACTTCCAAGCGACCCGTGTCGTGCGCCTGACCTTGCAGATCAGGCACGCCCGTCACGGAGAAGGAATCATCGGCGAAGGTCGGCGCGGCGTGGCACTCAAAGCAGCGTGTCCCCGCCGAACGGAAGGTCGCCAATCCACGGCGTTGGGCGGGTGTCAGGGCATTCACATCGCCAGCGGCATATTTATCAAAGGGAGAATTGTTCGTAACGAGAGAGCGCTCGAAAGCGGCGATTGCGTTCTGCACATTCTCGTAACTGACAGAGTCCGCGCTGCCGAATGCTTTCTCGAACAAATCCACATATTCAGGAACGGCTTGAAGCTCTGCTACGATCTCATCGGGTACGCCAGCCATCTCATCTTTTTCTGTGATGGGGGTATTGGTCTGTTCTTCAAGAGTTGCGGCACGGCCATCCCAGAAGAAGTTAGTGCCGTACGTCACATTCCACAAGCTCATGGCATTGCGCGGAAGCAAAGTTCCGTTGGCGCCTATAGCCTGCTGCTTGCCATCTGAGAATCCAAGATCAGGCTGATGGCATGAGGCGCAGGACATGTCATTTTTCTGAGACAGGATCGGGTCAAAGAAAAGGAGGCGTCCCAGTTCCACTTTATCCGCATTCGACGGGTTTGCATCCGTTTCATTGGTGGCAGGGAAATCACGTTGAAGCCCGCTGTAGGCTGGTTCCACACTGCTGGAGCCTGCTCCCCATTTTTCTTCAGGCAGCACTTCATCATGCGGAAGCGGTGCAAAGGCGGCGTACAAAATACCCACGAGCAATAAAATCCCCAAGCCTGCAAAAATACGTTTCATCCAAACTTTCATATTCTCTCCTCTTTTGGCTTTTTCAAAAATAAACACGTACGTGTTTATCTGTTTCCTTGTCTACTTTCCCGCTACTTCAAACTCAACAAAAACGCCATCAATGCATTCATATCTTCGTTGGTCAGCTCTTTGGCAAAGTTTGTAATCATCACATTACTAAACCCTTCCACAACATAATCCCCGGGTCTTAAAATGGACAGCTGGATATATTCATCTGCAGTCAACCCTTCCACTCGTGTCTCAGCCCTTGTAGCCACCCCTGAAAGAGATGGACCAATGATAATGGTATCAGGCACAAGCGCATGGCAGGTGGCGCAACGCGCATTAAAAACCTGCTGTCCCTGCACAACCAGTGGGTCTGGCGTAGGCGTAGGCGGAACAGACGCGCCTGCTGAACAGGCTGACATTGCAAATACAATTAGCAGCATCAAAATGGAAACTATTTTTTTCATAAATTGTCCTGATTTAAGATTGGAATTGCCCGATTATACATGCTTATATACCCTTGAACAAAATGCAATGTTGCATTAATTAGTGTTACTCACTCAAAGTCGGAGGCCTTTTTGCATCAACTTTGCTATAATGAGCGCACATTTAAAAAGGAGAGTGCAGTATGCAAAGTTTTTCGAGAGGTTGGAATTTTCTAAAACAAGCCTGGAGCATGGCCTTTAAAGACAAAGATTTGCTAAAACCCTCCGTGTATGCCTTGATAGTGGGAATGATCATTTCCGTTATCGGCATTATCCCGATCATTATCGCAGCCGTTGCGTTCGGTGACAGTCAATTCGGGCGCATCGTCATGGGCGTGATGGGCGCAATTCTCATGTTCGTCCAATTCACTGTTACCTATGTATTCTCCGCTATGACCATTCGCCTCATCTACGGCTATCTCACCACAGGCGATGGCCGCATGGACGAAGCTTGGGCCATCGTCCGCCGCGACTTCTTCGACATCCTCACCCTCGCCGCAGTCTCCACCATCGTCGGCGTCCTTCGCAACATGGCAAACAGCAACAAAAAGAACAACGTCCTCGGCAGCATCCTTCGTTCCGCCATGCGCGCCGTTGAAGCCCTGTGGACAGAAGCCGCGCTCCTCGTCCTCCCCGCCATGATTATTGATGACCTCAACCTCAAAGATGGTCTTGCCCGCATCGTAAAAATTACCAAAGAAAACTTCCTGCTCATCGGCATCAGCTTTGTCGGTGTACGTTGGGTCACGGGGCTCATTGGCTTCGCCTTCACCATGATCGGACTTATCCTTGCCTTCGCCATTGGTGGCGGCATTGCCTATGTGGCAGGCGGCAGCACAGCCATTCTCGTCATCGGCATCACCATCGGCGCACTCATCTTCTTCACCTTCGTGATGGTCTCCAGCCTTTTCAGTTCCTACACCAGCACCGCCTACCACACCTGCCTCTACATCTGGGCACGGGAAGTGGAAAAAGCCACAGTTGAGGGACGCTCGACTCAAGTCGCCGCTCCTGCCCCGCTCGCGGCTGCTCTTGCCTAATCAACATTCGCCACTCTGACATATCCCACCCGTTAAGGAAAAACCTCCATGTCCCCTGAACCCCGCCGCGAAATGATCACCTGGCAAGAACTGGATAAATTAATAGACCATCTGGTTCCCCAATTCAAGCGTGAATTTACCGCAATGGTCATCATCACCCGCGGCGGAATCATCCCCGGCGGAATGCTCGCCGAAGCCATGGACATCACCCACATCCTCACCGCCGCCGTGGATTTCCCCGCGCAATCCCAAACCGAAAAATCCAAGCTCATGGCATGGCCCGAGTTCATCCAATTCCCCACCGAAGACAAACTACGCGGACGCCCCACCCTCATCGTAGATGATGTCTGGGGGTCGGGGCGCACCATCACCGCAGTGAAGAACCGCGTCTCGGCGGCGGGCGGCTTCCCTGAAACCTGTGTACTGCATTTCAACCCCTACCGAAATCTATTCGGCAGCAACCGCCCCGATTACTACGCAGCCGTTACCGATGCGTTCATCGTCTATCCCTGGGAAGTTGATCGTGGCACTGACCAGGTCCTGCTCGGCGAGATATAATCTTAGACATGAAGTCCATCGAATCAAAAGCCAGTGAAAAACTAAAAGTCTTAAAGGGGAATGAATATTTTGATGAGCTTTCAGAAAGCATACTGAAAGATATTGCCGAACACATGCATCTCCGCGAATACCAACGCGGGGATGTATTATTCTGGGAAGGCGACCCCTGTGATGGTCTGCACATCGTTGAGCATGGCAGCGCAAAGATATTCAAACTCTCCCCGCAGGGGCGGCAATACATCGTCCGCATTTTGCAGGAAGGTGATACTTTTTCAGAGGTCCCAGCTTTTGATGAAGGCACAAACCCCGTCAATGTGGAAGCGCTGGAAACCTGTCGTGTCTGGGTGATCAACAACCAAAAGCTCCATGAACTCATCATGGCGCATCCAGTCTTTGCGCAAAAAGTATTGGTCAATTTCGGGAAGATGTTGCGCGGCATGGTGCGGATGGTCAGCGAGATGGCTTTTTATCAGGTCACCCACCGTCTTGCTCGTCTGATCGCTGAAATGCCGCAGGAAAAGTCAGCGCCACATTGGACGCAGGAACAACTAGCCGCCAGGCTGGGAACCGTCCGCGAAGTAGTAGCCCGCTCCATGAAGGAACTGGAGCGCAGCGGCGCCATCAAAGTGGAAGACAGGCGTATTCAAATTATTGATCAGGAAATCTTCAATCAATGGTTACAGTGACCAACTTTGAAGTCCAGAAAAAATAAAAGCGATCTTTTACAGGTCGCTTTCATTTTTAATAACTCCGCAGGAGTGAAATGATTATAGATACAACGCGAACATTCGCCAAACCCCGAAGGGGTGTCATGATTTTTTAGCAGATTATCAACCAGCCCTACATCCTCGATCTATTCCAACATTTCAAAATTCGAAACCTGATACGAAATCTCATCGTCAACGGCTTCCTTGATATAGTCCACCGCCACATTAGCGGGGAAGCCGTACGTGGGATCATATGTCACAGCGACCTCATCTGCATCTCCTGTTTGATCAGCTTCCAGCTTAAGAAAGACGCGGTCAATCGTCGCGTAGGATTCGAAAATATCGTACGACGGATCCGTCGAGTTGACAGTAGTCCCATCCGGACGAATCATCGAAACAACTTCACCACCCTTCACTTCAATGGTCAAAGGCATTTGATCGCGGAATGCACAAAAGCATCCGATGAAAAGCGAATAACGATAATGAGAGATGTTCGCTTCATTCCATTTTGCAAGATTTTTGTCGAATTCAGTTGTTGCTCCCGCAGAACACGCAGCGAGTATAAAAGCCAGCATTAATAAAATAATCTTTTTCATTTTTTCTCCTTTTCGTGATTAACGAAAATATCCTGCAAAATGTTCCCTTAAACAAAAACTCCCCGCCATTGCTGACGGGGAGCATTTTTAGCAAGTCTTATGGAGCGGGATAGTATGTGCCCGTTTCAAGCAGTGACGTATCGCCAATGGATTGCGCAGCGAGCATCTGTGCCTGACGCGCAAGGTTCGCAGATTTAGCCAAAGTTTCCAACGCATATTCAGGGTTGTGGAAGCCCGTGCTATTTTCAGCAGAGACAATGTCCCACATGAATTGAGCTTCGCGATGAAGTTTGCGTGCCTCATCGAGCATGGCGGTATCGGCATTGCCAGCGGCTACAGCAGCTTTGATGGCGTTGACCGCGTCAATGATGGCATCTTCTGTATCGATTTTCGTTTCTGCAACCTGCTGCTGAATATTGGCAACACGCTCGACAACGTAATCAGTATCGGTGTGGCATTGACCGCAAGCCAGTTCAGGATTTTGCAGCGGGCTGTGAACATCGTGAGATGAATACTTGCTTGCGCCGTCGCGAACGTATGGCATATGGCAATCGGCGCAGGATACGCCCGCATTGTAATGCGTGGAACCAGCAGTAAAGAATTCATATTCGGGGTGCTGCGCTTTGAGCATGGGGGTATCCGTTTCGGGGTACGACCAATCTTTGAAGCCAGCCTCTTCATAATAAGCGATCATGCTTTCAACATCGGTGCCGTTATCCCACGGGAATGTCAAATACTTACCGTCACCCTTGAAATAATATTCAACGTGGCAGTTCGCGCAAACAACCGTGCGCATTTCCTGGCGGGTAAATGTTTTCCAATCCTTGCCCTGACGTTCAAAGGCTTCTTCGAGGGCGGGGTTGGTCACGATCAGACGCATGGTCTCGGCTTCATGGCAGTTGGAACAACCGATTGACTCGTTGATGTTGGGAGTCATCTCATTGAACGTCATGGCATCATAAGCTTCCATTCCCAATTCCGTCCACAGGCCGGGGTTGGCAGAAGATTTGCATGAATAACAAGTGGCAGGCGTATGCTTGGGATCTTCATCATTCAAGTTTAAGCGCTTGGTCGCACGGACATCATCCAACGCATTTGCATGGCCGCGATCATCGTTATAATCCTTGCTGAAGGGATACCCCGCAAACAGGATTACCTGACGTGGGTCACGTTCCAGCCACGAGAACTGAGAAGAACCGGCATAGGTTGTGTCTAAATTATTAGTTTTGGTCTTCATTAATGAGTCGTACTGATTAGGAAAGTTGATCCCCCACAAAGATGAATCAGGCTCCATCGCAGCGATCTCAACCAAAGGTTCCACTGTGCGAACATCCGCAGGCTGATTTTTGACATAGGTCAAAACGCCAAACAGTGTGGCAGCCAAAATAATAACAAGGCCAGCCAGAATAAGTGTAGTGTAATTTTTCATTGGATTCATTCTCCTTATTTTGTCGGATAAAGACTAGAGTCTTGATAGGGACTTCCCGAACCGCCGCGCGCCGTGTGTGCAATATCACGATGACAGTCCCAGCAATAGCGGTCAAACGGCTGCGCACTCATCACAACAGCTTCCACCGTCTCTTCATGGCAGCGTACACAATTGACTTGCACAATCCCCTTGGTCTTGTCACTCGCACGAATCGCAACTGGAATATTTCCCGTCACAAATGCGTAAACATCCTTCGCACCCTGCCGCCCCTTCTCAGCATAGTACACCGCAAAATTATCATGCGGCAAATGGCAATCAGTACACTTGGCCCAATTCTCATGCGCACCGTGATACCAATTTTCATACTGTGAATCCATCACATGGCAGTTTGCACAAGTCTCAGGAGCATGCCCGCCATATGAAGGAGCATCCGTCACGAATGCAAAATATCCCAAGGCAAGGGCTGCAACAACAATAGCAATGATTGGAATTTTCGACATAAGCTGACCTCACATAAGATTAATATATGTTTAATATATAACAAGATAGCAAAAACGATTGTAACTTTTGTCACATTCTAGCGCAAAAAATTAATC
>Ga0075156_10002217_pt1 | contig 10738 bp, 7 predicted proteins | sample JI81AbrownDNA_FD_70966 | JGI IMG/M metagenome (GOLD analysis project Ga0075156, IMG submission 70966) | Wastewater effluent complex algal communities from Wisconsin, to seasonally profile nutrient transformation and Carbon sequestration -... | ecosystem: Engineered > WWTP > Effluent > Algae...
GCGTCCGACGAAAGCAGTGAGGAAGATTGACAGACTTAAATTCGTATTAATGATTTATAGTATTAGTCTTAAGATAAGAATTTTTTGTTTATGTTTCTTCTAATTAGCGTAAAGAATCATATTTCGCTTGTTTAACCATTGCTCGTGGGATCCTCTTTGTTTGCTCTGTAGAGTTTCTCCAAATCCCATGCATCAATTGAAACACGATGCACACTGTCTGACTCTCCTCGATTTTGAAAGAATTCCTCAATGTTGGTCTCTCCATCGTTGAATCCTCCAGCATATTTCGACCATCCCAAATTATCCGCAATCATGTGCTTGGTATTGCATCCTTTGCAAACAGCAATCACAACTCCTTCTCGGTATGCTTTAAAGAATATCAAAAAATGTATAAATTAACCAAGCTCTCATTTTTTCCGTTTTGAACACTCATTTATATTTTACTGCTCACCTTTGCGCGAGACCATATTGATGTTTCTTTCCTCGCATATGTTGCATGTGTATTGAAGTTGAAACTTGGGAGGTGCAAATTGAGTTTGGGCTACATTTCCATCAAACTCTTCATTCGTCATGAGGGATTTGAAAGCCAATTCATTATCAGTTGTTGTTCTTGGCATTCCAAGATAGGGCGGTAGCGCAAGCGGAGCTGTTTCATCTTGCTGCTTGTTGGGTTTAGTAAAAATGCTGGTGATAGTTTCTCGGTTAGGAATTGATTTCCTAGGTGAGACCTGAAAAGCCTTGATCGAAGTAGCAAAAATTGTCGCTAGAACGAACAGCATACTGTGACGTCTCATCATGTCTCCTAAACCCAACAAAAATGAAGAGTTTAGATTGTAACCTCCTAATAGTAAAAGATTGAAGAACAAAAATAGCAAGAGATCTGGCCTTTACTGCTCAAAACTGGCGTTGAAGTTTTTGTTAACCTCTCTGGTGCCTCCAATTGTTTATCGGAAATAAATTCATAGAGTTTAGAAACGGAATTAAGTGCAAGTAACGTGCATGAAGTAGAACAATGCGAAAGAATTTCGGTCTGTTCTTTTTTGCGTGTGATTGTTTCGATGACAACTTGTTTTACAACAGTATTGTGTATAAACAGGATGACTAATTGTGTATATATTTTCTAATGATCTCAAATCTTAGTATCATACTATTTTCAAACACCATGACAGCAGCGCTACTTACTATGATTACCACAAACGCAATATCCTCGCTTGATAAGAAACGAATTCCTATTTTGCACAATGGTTTTCTCTAAATCTGATAAACTTAATGAGGTTTTTATGACATAACGAATCAAACTAACTCCCTAGTCGTGAATAATCAGTGAAAGATATCCATAATTTCAAAGAGAAGGCAAACATCATTAGAATACTGTTTGGCTTAGTATTTTAACTGCAAGGAGCTATTATTAATATCAGAAATGGCAAGTTCAAACGAAAGGCAACGAAAGAATGACAACAAACCGAATAATTTCGTAGGGTATTAAATTCAACATACTTGTCAAATATGAGCCACCATATTCTGGTCAAAGGGTATATTTACTGTTTAATTGTACCCTTGGTATTTCTAAACTGCAATCCCAAAGCCTTTCGACAATCAGCATAATTTGGTGGTAAAACGCATGCGGATATGAATTATATACTCTACACTAATGGCCTTTAAAAATCAATTTTCCTTACCACCTGCATCCACTCTCGTTCTAGCAGGTCGCTTTTTTGCAGGTGAATTTGTATCAAGTTCAACATTTTGTGATGAACCTGCTAATTGACGGCTTCGTTCACTTGTCCCAGTGCCAATTGTACGCGTAACAGTAGAGACACCATCGACAAACTTTGTCCGAAAAATGACGTTTGCATTGTTGAACATTCCCTCCTAGAAAAGCGCAAAATGGATTAAAAAAATCGACCAGGAGACACCAGGGGAAGATACTAGTTCGCAATCTCACCTTTAGCGATACAACTATGAATTGACTTTGTGAAAAGTGAGTCTTGAGCATATTTCCAATATTTTGGGTATGACTCAAATCCAGAGCAGCGTCGACCTCATCTAGGATGTACATGGGTGCGGGTTTGAAAAGCAGAAGAGACAGAATGAGTGAAAGAGCAAGCAAAGATCTCTGGCCTCCGCTCAATTCTGTCAAGCTCTGTTTCCAGACATCACCAAAAGCAACTTTTACTTCAAGACCTTCCCAGGCTTTCATTCCCTCGGGAGGCTCAAGCTTTGCAGAAGCACCTGGAAGGAGTGTTGAAAAGATTGACCCAAAATCGGCGTTAACCTTCTTCCATGTTCTTTCTAACTCGGATTTTTTTTTAACGTCAAGCTCTTCTATCACTGCTTGAATCTTTTTCTTATCATTCTCAATCACCTTTCTCTTCCTTATAAGCTCAGTATATTCACCCTCTGCCTTTTCAATCATCCCCATGACTTTCTTATTGATTTTCTTTGACTATGGAACAAGATAGTTAGAGCACTTTCAAATATCTCATACGTGAATATGATATCGGATCTTACCAACGATTCTTGCTCGCCCTTAAGCAAGTTAAGCCTTTCGCTCATCTTCTTGGGATCTGTCTCCTGAAAGTCATAATCTCCTCCCGTAACGCCGAATGCATCCTTTTCGTTTTCAATCCATGCATGTTTTTCAAGCATGCTTGCGACAAATCTCTCTGCGTTGCTCCGCTCTTTCTGAAATTTCGCAACTTGCAGTGAGATCTTCTTGGTTTCAAGAACAGCAGCGTCCTTTATGCTGCTCATTTTGGCCTTCTCCTTCGAAAGCCGATTGAGCTCCACGGAACAATCATGAGCCAACTTTTCAGCCTCCAGAAGAGCAGCTTTAGCTTCATCGTATTCTTCTGCTGTTGTTTTCAGTAAAATGAGCTTGTCAGCTTCCATTGAATTAGCCTCAATCAAAGCTTTCTCGGCTGAACTTAGTGCTTCTTCAGCTGCTTTCAACTCGTTGGACAAATCCACAAGTTCGAGTAATTTTGTTTCAGCTTCAGAAGAGACCTGTCAAACATTTTTAAATATTAGTCAATTCTTACAATGCAGAAAGTTAGGTTGAAGAGAGAATATAGTGCTAACCTCGCGAAACTTTTTGGCAGCTTTAGTCGCAACCTCTTTGGCTTTCTTTATTTCCATCTCACTACCTTTCAATTTCTCCTCTCGACTTTGGGTCAGCTCGATTTCTCTTGACTTCAACTCATTGTAAAGTTTCAACTTATGTTCTCGCTCTTGTTCCATGATCTTATGTTCCTCTAGAGCTTCGTCTATTTCTTTTTGCATCGCTTGTTGCTTTTCTTTGAGCATACCATATGTTGTCTGCGACAAATGTTTCTCCACAGCCTCAAGTTCCGCAACTGCAACCTCATACTGGTTGCTTGCTTCTTCAAACTTCTTGGCTTGAGATTTTAAGGATTGCCAGTTCGCTTCCACAATAGCGAGTCGTGAGACGGCCGAATCGAGTTGTTCTTTTGAAACTCTCAACTCAGTCAATTTTTCAAGGGTGCTTCCCAAGTTGTTTTTTGAGCCACCAGAAATGGTGCCGCTTGGGTCGTATACATCTCCTTCCAGTGTAACTGTGCGAGTTTGAGTCATGTCACATATTCTGTTTGCTGCATTCATGCCATCTACTACAATCGTGGCCCCAAATACGTATTCGATTGCATTTCGGACTTCCTCGTCGAATCCTACGAGCTCAATCGCAGGGTACGCTTTAGAGCCCAATTTCTCAGCAATCGATCTCGCCTCTTGGCATGCCCGATCGGTGACGCCTCGACTTTGAATTTTATCAAGTGGGATGATGGTGACCCTGCGCCTGAGTTGTCCTGCATTTAAGAGAGCTTTACCGGTGATTGCCTCATCTACCACTACCTGATACAACTTGCCTCCAGCCGCCACCTCCAAAGAAGTTGCGAATTTAGGGTCTTTTACAATCACCAGCCGAGCAACGAGCCCCTTCACTTTGGTCCTATCGAATCCGCGAACAGGATCACTATATTCGAAAGCTAATCTACCTTGCAATTGCGCTGTAAGCGTGTCTACAGCTTGTTGGAGTGAATTGATTGATGACTTTAAATTGTCCCTCTCACTGTCTAAAGCAACAAATTCATCGTTCGAATAGTCCATAGAGTCGATTTGGGTCTTGAGACTATCAACCTTTTGTTTCGCCAGTGCCTTCTTTTCGCTTAGTTTCTCAGACGACTTTTCTGCAGTTCGCATTTGCGCTTCGACACTCTGATAGGATACGAGACAATCAGATTTGTGATTTCAAATCGCACAAAAGTAAAAGGATAACAGATTCGTATTGTCTTACTTTGATGTTTTTGCTCAAGTGGGTGAACTTCATTTTAGCCTGCTTTGCGCGAGCCTCCGCCGTGTTTGAGTCATTTTGAGCTTGACTGATTTGTTCTGGAAGGCATCGCCCCTCGTGCCCTTCAGCCGTTGCTATGCCCGCACACATATTTTGGTATTCTTCCTGCAATCGGACAACTCTTGCTTCAGTTTCCACCGCTTCGTCTTTGATCGTCTGAATTTCACTAGCGCCTGCTTCAATTTCTTTGTTCTTTTCATCGACTGCTTTAGTAGTCTGTCGTACAAAGGACTTGGCGCTGTCAACATCCGATTTGGCATTCTTGACAACCATTTGACTGCTTTTGTACGCGGTGGAAACTTTGACAAATGCCTTCGAAAGTCTATCTTCATTCTTCTTCGCCTCAGAAAGATTTGAATTAATTGACTTGCTCTGATCACTCGTCAGTTGAGAAAATTCATCCTCCTTCTTTATGATGTTGTTTTCTAAAGAAGCTACCTTCTCCTCCAGCTCTTTCATTTGTGCTTCCATCTTTTCCACGCTCTCAGTGTTCTCCAAAAGCACATTTTTTGCAGACATGAATTCGCTAGCCACCACAAACCGTTCAATTCGCTCAATATCTGCATTATTCTTGCTCCATTTTAGGTATGATTGCTTCTCTCCTCTAAGCCGTTCTAATGTGGGCGTGATCTCCTCTGATAAGATGGTATTGAGTTCGTCCACTTTAGTCTGTTTTTTCTCAATGGTTTTTATGGCTGCAATCTTTTTCGTCTCGTACATTCGTGTACCAGCAGTTTCTTCAACCATTCCTAAAATTTCATGAGGCTTCATATTGAGAACTTTTGTGATACGACCTGAATTTTTGAAGAATAAAAAGAAAACATGCTAAGCATGTGTCATAGTTTTGGCCTGAGACGTTTGATGCTATTTACCTTGCATAATAAGGAAATGTGGATTATTGACATTAAGCTGCACCGAATGGAACAAATTTTGCACTTGATTTGCAGGTTGTACTCGTCCGTTAATCAGGTATTTACTTTTTCCTCCAAGAAGAACCTGCCTCGTTACCGTCACTTCGGGACATTGTTCATATCCCACTGGGCTTCCAGCCTCATCTTCGTTGTTGAATATTATTGTTACACTAGCTTTGTTGACTCCCGCCTGACCTTGCTTGTAAACAAGCTCCGACAAACTTCCTGCGCGAACCTGACTTAGATTGGTGATTCCTAAAACAAAGCAGATAGAGTCGAGAATATTCGATTTTCCTGATCCATTCAATCCAGTGATGGCGTTGAAATGAGGATCGAAACCATTGACGACAGTGCGGTGTGCGTAGGATTTGAATCCGTCTATCACAATCTCCTGGACGTACATGCTTCTTTTAGGAGCTACAGTTCAGTTGTCGCCCTAAATTTCACCAACGCCGCACAAAGTGGGGAGAAATACCAAGATTGGAAGCCACTCAAATCAATATCAGACGCTTGAGCTATAATGCGAAACGATCTCCTAAGTGAAGTTTCAAAGAAACCAATACATCAAGCCGAAAAGGCTATTTGATAGACAGATTTGAAAGGAGACGCGCCGGGTTAGAGCATTGCTGTCGCATTATTTTCATGCAAGACTCGCGATCTTGATTCGTGATGAATTCGTCATCTGGGGAGTTCAATATTTGAACGCTTCCCATGTTGTCCAACGGACGAATCGCGCCCAAATTTTAAAATTATATATCGGCTGAGTAGATCACCAAAATGACATGATAGATGGATATACTTTTACTATCATATCAATTATTAGCCCTAGTGACCGGAGAAATACAAATGGGAACCAAATGAGCTCTCAATTGGATAATATGATTCTCTTAAACACTGGGTGTTATTTGGCAAAACAGATCAGATTTTTTTAACGTCCCCGCTCCAATTAAACGCCCTCTCCAATTAAACAACCTTTCCAATTAAACAACCTTTCCAATTAAACAACCTTTCCAATTAAACAACCTCTCCAATTAAACACCCTCTCCAATTAAACAACCTAACCAATTAAACGCCCCATTTTCCAATGACATTATATGTCGATGCTCTCTCCAATACAACGTGGTAGTTCTTGTAATCACCTGGTCGTTTTTTTTTGTTAGCATAATTTCTTGTAAGAATCGCATGCCATTTTTGCGTTGGCGCTTTTTCGTGCAATAACCACCTGGATTTTTTCATGCAAAGAATTTCTTGTCAAGAACCACCAAGCTTTTTTCACTCAGTCAAATTCTTGTTGAGAAACACACTATCATTAATTTCTTTCTTTATCAATGTCAAGAAGAGGAAGTCTTATACACTTGAAGATAAAAAGAAGGTTATAGAATGGATAATTTCTGAAGGTGAAGGCAAACTAACTCTTGCTTCAAAAAAAGTTCATGATCCCACCTGGCACTGTTCGCTGTTGGTGCAATTCAAGAGAAGGAGTATTGAAGAGAGATGACTCTGATTTGTCATGCCAAAAGGTTAACTGGGACTTGAAGACCATTGGATATTCTGGAATTGCATTATTGTATTTGAGAGATGAAAAGTAGATGTTACTAGGCATAAAGTGAGAGACATTTCTCTGGGTATATCAAAAAGGGAGAAGATTGGTGATTTTCATGCAACTGATGGATGGTTGTCAAAACTCATGGAAAGAAATAAGAAAAAAAATAACATTAAAATCTAAAATTACTGTGTAAAAGGTAGAATTATGCTCTAGAACTATTGACAGAGACATATCCGAAGCATATTCTCTCACATGGATTGTCTCCTTGATTAGCGATTATCAGACTATTGAAAAGTTAACTTATCTTATAGTCTCTGGTTTCACTGAAGACTTCATTATTGAACTTCTGTAAGAAAGTTTCATCACAATAAAAATGAAACTAAGTTCGTTCACATTAATTGAATTTATAAGCGGACAATTTTTTCTTTTTCTGGATTGCAAGCAAGTCACGTTTTAAGGAAATAGCATCGTAGTCATCGGTTGCACTGGTCAGTGTGTGTCCACTGTCAACGTTATTCTCTTTGGAACGAGAAACTACGACATAACTTGTTTTCTGAATTTTGCGTTTGACATTTTCGTCGCTTCTGATGAAACGACTTTCGACTTTGTTTGCTGCATTATCTTGAACATTAGACGACATAGCTGCTTCTGTCTGTCGTTCCACGAAGATTCTGTGAAGAGATTCGACAGTCTCTGATTCGTGGACTGGCTTCTTGCCGTCCATCCCATCTACCCGAATCTTGTGTATGCGGGGGAAACGTAGTGTAACTCCGGCTGACATAGCGGTTGAGGAAACAATTTCTGCGGCAAGAATTGTGAGAACAAAGCTATCCTCGGGTGATATCCATAAGTCCGGTAAGTCTTTCTTTTGACATTTCCATCCATCTCTGTCCCCTTTGGTGGAACGCTGGAAAGAACGTGATGAAATAAACTCAGGTATTTCGGAGCTTTTAAACCATTTCCCAAGATTGTTTTTGGTGGTATCATACCCAGTCAACTCAAAAAGCTGTTGTTTTTGTTTTTGCTTCATTCCTCCAGCATTAACTTTGGTCACAGGCATGTATTTGATTTCGCCGTATAAATCTGTGTCTACGCAGCCGATCAGAAATGAGCTCATCCAACCAGACATGGAGTTTCCTGTTGCGAAGTAGCCACCCAAAACTGTATTGAAAAGGACGACAGAACTATTAGTTACGGTCCACACAATTTAACAAATCTTCTGCACTTACCTACGCAGTCAATGTCCGCAGCATGCCCTGTAATCTCATAGTCTGCTTTGAGTTTTCTCCAATAGCCGAGACTTCGAGAAGCATTTCCCAAAACGTAAGGCGAAGCGAGGTCTTTTACCATAATGCCTTCTTGGCACATCTTTTCTACTACCATAGCATAGTGGTTTTCTACGGCCAACGCTCGCTGCAATCTAACATCTTTATCACTTCGACCTTTTCGTATCTTTTGATTGAAGTCCAGAAAGTCTTGCAGTACATGTAGTCTGAGGTTGTGTACTGAGTCCATAGCTGGGCAACAATGTGTATATGCAACCTCTCGCGAAAAATATTCTTTTGCATCGACAGTAGAGCCATCGGGACAAATAACAGTGGAGTCAACAACTGAAATCTCACTTTGTTGGGGTTCAATTATCTCATAAAGTATACATTTTCTTTTGTATGCATCTAATTCTAACAAAGAACCTGCACAAGACGGCCCGATTGGGCCCGCGTTACCTGAAATCTTGTCGAATATCTTCTTTGCGTCTATTCCCCCACAATATAGTATATCAAACACAACATATTTAAGCCAGCATTTTGCCCCAGATTCTCCGATGGAGTGCAAACTTCGCTCTGTGGAAGCCTCATATTCCACATTAAGATCGGTCTCTCCTTCGTGGAGGTTCATGTCTATTGCATCTATGAATCCATGCCTTTGACACCATTCGCGCCTTGCTTTAGCAACAGTTCTATTGGCTCCAAAGGAAATATGTTCTTTCTTCGTATCATCCCATGAAAGCATTTCACCATCTAGTATCAGATCAACATTATATTTTTTGATTGATCTACGGAAGGCTGGTCCAATGGATGGACTGTATAATCGACTATTTGTACACATCAATTAAAGTTGGTATATTCATTACTCAAGAAGGAATAATGAATGGTATGCATGGCTTTCTTACCTGTACCAGTTTCCATTTCTGGTCTACAATCGTTCATTAAGATGTCGGTGAGCAGGTCAATTAACATCAAACAGCTCTTTGACACAACAGTATTTACCTGCATGGTAACCTTCCCGTTTTGTATATGAACAATCATCCGTTCACCATCTAGTTTCGTTTCGCATATGAATGCTGGAAATTTTAAAGCCAAGGATGATGCAATTTGTTTTGAATCTTCGTCTTTTGATGACTTGAGAGACTCGGCAAAAAGATGGTGTCTCTCTTCCATGTCACTAATCAAAGTAGAGAACCCTGTTCGAGAAGAAAGCATTGGAAACAATGTATGCCCAAGAGTTGCTCTGTCTGTTCCTTGTGGCATATGCATTTGCCTGATAAACATGGTAAAATTATTAGTTGCAAACAGAGTAACGAAGATTTGGCACTATTTCAACTTACATTTGATGATCTTCAATTAGCCGCTTCTGCATGTTCATCCGTGCATCGCGTCGTCTAAGCCATTCTGGATCGCTAATCGATGCGCATAGGCGACTCAGGCTCTTATTGGCATTGTGTATGTCTAATGCGTAAGGATGTACATATCCTAAAATGCTACTCCAGCCCAAACCAATGTCCAATTTTTGAAGCAAAATTCGAACTATCCACTTATGTTCCAAAGGCTTTAATGGGAGGAAATCATGGTGACCTATAACATTGTAGAGGAATGATTAAGTGAAGGCACACGAAGGGAAACTTACGCTGCAGTTTGCATGAAAAAATTGCTCTACCCAAATCGTGCGCTGTTGCTGTTTTTGGCCTAGAGTGACTTTATTCGAACTGCCTACACTATGCTCGCCATTTGCTCCCATAACAATAATGGAGCATTCTTCTTCCTTTTTAAGTTGATTCTCAGGCGTCGATTTCTCGGTTGGAACGCCTGGTAACCAATCTTGTCCTCTTCGAATTTTATTCAAATTGTCGAGCATATCATTGATATTCTTCAGAGTTAGATTGGAACCCGATCCTGAACGACGATCAGCCAAAACTTCTTCCACACACAAAGATAAATCTCCGCAGGCAGCAACACCAGCGTATTCGGGATCAGTATAACGCAATAGTTTGGTGTATCCAGGACTGCTTTTGGCAAGCCCCATGGCTTCGCCCCAGGCTATAGCAATCATTCGTTCTTTCATGCCCAAATGCCCCCGGACATTGTCCATTTCGGGCACGAGCAACCTCAAAAGAGGAAAGGGAGAACCGGTAGGACCGAGATATTGTCGAAGTCTGGCAGGCAGTATGTAACTTAACTTTTCTTCTTTCGAAAGTACTCTGGTGCCATCTTTCTTATTTCTCTGTTGCCAGAGCTTTTCTAGTCGATGTACTAATTTCTGAAAAGGTAGATTGTTGGCTGCTGTTTCGTCTGGGGTTCTTGGTTGATATTCATCTTCATCATCGAATGGGTGCGGCGGTTCTAGTCCATTTTCTTCCATCTTGACTGATTATCATGTTCAAACCATGTTCTGCTTGCAAGAGTTGTGCTAAGCACCATTGCGTTCAAAAATTTGAGCCGGACACAAAAATTAAATAGCTTTTTTTTATGCGAACCTTTAAAGATCGCATGCACAAGACCTTGACAAAATCGTTCCAGAGAAAGTTGGTGAATTTTTCTTTTTATTTTAAACATCATTAATCTAACCCAATTAAGAGCGATGCTGTTCAAATAGACAAACCATTCAGAATGCCTACACAAGCATTAAACCAACAAT
>Ga0075156_10002220_pt1 | contig 10733 bp, 8 predicted proteins | sample JI81AbrownDNA_FD_70966 | JGI IMG/M metagenome (GOLD analysis project Ga0075156, IMG submission 70966) | Wastewater effluent complex algal communities from Wisconsin, to seasonally profile nutrient transformation and Carbon sequestration -... | ecosystem: Engineered > WWTP > Effluent > Algae...
GCCAGCGTGAGGGGTTCGCTGCCTCGGCTGGCCTCGAACCTGATGGACTGGCCACCCGCGCTGCTGCCCAGCAGCTGTAGCGTGGAGCCGGCAACCTGCTGGGGGGTACCCAGTATGGTGACCGTGGTATTGCCGCCGGTATTGACCACAGGGGCGTTGCTGCCCAGCGAGGTAATGGTGGTAGTGGCGCCGCCGCTGTTGGCGGTTACCAGTATCAGGCCGTTGGCGGTTCCCAGGGGTTGGCCCGCTCTCGCCGAGGTGAAGGTGGCGCTGCCGCTGTTGACCGACAGCACAGGCTGGCTACCACCGCCGGTGGTCGGCACGTTGACGACGCCCAACTGGGTGCCACCACTGCCGCTGACCGTGATGGTGCCGGTGTTGGGCAGTTGCACGTTGCCGATGATCACCGTGCTGCTGCCGGTGCTACCCAGGGTGATGGTGGAGCCCGTACCGCCGTTGTCGGTGACAAAGATGGTTTGCTCCGGCATCAGGGTTGCTGATCCGCCACCTGTCGGCAGGGTGTCGCTATTGCTGCTGGCGGCTGCGGTGGTGAGCGTGGCGGTGGCGGCGGTGGCTACCAGATTTCCTGCTGCGTCTTCGGCAACCAGATACAGGGTGTAGCCGGTGCTGGCAGCCAGGTTGCTGAGGGCAAAGGTGGCGGTGCCGCCGGCAGGCATGACACTGCTGCTGGCGGCGGCCACTGCGACGGCGCCATAGTTGATGCCGGCCTTGACCTGGTTGACGGTGGGGGCGGTGGAACCATTCGGCACCGCTATCCAGTAGCCACGGGCTTTCTCATTAGACGACGCTGACAGAACGCCGCCGGTATCGGTGGGGCTGCTGCTGGCTACGCCGCTGAGGGTAGGCGCCGTGGTATCAAGTACATGGGTGGCACCGGCCTCGGTGACCAGGCCTGCTGCATAGGTGTTGCCCGCCACATCTGCCAGGGTGGCGGGCGGTGTGACCTTGAGATGGCCATTGGCGGCAGTATTGGAGATGTAGCTGGTCGTGCCGGCCAGGTTGACGGCTGCCAGTGTCAGGGTGACTTCGTTACCGGAGGCCAAGGCGACCGATGCGACATCGTAAGCCGGGGTACCACCGTTGGCGGTGACGGCCCAGGCGCCGCCGCTGCCCAAGGTTGCGGCATCCAGGTTTTCGCTGAAAGTCAGCACCACCTTGTGTGGGTCGGCCTGGTTGTTGACGACGATATTGGCCGCCGGCAGGGTGGGCGCTACGGTTTCGACCAGCACCGAGGTTGTGCTGCCCACACTGTTGAGCGTGAGCGTGGCATTGAGCATGGTGGCGCTCTGGATGGTCCCGCCGTTCAGGGTCAGGGCACCTACGGCGATGCCGTTGCCGTCGGTCTCACCCGCCTGCACGGTGTAACGGAACAGGGTGGTGGTGGCCGTGGGCGAAGAGATGTAATTGGCCTGTACGGTGGTGGCACCGATGGTCAGGGCGATCTGTGGTGTGCCAGTGACGGTGACGTTCTGGTCCCAGGTAATGGTGAAGTCCAGTTGGCGCCCTACGCCGTAGCTGGCATTGGCAGGTACGGCCACACTGGTGACGGCAGGGCCGGCTGCTGGGGTGACGCTGTTGGAAGCGGTTGAGGCCGACCCGGTACCGGCGGCGTTGCTGGCGGTTACCGTGAAGGTATAGGCCACGCCGTTGGTCAGACCGGTGACGTCTATCGGGCTGCTGGCGCCGGTGCCGGTAAAGCCGCCAGGGTTGGAGGTGACGGTGTAGCCGGTGATGCTGGCTCCACCGGTAAACGCGGGTGCAGTGAAGCTGACGGAGGCCTGGGTATCGCCAGCAGTTGCTGTTGCGCCGGTGGGTGCGCCGGGCGCCACAGCAGCCACGGTGAAGGAGCGGCTGACCTGGCTGGCCGGCAGATAACTGGCACTGCCAGCTTCATCGGCATTGATGGTACAGGTGCCGGTGGTGACAAAGGTCAGGGCGCCGCCGCTGGTGATGGTGCAGACGCCCGTGGTGCTGGAGGTGAAGGTCGGCGTCAGGCCGGAATTGCTTGTTGCGGTCAGCGTGGGTGTGGTGCCGAAGTTCTGTGCACCCGGGTTGGCAAAGGTGATGGTCTGGGCGCCTTTGGGCGTAGCCGAGTTGGATGCCGCAGAAGCTGCGCCTGTACCGGCCGAATTATCGGCAGTGACGGTGAAGGTATAGGCCACACCATTGGTCAGACCAGTCACGACGACTGGGCTGGTGGCGTTGGTGCCTGTTGCGCCGCCAGGGCTGGCGGTGGCGGTGTAGCCGGTGATGGCCGCACCACCGGTGGATGCTGGGGCGCTGAAGGCCACGGAGACCTGGGTATCGCCCGCCGTGGCCGTGCCTATGGTGGGTGCGCCCGGTACGACGGCGTTGACGGTGAAAGTACGTGATACCGTGGTGGCGGCATTAAAGAAGGCATTGCCTGCTTCGTCGGCATCAATGGTGCAGCTGCCGGCGGTGACAAAAGTCAGTGTTCCGCCGCTGGTGATCGTGCAGACACCGGTAGTGGATGAACTGAACGTCGGCGTCAGGCCAGAGGTGGCGGTGGCGGACAGGGTAGGCGCGGTGCCGAAGTTTTGTGCGCCTGGGTTGGTAAAGGTGATGGTCTGGTTGGCCTTGGGCGTGACGGAGTTGGATGCTGTCGAGGCAGAGCCGGTACCGATGGCATTGGTGGCCGTCACCGTAAAGGTATAGGCGGTGCCGTTGCTGAGGCCGGTGACGGTGATCATGCAAGCCGTGGGGCCGGCGCAGTTGCCGGTGGCGCCGCCGGGGTTGGCGGTAGCGATGTAGCTGGTGATGGCAGAACCGCCGTTGGAGGCTGGTGCGGTGTAGGTGACAGTCGCTTGTGTGTCGCCCGCTGTGGCCACGGCGGAGGTGGGGGCGCCTGGGGCGGTGGGCGAGGTGATGTTATCGAGTATGACGTTGTCGATGGCGATGGCGAAGGCGCCGCCACCTTGCTTGGTGATCTCGACGTAGGTAACGCCCTGTAGCTCTGTGTTGCTGAAGGTTTCCAACTCGGCACTGGTGCCGCCATCGAGCGACTTGTTGACACTGCCCTTGCTGGTGGTCAGGGTGACATTGAAGCTGGCTCCATCGATATCGAGCCAGGTCAGCCCATCCAGGTCGAAAACCTTGCCACCGGCCACCGTCAAGGTCAGCTTGGTGGTGTTGGGGGTATTGAAGGGGTCGTTGGTTATTAGGGCATTCCCCGAGAGGTTGGCGATGCCACCCAGGACATTGTTTTGATCATCGACATCGATCACATCACCGGTCGGCGTGATGGTCAGCGTGTCGCTGACTACCATATCGGTTGCGCTAGCCGTGTCGCTCTGGACATTGTTGAAAGGGAAAGTGACCTGCGCCGCCATGGCGGGTAGGGCGAGCATGCCGATCAACATCATCATGCAGAGCACTGCAAGATGTTGCCAGGGCCGCTTGTGCCTACCGGAGGAATCTAGCCTTGATTGGCTTGCGATTTGTGCCATGACGACTTTCCTTGCAAAGAATCAGTACGAGGGGCGGCTGCCCCATGCTCAAATGGGCGATAACGGGTATCTCACAGTGTTGCAGCTAAGGCTGTACTTTCCATCCTTCAAATGGAGGATGGTGGGGCGGTAAAACTGGGTATTAAGCAGCGTTTCAGCTGAAATTGACTTGATAGAGATGCCCATCCTGCAGATTTCCGGCCGCATGCTGTGGGGTGACCAGCACACCTTCCAGGCGGCCTAGGGCGGGGTGCTCGAGGATATAGAGGCCTTGAGGGATCAGTGGTGTGATTGGCCCCAGGAAGGACAGCAGGAAAGGCACACGCAGGCTGAGTTGCGGTACGTGCCAGGCGGGCTTCTCTACGGCGGTGACCAGTTGCAGGGTTAGGGTGTTGCCGTCGCTGTCCTCCAGTAACCAGTGCTGGTTGACCGTGGGGGCGAAATCGGCGTGGCTGAGTTTGTCCAACATAGAAGTGTGCCTGCGGTAGATGCGCGCCCTGCTCGCGGCAGGAGCGGGGCGCGCGGTGCATCAGGGGCGGCTGGGGAAAATACCGCTGGTGGCGATGATGTAGTTCAGCGTGACGAAGGGTTGGATGGTAGGCACGGTGACTGGCACGCTTACCGAAATCGGCAAGGCTTGACCGCCACCAGCATTGGCATTGGCTACCGTACCGCCGCCGGCAGGCACACTGACCGAGAAGGGCTTGAGCGTGGTATTGGCGGCTGCCGAGCTATAGACCTTGGCGGGCGTATTACCGGTCAGACCCTTGCCCAATACCAGGGTATTGCCCGGGGTGTTGTTGTCACCATTGTTGGTGGCATCCACCGGTATGGCGATATCCACATTGCTGCTGCCACCGCCGGGGGTGAAGGTGGCGGCATGGGTATGCGCAGGCAGGTTGTTGAGGCCGATGGTGACACTGCCCGCCCCGGTGGCCGCCACGGTGGCGCTGGCTGCGCCGCCAACCTGCCCGACGGCTGTCATGCTCTGGGTACCCATGGGCACCCTGTTGCGCAGGTCTGGCAAGGCGAAGTTGGTGGTGCCGTTGCCGCCATAGGTCACGCCCAGCAATGCAAACAGGGCCTGGTTCTGGTTGATGCCGACCAGTGTGCCGTCGCACAAAGCCCAGCCTTGCGGCACCCAGGGCATGGGCCACAGAATGATTTGACCGAGTATGGGATCCATCTTTCCTCCATCTAATGGTTTGTTGCGGGTGGGAAACGGGAAGCTGCGGCATGGGGATTGCGCAATGGCTTGGACGCAGTGCGGCAAAGCACGAAGCTGACGGCGCGGGTTTCAGGCCTGGCGGCGGATCTGGCGGTGGAGGCGCGCGTAGGACCAACAGGTATACATGACTTTCCTCCCAGATTTGACGACCCTACCCGTGGTGAGTCGATCTTTTTTCCGCGCATCAGGCAGGACGCGTGGTGTTGCAGGCCTATGTGCCAGCAGGCTCTAAGTTAGCCCCTATCTTGATAGTGCAGGCCAGTGCAGATGGCAAGGTGGTCGCCTGGAAATCTGGCGACCCTGCCTGGCGTGCATGGGGGCGGGTTGGCTGACGTGGCGAGCTGGTGCGCTGTATGGCGATGCGCTGCAAATGGGCTACTAGGCGGATGTGGCGGGTCTATTCTTAAAGCATTCGGTATTTGCTGGCAGCGGGGAGGGAAGATGAACAGGCGTCGGTTTCTGGCCTGGGCTGCCTGTGCAGCGCCTGGCCTGACGGCTGTGGCCGAGCCGCTGCGACCTGTGGTCATGGCCACGGGCGAATGGCCGCCTTATACCTCGGCGTCGTTGCCGGGCAATGGCTTGTTGTGCGATCTGGTTGAGCAGGCCATGGTCAGGGCGGGGGCAAGGCCGGTGTGGCGCTTTGTCAGCTGGCCCATGGTGGAGAAACTGGTGCTGGAGGGGCAGGCGCTGGCGGGGCTGCCCTATGTGCGCACGCAAGAGCGGGCTCAGCGCTTTGATTACAGCGTGCCTTTGCATGCGGGCCGCACCATGCTGTTTTACCGCGTGGGCTCGCAAGCCCAGCAACTGCATCCCAAGTCACTGGCAGAGCTGTCGCGCTACAAAGTCGCCGGGCCGCGTGGCTATTGGTGGGAGGCAGAGCTGAACCGCATGGGCGCCGAGCTGCTGTATACCTCGGACGAGGCTGCAGCCTTCAAGGTGCTGGCTGCCGGCCGGGTGGACTTTGTGCCTCAGGACGAGTTGGTGGGCTTGTCGGTTATTGCGGCAACCTTGCCTGGCAGGGTGCAGGAGTTTGGCGCCATGCCGCTGCCCGTACCACAGGCCAATGAGCAATTGCATCTGATCCTGTCCCGGCGCTATCCGCAGGCGGCTGAGTGGCGCCTACGCCTGGACAAGGCGCTCACCGAGGTGCTGGCGGAAGGGCAGTTGGACAAGGCCATTGCGGCCTATAAGGCCAGCCAGCAGGCAGCGCCCTAGCGGTCATGTTTGTCGCGCCTGCGGGCGCATGCATTGCTGCTGCCTCCGCCGATACGACATTGCCTGGCGTGCGTCGCACTCAGCGTCTGTTGATAGCCTTTTCGCAGGGGTGTTCGCGGACTTGCCGGATGAAGGGCAAGGCGCTCAGCTTTCCAGGGCGCGCAGATGCTTGCGTACCGAGAAAATGGCCCCCGTCAGACTGAGTGCCACCACCACGATCAATGCCATCAGCAGGTCATGCCATTGCGGCAGGCCCAGCTTGAACTGCTCGCCATACAGGGCGGCCAACTGGTCTACCGGGGTCGCCAGGCGGCCCAGGCTGATGGCCACCAGCCCCAAGCCCACCAGGCCGCCCAGCAGGCCTTGCAAGGCAGCAAAATACAGAAAGGGGCGGCGGATAAAGCTGTCAGTGGCGCCTATCAGCTTGCTGACCTCGATTTCCTCGCGGCGCGTCAGTATTTGCATCCGTATCAGGTTGGCGGTTACCAGCAGCAAGCCTGCGCCAAACAGGGCGGCAATGGTCACCGTGGCTTCGCGGCCCAGGTTGATGAAAGAGGCCAGCCGGCGCGCCCATTCCGAATCCATTTGCACATGCTCTACCGCCGGGTCGGCCTTCAGACGGTTGGACAAGGCCTCCAGCGTGGCCGGATTGCCGTCCTTGAGCGTGAGGCTGAAGGCGTCGGGCAGGGGGTTGTCGTCCAGGCCGGCCAGCAGCTCGGTCATGCCGCTGGATTGTTCCAGGTCACGCAGGGCCTGTTGCTTGCTGATATGGCGTACCTCGGCCACGCCGGGCTCCTGGCCCAGCAGGGTCTTGATGCGATTGATATCGGCCTGGCTGGCGGTGGTTTGCAGAAACACGCTGGCCTCCGGCTCGGTAGGCAGGCGGCCGGCTAGCTGGCTGAGGTTGCCGACCAGGGTGTACAAGCCCAATGGCAGGGCGACGGCAATGCCTATCACCAGCAGGTTGAGGCTGGAGGCCAGCGGGCTGGTGACGAACAGGCGCAGGGTGGATCCCAGCGCCAGGCGGTGCAGATTGAGCCAGTGTTTCATGCTGGGTGTTTCCTCACTGGGTGAACTGGCCTTTGTTGAGACGCAGGATGCGGCGGCCATAGTCCGCCATCAGGGTTTCGTCGTGGGCGGAGATGACGATGGTGACACCGACCTGGTGGAAGCTCTTGAACAGCTCCATGATGTCCAGCGCATAGGCGCGGTCCAGGTTACCGGTGGGTTCGTCGGCCAGGAGTATGCTGGGCCGGTGGACAACGGCCCGGGCTATGCACAGGCGCTGCTGTTCGCCACCAGAGAGCGAGATGGGACTCATCTTCTCGCGGCGCAGCAGGCCAACTTTGTCTAGCGCCGCACGGGCGCGGCGGGCGGCCTCGCGGCGGTCGTAGCCGACGATATCGAGCGGCAGCATCACATTGTCAAATACGCTGCGATCGAACAGGATCTTGTGATCCTGGAAGATCAGGCCGATATGGCGGCGCAGATAGGGCACGGCACCGCGACGTATGGCGGCGAGATTCTGGCCATTGACCACCACCGAGCCGGCGCTGGGTTTGTCTATGCCGGCGATCAGCTTGAGCAGGGTGGATTTGCCTGCGCCGGAATGCCCGGCCAGAAACACCAGCTCCCCGGTTTCAATCTGGAAGCTGAGGTTCTTGAGGGCCTCGTAGCCGCCGGGGTAACGCTTGCTGACTTGGTTGAACTGGATCATGGGCGGGTCTGGGCTCGGTGGATGTCAAACGGCTTAGTGGCAGGCAACCGGCAGGCCGGTGCGCTGCGCAGGCTGCTTACTCTATCAGGGCGTCCACATAGTCCTTGGCTTCAAACGGGCGCAGATCATCAATGCCCTCGCCCACGCCGATAAAGCGCAGCGGTATGGCTTTCTGCTTGGCGATGCCGGCAATCACGCCGCCCTTGGCCGTGCCGTCCAGCTTGGTCAGCACCAGGCCAGTCAGGCCCAGGGCATCGTCAAAGGCCTTGACCTGTTGCAGGGCGTTCTGGCCAGTATTGGCGTCCAGTACCAGCAGTATCTCGTGCGGACCGCTGGGGTCCGTCTTGGCGATCACCCGCTTGACCTTGGCGATCTCGTCCATCAGGTGCAACTGGGTAGGCAGGCGGCCAGCAGTGTCTGCCAGCACGATATCTATGCCGCGTGCCTTGGCCGCGTTGATGGCATCGAAGCAGACAGCGGCAGAATCGCCGCCATCCTGGGCAATCACGGTGACGTTGTTGCGCTCGCCCCAGGCCATCAGCTGCTCGCGCGCAGCGGCGCGGAAAGTATCGCCCGCTGCCAGCAGCACGCTCTTGCCCTGGCCCTGAAAGTACTTGGCCAGCTTGCCTATGCTGGTAGTCTTGCCGGCACCGTTCACCCCGGCCACCATGATGATGTAGGGCTTGTGTCCTTCGACCTGCAGGGGTTTTTCCAGTGGGGCAATCAGGTCTGTGAGGGCACCCTTGAGCGCACCACGCAGCTCGCTGGCATCCTTGAGGCCCGCCAGGCTGACGCGCTGGCGCACATCCTTGAGCAGGTGCACGGTTGCATCCACGCCCATGTCGGCGGTCAGCAGCACGGTCTCCAGCTCTTCGTACAGGTCTTCGTCGATCTGGCCGCCGCCGAACAAGGCGGCCAGCTCCTTGCCCAGCTTGTCGCGGGTCTTGGCCAGGCCGGCCTTGAGCTTGTACTGCCAGACTTCGCGCGAGGCCTGGGCCACATCCTTGGCCAGCACCGTCACATCGGTATTCAGTACCTCGACGGTTTTTTGCCAGAACGATTTGTCTTCTGTGTTGGCGGCGGGTGGCGGGCTCGGCGCAACGACTGGCGCGGCTGCCGGCGCGGCTACCGGTTCCGTTACCGGTTCCGTTACCGGTGCCGCTACTGGCGTGGCAGCAGGTGCTGCGGGCGCGGTGTCGGGCGTAGGCTGCGAGGTGGCAGGCTTCTCGCCGCCTACCAGCTCACCGATATCGGTATTAAGCGCTTTCCAGAGCTTGCTGCCCCAGCCGGCTGAGGGATTCTGCGTATTTTGATTGTCGGACATCTATGGGTGCATCTGATTGATATTGCGTATGAAACCGGGAGTGCCGGCAAGATGGGGTAGGATTCTAGCTTTCCTGAGCCCTGTTATGAACTATTTCGCCTTGTTGCGGGGTTTTCATGCATGCCCTTGCACCAGTGCGGTGCCCCGTAAAGTGCCAGGAAGGCGGTGCCAAGTGGTTGGTCGGCGTCGCAGCAGCAGTTCCTGTCCCCTGGACAGGCAACGATAGATTACTGACTTTTCTCGACAGCCCAGCATGCCTAAGCTCGCGCCCAAGACTTCCAAACCGGTACGCGGTACCAATCAGCTACGTATTATCGGCGGCGAGTACCGCCGCCGCATCCTGCCTTTCCCTGACAGCGAGGGGCTGCGCCCGACGCCGGACAGAGTCCGTGAAACACTGTTCAACTGGCTGGGACAGGAGCTGCATGGGCAGCGCTGCCTGGACCTGTTTGCCGGCTCTGGCGCCCTTGGCTTCGAAGCAGCGTCACGGGGCGCCGCCAGGGTCGTGATGGTGGAGCAGGCCAGGCCGGTACTGCAGGCCCTGCGCAGCAACCAGCAAAGCCTTGGGGCGCAGGCGGTCGATATTGTGGCGGCAGACGCACTGGCGTGGTTGGCGCGCTGTACTGAGCAGTTCGACGTGATTTTTCTCGACCCCCCCTTTGCCGGCGATCTGCTACCCAAGGTACTGGCCCTGCTGCCACCCATCATGGCGGCAGATGCTTACGTTTATGCAGAGACGGCAAGCTGGCCCGATCTGAGCGGCTGGACTCGCTTGCGCGAGGGTAAGGCAGGGGTAGTGCACTATGGTTTGCTGCAATGGGGTGGTGTATCGGCAGCGAGCTAGCAGACAGGCTTGCTGGCATAAGCGTGGGGAGCACAAGTTATGAAGCACGGGACTACCCTTGGGCATACTGATGCATCCCCAACCTCAGGAGCACTGCAGCATGTTCAAGGTCAATGAGTATTTCGGCGGCACGGTGACATCCATCGCCTTTGCCATGGCTGAAGGGCCAGCCACCATCGGTGTGATGGCGCCCGGCGAGTACGAGTTCGGCACCAGCCAGCTAGAGATCATGCACGTGATAGCCGGCGCCCTGACGGTGAAGCTGCCAGGGCAGGATGCCTGGGAGACGTTTGCGGCGGGGAGCAGGTTTACGGTGCCTGCGGACAGCAGGTTTCAGTTGAAGGTGGGGCAGGAGACGGCCTATCTCTGCGAATACCGCTGAATAACAGGGCATAGGCCTACTGCGCGACCCCATTCCAGCCCTGCGATGCTCGCCGTACTCAAGTACGGCTGCGCTTCTCGAACCGGACTGGGGCCGCTCACTACGGCCTCTGCCCTGTTATTGCGTGGGTGTGTTGAGGGGGGGGAGACTGTACGGCTCCATCCTGGCCCTGCGATGCTCGCCGTACTCAAGTACGGCTGCGCTTCTTGAGCCGGACTGGGGCCGCTCACTACGGCCTCTGCCCTGTTATTGCGTGGGTGTGTTGAGGGGTGGGCCGACTGTACGTCTCCATCCTGGCCTGCGATGCTCGCCGTACTCAAGTACGGCTGCGCTTCTTGAGCCGGACTAGGGCCGCTCACTACAGCCTCTGCCCTGTTATTGCGCGGGTGTGTTGAGGGGCAGGCCTACTGCGAGACCACATCTCGGTCTTGTGATGTTCACCGTACTACTTACACGGTTGCGCTCCTCAAACTGGCGGGAGGCGCGCTACAAGAAAAAACGCCCGACTCGATTGAGCGGGCGTTTTTTGTTGCTG
>Ga0075156_10002226_pt1 | contig 10723 bp, 9 predicted proteins | sample JI81AbrownDNA_FD_70966 | JGI IMG/M metagenome (GOLD analysis project Ga0075156, IMG submission 70966) | Wastewater effluent complex algal communities from Wisconsin, to seasonally profile nutrient transformation and Carbon sequestration -... | ecosystem: Engineered > WWTP > Effluent > Algae...
TGAAACGCCCGCAGCGCGGGTGCGTGGGGAACGACTGCCTAAGCGGGCTGACGGGCGGCTTCTGGAACTGGGAGCGGCGGCAATCTGCCATCGCCTAACTAACGTTAGACTAGATAGCCAGTCTGTCTGTACCGTAGATACCCGACGATGTCTGCTCTGACAGCGCGCGATGCCAGCACCCGGGCAAGGGCGTGAGCTGCGGGTTTTTACGGAAGTCGGAACTTCGCCGCTCTGCGTCCCAACAGGTGGGCGACGACTCCCCGACTCTTTGGTGGCATGCGACGCCTGAAGCGACGGCTTGGGGCCCGGCCGCGCCGCTGATTGGCGGGCCTACAAGAACTGCCCAACTGTTGCCATTCTTGAATCAACCAACTAACGCAAAGACCATTGAGTGCATCCGTCTCATCGTAGCCACCGGACGATGTTTGACTAGCCAGAGCGCGTTACTGCCAGCCACGCAAGAGCATGAGTTGCGGGTTCTCACGAGCACCGGGTCTTTGCCGTATGCGCTGCGGGCAGGCCCTGCGACTATTCGCGCTTTATTCCTGCTGCCGCGACCGCGGCGGCATAGCGCTTGGTCTCGATCTCTAGGAATGTGGCGAACTCTTCTGCGGAGCCGCCGACGGGTTCAACACCTTGAGAGATCAATCGCTGGCGCATTGCACTGTCCCGAAGCGCATGGCTCACGGCGGCGCTGAGTTTGTCGACGACCGACTTCGGCGTTCCGGCGCGACTGATGAGCCCCAGCCAGGAATTGCCGTTGAACCCAGTCAAGCCGGATTCGTGAAGCGTCGGGATGTCCGGCGCCGAGGCGGAACGCTGCAAGCCGGTGGCCGCCATCACCCTCAACTTTCCTGCTTTGACATGCGGCATGGCCGACAGCAGGTCGACGAACATCATCGAGATGTGACCGGCCAGCACGTCGTTCATTGCCGCGGCGCTGCCCTTGTAGGGCACATGCACGATGTCGATGCCAGCGGCGACGCGGAGCATCTCTCCCGAAAGGTGGTTCGATTGGCCGATGCCCGCCGAGCCGAAGGTCAGGCTGCCCGGTTTGCGCTTGGCCAGCGTTATCAACTCCTGCAGGTTGTTGGCCTGCACCGCAGGGTTGACGACGAGCAGGTTGGTCAGATTGACGGTGTGAGCGACCGGCGCCAGGTCGCGGCCGGTGTCATACGGCATCTTCGCGTAGACGCTCGGGTTGATGGCGTGGCTGGTGGCCACCACGGCGAGCGTGTAGCCGTCGGCTGCCGCCTTGGCGACCACGTCGGTCCCCAGGATGCTGCCGGCGCCAGGGACGTTCTGATAAACGACCGTCTGACCCAGCGGCTCCAGGCTCCGGCCCACGATGCGCCCGATCGTGTCGAGGATGCCGCCTGCGACCGACGGAATGACGAGGGTGATCGGTCTTGCCGGATAACTCTCTTGGGCCTTCAGCGGGCCGGTGGCGAACATCGGCAGCGTGAGGATCATGCGTCGGGTCAAGTTCATATTTAGTTCACCATTCGCTATAGAAAATAAGCATCTGTATGGCGAAAAAGTCTAGACGCATCTGTTCCGTCGTGTCAACATCGCTCGCTTGTCTTCAGCATTGATGAACTTGCGCATGGACCGTATCGAAACGCCAGAGAAAGTTGTTGGCGCGCTGGCCAGTGGGCTTGCGGTCGTGCGTTATCTGTCGATCGCGGCCACCCCGGTGGGGGTCAGTCGCATTTCTCGCGATCTCGGTCTGAACTCGAGCACCTGCTTCAATCTGCTGAAGACCTTGGTTCACGAAAGGCTCGTGACCTTCGACGAAACGACCAAAACCTACCGGGTCGGCTTGGGGCTGGTGGAGCTGGCCAAGGGCGCGCTTGAGACAGCGTCTTACGCACGTCTTGTTCATCCCCACCTGGAGTCGATTGCCGCAAGCCACGGCGTGACGGCCACGCTCTGGCATCGAGCCTCAGAGGAGCGGGTGGTGCTTGTGGATCGTGCCGACAACGATGCAACGATGCGCGTGCACATGAACATCGGGCAGCGATTGCCGATGTTCATTTCGGCGCTCGGCCGCAGCATGGCGGCCCACTCGGGCCTGACCCGGGCCGAGTTGCGGCGCCGCGTCGAGGCGCTGCGCTGGGACGATCCACCGGGCTTCGATGCCTACATGCGCAGCGTGGATGAAGCGGCCCGCAAGGGTTACGCGGTCGACGCGGGCTGCTACGTCAAGGGCGTGACGAGCGTTTCATGTGCTGTCGTGGATTCGGCCGGCACACCCATGATGGCCATCAGCGGCACCGGGTTCACGGCCCAGTTGCCGCGCTCCGCGATCAAGGCGCTGGGCGAAGAACTCAGAGACCGGGCGGCGCTGGTGTCGCGGGCGGTATCCGGGCCGGCGCGGGACGAGGGCGGGAATCGATGAGCCTGGATTTTGGCTTTTCCGCTGAACACGAGGCTGTGCGCGAGACGGTGCGCCGCATGTGCCGTGATGAGCTGGCGCCGCTGGTGACGCCGGCCGAAGAAGAAGAGTCCTTCCCGCGCGGCGTGTTTCGCCGCTGGGGTGAACTCGGCCTGCTCGGCGTGCGCTACCCCGAGGCCGACGGCGGCAGCGGCATGGACAAGATCAGCGACTGCATCGTGCGCGAGGAACTGAGCTTCTGCAGCCAGGCCTTCGCATCGAGCTGGTCGGCGCATTCGCACCTGGGCATCTGGCCGATCTGGCGTGCCGGCACGCCCGAGCAGCGCACGCGCTGTTTCGTGCCGGCGCTGGCAGGGCAGAAGATCGCCGCCTTCGCCCTGAGCGAACCCGACGGCGGCTCCAACGTGCGCGCCTTGCGCACCAAGGCCACGCGCGTGCCCGGTGGCTGGCGCATCGACGGCAGCAAGCTCTACATCACGAACGCGCCGATCGCCGACTTCATGCTGGTGGCGGCGCGCACACGGCCCGAGCTCACGCCCGAGGCGATCAGCCTGTTCATCGTCGAGCTGCCCAACGCCGGCGTGGCCATGTCCAAGCTGCGCAAGGAGGGCATCCGCGGCTCCGAGACCGCACTGATCCACTTCGACAACGTGCTCGTGCCCGACGAGGCGCTGCTCGGTGCGCGCGAAGGCACCTACCCGGTGATCCTCGACTCGTTGAGCGAGAACCGCGTCGGCGTGGCCGCCAACGCGCTGGGCATGGCGCGCGCGGCCTACGAGGCGGCGCTGGCCTACGCCCGCGACCGCATCGTGGCCGGCAAGCGCATCGGCGACTACCAGGCCGTGGGCCACCGCCTGGCCGACATGGCCGCGCAGATCGAGGCCGCGCGCTGGCTGGTGTACTACGGCGCCTGGCGGGTAGACCAGGGTACGCTGGACGCCGCCACCGCCGCCAAGGTCAAGCTGGTGGCCAGCGAGGCGGCGGTCTCGGTCAGCGAGGCCGCGATCCGCATCCACGGCGGCGCCGGGATCATGCGCGAGTACCCGGTCGGCCGCATCCACCGCGACGCCCTCGTCTACGTCATCGGCGAGGGCACCAGCGACATCCAGCGCAACATCATCGCGCGCGACCTGGGGTTCAAGACATGAGCGATTCCGTACTGCGTGAGCGCCACGGCGCCACACTCGTCATCCGGCTGAACAAGCCCGAGCTGCGCAACGCCTTCGACCTGGAAATGCGCCAGGGCATTGCAGAGGCGGTGTACGAGGCCCGCGACACCGCTGAGGTGCGCGCCGTCGTCATCACCGGCAGCGGCAAGGCCTTCTGCGCCGGGGGCGACCTGAAGTCGCTGTCGGCCGAGAAGCGCCCGGTGTTCGCCGACCGCGACCGCATCCGCCGCCTGCATGTCTGGTTCCGCGAGCTGGTCAACCTCGAAAAGCCGGTGATCGCGGCGGTGCACGGCCCGGCCTTCGGCGCCGGCTTCATCCTGTCGCTGGCCTGCGACTTCGTGCTGGCCACGCCGAGCGCGCGCTTCTGCGCGGTGTTCACGCGCGTCGGGCTGGTGCCCGACCTCGGCGCGTTCTACCTGCTGCCCCGTGTGGTCGGCCTGATGCGTGCCAAGGAACTGGTGTTTTCGGCGCGTGAGGTCGATGCCGAAGAAGCGCGCTCGCTCGGCATCGTCTACGAAGTCGTGCCCGAAGAGCAGCTGCTCGACGAGGCGCTGGCGATGGCGGCGCGCTTCCACGGCGCGGCCACGCAGGCCATCGGCATTTCGAAGAACATCCTCAACCGCTCTTTCAATCTCGACCAGGACACGCTGTCCGAACTCGAGGCTGCGGCGCAGGCCATGGTGATGAAGACCGACTACCACCAGGACGCGGTGGCGCGCTTCTTGAACAAGCAGCCGCGCGCCTTCGAGTGGCCGGCCAAGCGCAAGCCAGGCGGCGGCGCCTGAGCATGGCGGCCTCGAACGACAGTGAACGCCTGTTCGCGCTGTACCGCACGATGCTGCTGGTGCGCCAGGCAGAGACGGCACTGACGAAACTGTTTGCCGACGGCGAGGTGCCGGGCTTCATCCACCTCAGTGTCGGCCAGGAGGCGATCGCCGCCGGCGTGACATCGGCGCTCGCACCCGGCGACACGCTGGCCACCACGCACCGGGGGCACGGTCATGTGCTGGCGCGCGGGCTGGCGCTGGACGGCTTCTTCAAGGAGATCATGGGCCGTGCCGGCGGCATCTGCCAGGGCCGTGGCGGCTCGATGCACGTGGCCGATACCAGCCTGGGCATCCTGGGTGCCAATGGCATCGTCGGTGCCGGCATCCCGATCGCGCTGGGCAGCGCCATCGCGCAGTCGGTGCTGGGCAGCGGCGGGCTGGCCGTCAGCTTCTTCGGCGACGGCGCGATGGCCGAAGGCGTGCTGCACGAGACGCTGAACATGGCCGCGCTGTGGAAGTCGCCGCTGCTGCTGGTGTGCGAGAACAACGGCTGGTCCGAGTTCTCGCCCACCTCGCGCCAGTTCGCGGCCCGGCTGGATGCGTTGGCTGCGGCCTTCGGCATCGTTCACGAAGGCGTGGACGGCAACGATGTGCTCGCGGTTGCCGACGCGGCCGCTCGCGCGGTGGCTGCGATCCGCGGAGGCCACGGCCCGCGCGTGCTCGAGTGCAAGACGCACCGCGTGCGCGGCCACTTCGAAGGCGACCCGCAGAAGTACCGCAGCGCCGACGAGATGCAGGCGGGCGTCAAGACCGATCCGCTGGCGCGCACGCACGCGGCCTTGATCGCCGCGGGCGTCGCCGCCCAGGCGCTGGATGCGGCGGCCGCCGAGGTGGCACAGCGCATCGAAGCGGCGATCGCAGGTGCGCGCGCCGATGGCCTGCCGGCTTTCGAACCCGCCTTTGCCGGCGTCTACACGGAGACGACCTCTTGAGCGCCGGCCCGACCGAGATGAAGTACATGGCCAGCGTCGCGCAGGCGCTGCGCGACAGCATGGCCGCCGACCCGCGCGTGATCGTGATGGGCGAGGACATCGGTGCGCCCGGCGGCTCGTTCAAGGCCACGCGCGGCCTGCTCGACGAGTTCGGGCCGAAGCGCGTGCTCGACACCCCGATCTCCGAGGCGAGCATCGTCTCCGCCGCAGTGGGCGCGGCGCTGTCGGGCCTGCGCCCGGTGGTCGAGATCATGTTCATGGACTTCATCACGCTGGCGATGGACGCCCTGGTGAACCAGGCTGCCAAGGCGCGCTTCATGTTCGGTGGCCAGTGCAGCGTGCCGATGGTGCTGCGCACGCCGCACGGCGGCGGTTTGAGCGCCGGTCCGCAGCATTCGCAATGCCTGGAGGCATGGCTGGCGCACGTGCCGGGCCTCAAGGTGGTGTGTGCGGCCACGCCGGCCGATGCCTACGGCCTGCTGCGCGCCGCCATCGAAGACCCGGACCCGGTGATCTTCATCGAACACAAAGGCCTGTACGGCAGCAAGGGCCCGGTCGACGTGTCGGTGCGCGACGTGATCGGCAAGGCCAGCACCGTTCGCGCCGGCCGCGACGTGACGCTGGTGACCTACGGCGCGACCGTGCACACCTCGCTGGCGGCGGCGCAGGAACTGGCCGGCGAGGGCGTCGAGGTCGAGGTGATCGACCTGCGCAGCCTGCAGCCCTGGGACCGGGCCACCGTGCTGGCGTCGCTGGCGCGCACCCACCGCGCGGTGATCGTGCACGAGGCGGTGCAGGCCTTCGGCATCGGCGCCGAAATCGCGGCGACCATCGCCGACGAGGGCTTCGACGAACTCGATGCGCCGGTGGTGCGGGTCGGCGCCCCCTTCATGCCGGTGCCCTTCGCCAAGTCGCTGGAGCAGGGCTACAACATCGGTACCGCGGCCATCGTCAAGGCCGTGCGCCGCACCCTCGAATGAACATGGAGACACGCATGGCCAACGACAGCATCCTGAGCGAAAAGCGCGGCCCGGTGGGCCTGTTGACGATCAACCGGCCGAAGACTCTGAACGCCATCGACGTGCCCACCATGCATGCGCTCGACGCCGCGCTCGCGGCCTTCGAGGCCGACGATGCGGTGCGTGCCATCGTCGTTACCGGCGCCGGTGAACGCGCCTTTGTGGCCGGTGGCGACATCGCCGATCTCGACAGCCGGCGCGGGCTGCCGCACTACGAACAGTTCGCCGAAGTCATCCATCGCCTGTTCACGCGCTTCGACAACTGCGACAAGCCGACGCTGGGCGCCATCAACGGCTGGGCGCTGGGCGGCGGCACCGAGTTGCTGCTGGCGCTGGACATTCGCCTGGTGGCCGAGGAAGCCAAGCTCGGCCTGCCCGAGATCACGCTCGGGCTGTTTCCCGGCGCGGGCGGCACGCAGCGCTTGATTCGCCAGATCCCGCTGTGCCGCGCCAAGGAGCTGATGTTCACTGGCGACCAGATCAGCGCCGCCGAGGCGGTGGCGCTCGGGCTGTGCAACCGCACCGTGCCGCGTGCGAAGCTGCTGGACGAGACGCTGGCGCTGGCGACGCGCATCGCCGAGAAGTCGCCGCTGGTGCTGAAGCTGCTCAAGCGCACCTTGCGCCAGGGCCTGGAGATGCCGCTGCCCGCCGCGCTGGCGCACGAGCAGGCGATGATCGGCCTGGTGCTCGACAGCAACGATGCGCACGAGGGCTGCCGCGCGTTCCTCGAGAAGCGCAAGGCCGAGTTCAAAGGGACCTGAGGGCGTGCGCAGAGACTGGCTCATGCCCAAGCTGGGCCTGACGATGACCGAGGGCGCGCTGGTTGAATGGACGCTCGCGCCCGGCGCGCGCTTTTCGGCCGGCGATTGTGTGTTCGTGGTCGAGAACGACAAGGCGGCGACCGAGGTCGCAGCCGAAAGCGACGGAGTGATGGGCGCGCCGCTGGTCGCGGTGGGCCAGACCGTGCCCGTGGGTGCGGTGGTCGGGCATTGGGACGACGGCGTGCCGTCGATCACATCGGCCGCCGGGGCCAACGTGGCCGAAGCGACCCCCACTACCGCACGCCGGCCCGTCACACCGTTCGCTCGCCGTCTGGCGCGCGAACATCAGATTGCGCTCGCCGACGTGACGGGCTCGGGCCCGCGCGGTCGCGTGCGGGCGCGCGATGTCGAGGCCGTGATGAAGGCGCGGACATCCGCTCCTGCACCGGCGCCTGCGCCCGTGGCGCTGCCGGCGCCTGCCACCGCATCCGCGAAGGTGACGAACCGTGCGCCGGCCGCAGCCCCCTCACCGCCGCCTGCGCCAGCGACCCTCGGGACGGCTGCCGGCCGCCTGCAGCCGTTCACCGCGGCGCAGCAGGCGACGGCCGCGCGGCTGACCGCCGCCAAACAGGACATCCCGCACTTCTACCTGGCGCGTGAGGCCGAGGTGTCGAGCCTGCTCGAGCTCTGCGCCAAGCTGAAAGACCCTGAGACCGAGCCCCGGCTGACGCTCAACCATTTCTTCGTCGCGGCCCTGGGCCGGGCGTTGCGCGCACTGCCCGAACTGAATCGCATCTGGACGCCGCAGGGCGCGCTGGTGCTTGACCGCAGCGACGTCGGCGTGGCCGTGCACACGGAGCACGGCCTGCGCGTGCCCATCGTGCGCGATGCTGGGCGTCTGAGCCTGGTCAACCTGGCGCGCCAGGCCAACACCCTGGCAGAACGTGCGCGCGCGGGGCGGCTCGGCGCCGATGACATGGCCGGCGGCGCCATCACGGTGTCGAATGCCGGCATGCACGGTCTGACCGCGATGACCTCGATCATCGTGCCCGGCCAGTCGATGATCCTCGGCGTGGGCAGCGTGCGCGAGCTGTTCCGTCCCGACGCGCGCGGCCAGCCGGCGCTGCGGCGCGAAATTTCGCTGGTGCTGTCGCTCGACCACCGGGTGCTCGACGGGGTCGGTGGCGCCGCGCTGCTGAATCAGATCGTCGATGGGCTGGCCCATCCGACGCGCTTGTTGTTCGACTAGCTTTGGCACTGGAGCCCACGATGGATTTTCGACTCTCGGATGAACAGCGGCAGATGATCGAGGCGGCGCGCAAGGTCGGCGACCACTTCGGCCTCGAGTACTGGCGCAAGCAGGACGCCGCCAAGGCGTTCCCCAAGGAGTTCTGGCGCGCCGTCTGCGACGCCGGCCTGTGTGGCGCCGCGCTGCCCACCGAGGTCGGCGGGACTGGCTTAGGCATGTTCGAGCTGGCGCTGGTGGTGGAGACGCTGGCATCCTGCGGCGGCGGCGCGACGGTCGGGCAGCTCTTCATGATCAACCCGATCTTCGGCGGTGTCGCGCTGTCGCGCTTCGGCACGGCGGCGATGAAGGCCGAGCTGCTGCCGAAGATCGTCTCGGGCGAGATCAACTGCTGCATGGCGCTGACCGAGCCCGACGCCGGCACCAACACGCTCGAACTGCGCACCTATGCCGAGGCCGACGCCGACGGCTGGCGCCTGAACGGCCGCAAGATCTGGATCACCGGCGTGCCCGACGCGGCCAAGATGCTGGTGGTGGCGCGCACCAAGAAGCTCGCCGACTGCAAGTCGCGCAGCGACGGCCTGTCGATGTTCATGATCGACGTCGAGCGCAAGGGCCTCACGCACACCGCGATCGACAAGGTCGGCACGCGCACGCTGGCGTCGAGCAGCGTCTTCTTCGACGACGTGCGCATCGCGCCGGGCGAGCTCGTAGGCACCTTGCACCGCGGCTGGCACGAATTGCTGGACGTGCTCAACACCGAGCGCATCGTCACCACCGCGGCACTGGCCGGCACCGGCGAACTGGCGATCAAGCTGGCGGTGAAGTACGGCAACGAGCGCAAGGTCTTCGGCGACAAGCCGGTCACGAGCTACCAGGGGCTGCAGTTCCCGCTCGCGCAATGCCATGTCGAGGTCGAGGCTGCGCGCCTGCTCAACCACAAGGCGGCGGTCAACTGCGACATGGGCCTGCCTTACGGCAGCGAGGCCAACGCCGCCAAGCTGCTGGCCGCGCAGGCCGTCGGCCGCGCCACCGAGCGCGCGATGCAGACCATGGGCGGTATGGGCTACGCGACCGAATTCCACGTCGAGCGGCTGTGGCGTGACTGCCGCCTGTTCCGCTTCGCGCCGGTGTCCGAAGAGATGATCCTCAACTACGTCGCCAACCACGACCTGGGCATGCCGCGTTCCTACTGACCGAGGGAGCTTGCGATGGTCAACCTGAGTGCCGCCATCCTGCGCTGGGCGCGTGCCGAGCCCGCACGACCGGCCCTGCTGTACCGCGACCAGCGCCTGGGCTATGGCGACCTGGCGGCACGCCTGGCCGCCACGGCCGGCAGCCTGCGCGCGCGCGGCATCGGCGAAGGCGACATCGTCGCGCTGCTGATGAAGAACAGCGCCGCCTTCATCGAGCTGGCGCTGGCGGTCAGTCACCTGGGCGCGGTGCTGCTGCCCATCAACTACCGGCTCGGCGCCGACGAGGTGGAATACATCGTCGGCCACGCGGGGGTAAAGCTGCTGCTCGTGGACGAAGAACTGCGCGCGCTGGCGGGCGGCTTCGGCCACGTGGTCGCCATCGACGAAGCGGCGCAATCCGACAGCCGCCGCCTCGGCCCCGCCGCCGAGCCTGCGTGGGCGCCGCAGGTGCGCGCGCCCGAGGACCTGTTCCGCCTGATGTACACCTCGGGCACCACCGACCGCCCCAAGGGCGTGATCCATTCCTACGCCAACTACCACTGGAAGTGCCTGGACCACATCGCCGTGCTGGGCCTGCATGGCGGCGAAAGGCTGCTCGTGGTCGGGCCGCTGTACCACGTCGGCGCCTTCGACCTGCCGGGCCTGGCAGTGCTGCAGATGGGCGGCATGCTCGCGGTGCAGCGAGAGTTCGAGCCCGAAGAGACGCTGGCGCTGATCGCGCGCGAACGCCTGACCGCCGGCTGGATGGCGCCGGTGATGCTGAACCGCCTGCTGGCGCTGCCGGATCGCGAGCGCTTCGACGTCAGCAGCTTCCGCTGGCAGATCGGCGGCGGCGAGCGCACGCCTGAAGAACGCATCCGCGAGTTCGGCTCGCTGTTCAAGAGCGGGCGCTACATCGACGGCTACGGTCTGACCGAGAGCTGCTCGGGCGACACGCTGATGGAGGCCGGGCGCGAGATCGAGAAGATCGGCTCGACCGGACGCGCGCTGCCGCACGTCGAGATCCGCATCTGCGACGACGACGGCCGCCAACTGCCGTCGGGCGAGGCCGGCGAAATCTGCCTGCGCGGCCCCAAGCTCACCAGCGGCTACTGGCGCGACCCCGAGAAGACCGCGGCTAGCTTTCATCCTGGCCAGTGGTTCCGCACCGGCGACATCGGCTACCTCGACGCCGA
>Ga0075156_10002227_pt1 | contig 10722 bp, 8 predicted proteins | sample JI81AbrownDNA_FD_70966 | JGI IMG/M metagenome (GOLD analysis project Ga0075156, IMG submission 70966) | Wastewater effluent complex algal communities from Wisconsin, to seasonally profile nutrient transformation and Carbon sequestration -... | ecosystem: Engineered > WWTP > Effluent > Algae...
AAGACCTCGCCTGATACGTAAGGGCGTTACTTTTATCAAATATCCAAAGTTATAGGGAGTACACTACGTTTATGAATGCACTACATCGAAAAATAATGCGCGGCATCTACTACGCATATATGCTGCGCCTCATTTCGCTACCGGGGGTAGGGCAGAGTTTTCTGATGCTCGGTATCGTCATTGCACTTTCCCACTTTGTTTCTCCCGGGAATGTGTTCAAAAATATGCTCGAAGTGCGTCTGGGTGAACTCGGATCCTTTCTCTATTCGTCGCTTCTTGGTACTGAGGGATGGACACTGCTCCTCGGTATACTCTTTGTACTCTGCCTTTTTTCAATACGAGGGAGCTTCACCAATCGATATCAATCATACTCGTTTGCAAGCTAGCACATAAAAAATGCCCCGGTGCCAAAGGTACCGGGGCATTTTTCGTATTTCTTTACGCGTCTGCCTTGAGTGCTTTTCGTACCTGCTTATCAAGTTCACCGAGAAGCTTCTTATCTTCGCGAAGCATAGTTCGTGTCGCATCGTAGCCTCGGCCGAGTTTAACTTCAGCACTCGCATCTCCTCCGGGAGGGAGGTATGAGTAAGAAGAGCCAGACTTTTTAATGAGCCCGTACTTTTCTCCAAGAGCGAGAAGCTCGCCTTCGCGGCTGATGCCCTCGTTGTAGATCAGGTCAAACTCGGTTGCCTTGAATGGTGCCGCAACTTTGTTTTTCACAACCTTCACTCGATGGCGTCCACCGACAACTTCTTCACCCTTTTTGATTTGTGCAATACGACGAATATCGAGTCGAACCGATGTATAGAACTTAAGTGCCTTTCCGCCCGGAGTCGTTTCTGGGTTTCCGAACATGACACCAATCTGCATACGAATCTGATTTATGAAGATGACGACCGTCTTAGACTTTGCAACAATCGAGGTGAGTTTGCGAAGTGCTTGCGACATGAGTCGTGCCTGCTTACCCATATGCTGTTGTCCCATCGCACCTTCGATTTCATCCTTCGGGGTGAGTGCAGCAACCGAGTCAATGACGATTACATCAATTTTCCCTGAGCGTACCAATGACTCAACAATTTCAAGAGCCTGTTCGCCTGTGTCTGGTTGTGAAATAAGAAGTTCATCGAGTTTCACGCCAAGATTTTGGGCATACTGCGGGTCCATTGCATGCTCAGCATCAATAAATGCACAGATACCGCCCATCTTTTGAGCCTCGGCAACCGCATGGAGGGAAAGGGTAGTCTTTCCTGAAGATTCAGGACCAAAAATTTCAATGATACGCCCACGTGGGTAGCCGCCGATACCGAGCGCCTCGTCGAGACCGATCGACCCAGAAGGTACCACATCAACATCAACTTTCCGGGTACTACCCAGAGTCATGATTGCTTCCTCTCCGAATTTTGTCTTGATGCTTCGTATCGTTTCAGCGATATCAGCCATCCCGTTCTTTTCCTCGACTTGTTCTGGTGTTGCTTTCTTCTTAGGCATGATGTGTGTGTAAACGAGGGAAGCGGGGTACCCCAACTTCTTGCCTCCATTGATAAACGAATATGTCCTCTATTTTAGCATGGCCGGGGAGGTGTCTATTGGGGCTTAAAAACGTACTCTCGAGTGACTTGTGTACTTCGCCCGAAGCGGTCAAAAGCCTCAAGTGTCATCATGGTGTAGCCACTTTCAAGTACCACATCCTCGGTAAAGAGACCCTCCTTCGTAGTATTAATTTCTCTTCCATTGAGGGTGATCTTCACAATATTACGGGCGACACCGTGTATGGATACGACGCGCTCACTCTGTACCACTTCGTAGGTATCCTGCATCTCAATTACCGGTCCATTAAGGAAGCTTCGAGCTTGAAAGAGTACGTACCACAAGATAATCCCTGCAAGGCACAGAATTCCAAGCGCTTTGAGGATGGTACCAAGCGTAATTCCGGAAACAGAAATTTTTGGCATACGGTTACATCTCCTCTGAATCGCCACCAGCTCCAATCACCATACGAGGCTTCGAACCATCTGCAGGTCCGATGATGCCGCGTTCTTCAAGCATGTCGATAAGGCGAGCAGCACGAGAGTATCCTAGGCGAAGCTTTCGCTGGAGGAATGAGGTTGAAATCTTTCCGGCATCAAGTGCAATTTGCTTTGCTTCCTCATACATTTCATCGTCTGCGTCATCATCGTCAGATATATTTCCAGAGAATATTGCGTTTGGGTCTGCTTTGTCTCCTGATGGATCAAGATTAATGGTGTCGAGCGAATGCGCATCTTGATCTTTAAGGTACGCGACAACGCGCTTCACTTCGTCTTCAGACACAAATGCTGATTGCATGCGCTGAGCCTTGTTGCTTTCAGGGGAGAGGAAGAGCATGTCACCGCGTCCGAGGAGTTTGTCTGCACCGGTTTGGTCGAGGATGGTGCGTGAGTCAATCTGGGATGCAACCTGAAGTGCAATACGAGTCGGGATGTTTGCCTTGATCGTACCGGTGATTACGTTGACGGAAGGGCGCTGGGTAGAAAGGATAAGGTGGATGCCGGCTGCGCGACTCTTTTGTGCGAGGCGTACTATGCATGCCTCAAGCTCTTTCGGATAGACACTCATAAGGTCTGCGAGCTCGTCGATCACGATAACAATGTATGGGAGTGGCTCAGGTACGGTGCTTGCCTCATCTTCAGGAGACCCTTTCTCTTCAAACTTTTTCTTTGCCGGTTGATAGGACTTTTCGTGGTACGAAGCAATATTCTGAACCTTGTGGTCACGGAGAATTTCAAGGCGTCGATCCATTTCCTTGATAGACCACTTAAGCGCGAGGATTACCTTCTTCACATCTGTGATAACAGGAGTGAGAAGGTGGGGGATACCGTTATAGAGGGTAAGCTCAACGAGCTTTGGGTCCACCATGATGAAGCGAAGTTGCTCAGGTGAGTTTCGGAAGAGGAGCGAAATGACGATGTTGTGAATTGCTACAGACTTTCCTGAACCAGTGGTTCCTGCGATAAGTCCGTGGGGCATACGCGCAACATCGATAAATCGTGCGTTCCCGGTGATGTCCTTGCCGAGTACAGAAAGGAGCGCTTTCGGTGAGTCCGTATATTCTGGGGATGAGAACAAAGACGCAAGGCCAACCATCTGGCGCGTCTTGTTTGGTACCTCGATTCCTACCAATGACTTTCCCGGTATTGGAGCTTCAATGCGGATCGGGCTCGCAGCAAGTGCGTACTCAAGGTTGGTCTGGAGACCCATAATCTTTTCAAGCTTCACCCCTTCTGCGGGCTTGATCGCATACTGCGTAAAAGAAGGACTTGGAGTTACCATGTCAATCTCAACGTCAATATTAAATTTCTTAAGCGTACGCTTAATGATGTTTGCGTTCGCTTTCACGTCACCCACATCAGGTCGCCCTTTATCTTTCTGGAGAAGGGAGAGGGGCGGAGGTGCATATGTCCCGGTAAAGTTCGAAACAACAAACTCGGTGTTCGTTGCTTTACTGATCATGCGTGAAGCAAACGATTTCTTCGTAGGGCCTTCATCAGCCTTTTCGTCTGATGAGTCAGATTCCTCAGGAGGTAGTGAATCCTGTGCTGCAGCAACAATAGGCTCAAGGGCAGCAAGGTCATCTATCTCCTCTTCAGTCTCTTCCTTCTTAAAGAGGTGAATGATGTTTGTGTTGAAGGTAAGGAAGATACCAATGAGTACGAGTGCAAAGAGCATGATGCCGGCCACGATGTCACCAAAGAGTGCATGGAATGGGTACAGCACGATAGATCCAACAGCACCGCCATGTTCGTTTCCAACAAGATGAAGGAATCCAAGGAATGAAAGGAAGAGAAGTGAGACGCCAATGAGTTTCGAAATACTAACCCGCTCATCATCTCGTGGTTTCAGGAAGACATATACAAAGAGGGCGCAGACGATTGGCGCAAGTAAGAATCCAAAGCCGAAGAGATAGGTAAGCGCTCCATGCGTTTTTTCACCGGCAATGCCAGCGTATCCAAGTGAGGAGAGAAGAAAGAAGATTGCAAGGACAACAAAAAAGATCGCGGCAATAGCCTGCTTTGTGTGGGGTTCAATATCGTCAAAAAAAGAACGAGACTGTGGTGGTAGGGGCTTCTTGCGACGGGCCATAAATACAATACAAAATAACGAAAATGTTCCCTCATCATAGCACGAGGGGAAGCTCTCTATTTGTGGATTACGAAGTGCGCGGTAGAGGGAGAAATGTCCGTAAAGTCTTTCCAAAAGACGGAAAGTGGCTTATACTGTCCTTAACAATAGTTCTCCTTATAAGGGACGTAATTGAGGACAATATGGACATTAAAGAGACAGACATGCACATGTCTACGGACGATGTGATGCTTCAAAACAGTGAGTATTATAAATATATTTTTAAAAAGACAGAAAAAATAGTCTGTGCTGTCTTTTTTATACTCAGGAATGATGCGCATGAGTTTGAGAACGACATAGTCCTCAAGGACCTTGAGGATGCATCAAAGACGCTTCTCGATACAGCACTCGCGTCCCTTAACACGTCTCAAGCATCCCTTGATTCTGTTGCGCGTCAACTTCGATTCGACCTTGTCTCTCTCGAGTCACAGCTTCGTATTGCACATGCGGCGCGACATCTCACTACGCAATTTCTTGAGGTGTTTCTTCGTGAGATTACTTCGCTACAACGAACACTTCGCTCGTATACTGAACGATCTGCAAATCCTTTGGAGCGGGCAGAAGTTGAACAGGTCCGCGTTCGTAGCACCAAGCCGTCTCGCACGGTTGCAATGCCTGCACTTCAGGTCTCAGCGACACAGGGAGGGCAGCGTTCTCGTCGAGAACGAATCATTGAAGTCTTGAAAGACAAAGGTCCAGTTACAATAAAAGACATAACTGATGTTGTCACGGACTGTAGTGAAAAGACAATCCAGCGTGAACTCATCGCGCTCATAAAAGACAATATGGTACATCGCGAAGGAGAACGTCGTTGGTCAAAATATAGCCTAGCCTAGGTATCAAAATATACAGCGTGTAGGACTTTCATATAGGACTTATGCATCGTGACGCATAGGACCTTTAAGAACGCTTTCGATGCGATATAAAAGTCGTACGTATAGTCTGATGTATCGTGCAAAAGCAGCATTTGACAGCAGTTTTTAACGTGGTCTTGTGTTGGTGGATACATGAAAGAGGGTAAGATGCGCATGAAAGCATCGTCTTCCTAGGTAGAAACGAGGGGTACATTTTATTGACTTAGGTCTCTATTAAACGTATGCTCTTCCGAGTATTTCTGGGTTAGAACCTGTGCGGTTATGCACATTTTCTACACAGAAACCGGGGTATCCAGCCATATCGGTACTGTATACTGTCTGTACGCGCTGAGTGCGCCCTTTTTTGAAGGCACAGTCCTCTGAGGGGAATGCACTAAGCGAGGTATTAGTTCGTTGACAATTACATATATAGTGCGCAGATGCGCACCGAATAACGTTCACGTACGAACGTATTTTTCCGCATTCTTTGTTCCGTTACGGTTAGTTAATGAATGAATGTCAAACTACAGTCTTGTAGCTAAACCATACGTGTGGGTGTCGACCCATAACATGCGTATGGGATAGTGAATTGGTGAGCAGTCCTTCGACGGATTGTTCGCAAATAAGAATTAATTCTTATTATTAGTTAATAGTTATAAGTTACGGGTGAAAACCCACACTTATTAGTATTCAATATGAATATCGCAGCAAAAAATGTTACTGCAAAGCTCTTTGTAGCTTTTGTAGCAGCAGCTATGCTTCTCACTCTTGTAACTCCTGCAAAGGCAGCTACAACTGAGGAGCTACAGGCACAGATCGCAGCGCTTATGGCGCAGATCGCAGCACTTTCAGGAACACCTTCAACAGGTACTGGATCTGCAGCGTGTACATTTACTCGCGCACTTACTACAGGTGCTGAAGGCGCAGATGTAACTTGCCTTCAGAACTACCTTATTAAGGGCGGCTTCGCAATTTCAGCAGGCGCAACTGGTTACTTCGGTGGTCAGACTGCATCAGCTGTAGCTGCATGGCAGTCAGCAAACGGCGTTATGCCAGCAGCTGGTTACTTTGGTCCTGTTTCACAGGCTAAGTACAGCGCTCTTATGGCGTCAAATCCTTCAACTCCAGGAGAAGATGACTCAGACAATGGTTCATCTGATCTTTCAGGCGAAGCTGATCTTGATTCAGCAGAAATTTCTTCAGCTGATGACGACCAGGTTGAGGAAGGTGCAGAGGATGCAGAAATCGCTGAGTTCAAGGTTGAATTCAAGGATGGTGATGCAGAAATCTCACGCCTCGATGTATCTATCTCAAGCACTTCAGTAGACTCATGGGACGTTCTTGAAGAGGTTTCTCTTTGGGTAGACGGCGATGAGGTTGCTCGTATGGCAGCAGATGACAAGGATGATTACCTCGACGAAGATCGTGGTACTCTCCGTTTCTCTGGCCTCGATATCGTGGCTAACGAAGACGAAGAGCTCACTATCGTAGTCGCAGCAACTATCCAGAACAACATCGACTCTGAGGATATGGGTGATTTCAACGTTTCAGTTGATACAATCCGTTTCTTCGATGCTGATGGCGTAGCAACAACTGATGATGCTACTGGCGACCTTGGTAGCCCTGTTGGCGAGACTGTAGAGTTCACTATTGAAGAGGCTGGTTTCGAGGATGAAATTCTCGTAAAGACTTCTTCAGAGGACCCAGACGCTACTACTCTCAAGGTAGAGGATGACAGCAAGTCTGATTGGCTTACTGTATTCATGTTCGATCTCGATACTGATGATTCTATCAACGATATCGAACTCGACTCTGTACAGGTTACGCTTGACCTCTCTGCTGCATACAACACTGTTGTAGATGATGCAGAGCTTGTTATCGATGGTACTACTATCGATGACTTCACGGTTGGATCAACAACTGCTGCTACTACTACTCTCACCTTCGATGTTGACGGCGACGTTACTATCGATGCAGGTGATCGTGTAGGTGCTGAGCTTAAGCTCCGCTTTAAGTCATTGGCTGTTGAAGGTACAACAGTTAAGGCTTCTATCGCAGGCACACCAGCAGGTGCTGTTTCAGGCGAGGGTGCTGATGATGTAGATAGTACTGGCGGTGCTACGGGTGATACCCATACGCTTCGTTCAGCAGGTCTTGATGTTACCCTCAAGTCTGACAGTTCATCTGTTACGACTGCTGATGGTAATACCAACGATTACGCAACCTACACCTTGGTTCTTGAGGTATCTGCATTCGATCAGGATGTATTCCTCTCAACCAATCCTGCAACTTCAACTGCTTGGAGTCTCACGGATGGTGCAGGTAACACCGTATCTGCAGGTACTTCGACAGTAGTACTCACCTCTTCAGCTGATGAAGAGTTAGGGTTCTTCCGAATCGATGAGGGCTCAACGGAAACTGTTACCATCAAAGTAACTTACGTTCCGGGTGTTACAAACACTGCAGCTCGCCTCCAGCTTGGAAGCCTTAAGTACCGAGAGGTAGCAAGCTTTGCTTCTCTTGAGACTTGGGCTGCTATCCCAGCAACTGACTTCCGTACTGACGTAGAAACTATCGTTAACTAAGTTAACCTAGTTCTATAGTTAGACGAACGTCTGGCTGGAATAAGAAAAACCCCGCTTCGGCGGGGTTTTTCTGTGTCTGGATAATGTATTGTTTGTACTCGATATAGTAAGATATGACTATGAAAAAACTATTTTTGTACATCATTGCGGTTGGCATCTTTTGCGCAAGTACACCAATGAGTGCATCTGCTTATTTCACATCAGCGCAGTCCGCTGAACTTTTGGAAGACGGGAAGGGAATATTATATACAGTCACCTATGACTTTGGTACAGAAAAATATGACCTGTACCTGCCGATCTTTCCAGTTCGTGCAGACCGACTAAGCTCTCTCTCCTATAAATTTATTGACGAGGTTGAAGGTGAGACATACCGAGGAGGGGAATCTGTGGGTGTGGTGACGAGCAATGCGCAGATTAAAGACGGTGCTTATTTTATTCCAAAAGGGGAGGCTCGACGGCTTACGCTCATGGTGTTGCTCGTCTTACCGCCTGCGCCGATTGAGCCAGCTGTAGATCTTGCCCTCCAAGTTACAGGATTGCCATTCAAAATGGTATCGACCTCAAAGGAGGTTGATACACATCTGAATCCATCAGAGCTTCAGTACTACCGAACACCTGCAGTTTCTTTTCAGTAGGGGGAATTTGTAGAAGAAACACAGAGGCCGGACCTATGTATACATAGGTCCGGCCTCTGTGCGTTGCAACCTGATATGATTTATACATGTCGCAACGAAAAGTTACTTTTGCGCACGGTGAGTATTACCACGTATATAATCGTGGAAATAGTAAGCAGGATATCTTTCGAGACAACCTTGATAGACGACGTTTTCAGAATTTACTCTATGTCGCTAACGGCATGAATAGTTTTATTCTCAGAGGTGTTCCCAAAGAAAAGGTCTTTGATTTCGAAAGAGGAGACTGTTTGGTACATATTGGGGCGTACTGTTTGATGCCAAATCATTTCCATATCCTCCTTACACCTGCAGTTGAACGTGGTGTTCAAACTTTTATGCAGAAGCTTGCAACAGGGTACTCCATGTACTTCAACAAAAAGTATAGCCGTACAGGCGGTCTTTTTGAGGGAAGATTCAAGTCGCAGCACGCGGATTCCGATGAGTATCTAAAATATTTATTCTCATACATACACTTGAATCCTGTGAAACTCATCCAACCTGATTGGAAGGAATTTGGTATTCGCGATCTAGCGAATGTACAGAAATATCTAAGTGACTATAAGTATTCGAGCCTGCTTGATTATGTAGGCATGCGTGATGAGGGAGTCATTGTAGAATCGAACAGATTCCCTGAGTACTTTAGGAGTCATAAAGAAGTCAGTACCGAACTCATTGAGTGGCTAACCTACCGTACTTTGCTCGACCATACATAGGTCCGGCCTCTGTATGGTCGTATACGGCACTCTTGTCCCGCGCAACAAGTTCCGTGTATGATATTTGAATATGAGATCCACTCGTTTTCTCTCAAGTTTGTTTGTGGTACTGGCCCTGATTCTGTCTGCTACTTTCACTGTCCATGCCAACGAACTGTTGTGCGGTAATATAATTGCACCACAAAATTGGTCTAATTTTTCTTCGGACATCGAAACGTTACCTATTGAAGATTGCTCGGACCCATTCAAAGCGAGCGTCGGGGTACTATCGCCACACACACTTTTTATTGACAATAGAGAGGTACATGACGGCGATGTTGTGGTTATTCCGGAAGCTGGAGTAAGAGAATACAGCTTTTCAGGGGATCCGATTCTCGATAATGCATCCGGGTTTTTCTTTCTGCATGACGGTGATGATTATCGATTTATAAACACAGAACCTGTAGGACCAATCGAAACTGATTTTCGTGTATTTGCAGAAACGTTTTTTCAACCCGGAATAGAGGATGTAGAACCCTATATACAGGCAATACTTGATGGTGGACCTTGGGGCCATGAAGTTGATGAGGATTTGTTTTGGCAGTTCCAAAATGCATTCTGGGATCAGTTCGTAGAGGAGCCAGTTAAATTACTTCCTGGCACTTACACACTCGTTATCAAAGAATCGCAGCTCATTCTGACGCAGGGATTTCTTCGAAAGTTATTTGCTTCAATTATTCCAATAGTGCATGCGGAGGGATACCCCGAGTATACATTTACTGTAACGTTCACACTTACAGTGGAAGAGGATCAAATTGACCCGCTACTCCTTCGTTATTTGCCGATTCTACGGATGCATCCCGACGAGGATTTCTTGCCTATGAATGTTGAGGCATTTGTAGGAGCAAGCGCATTGTGGGATGACGCCAGCATGTTGTTCGATGAGGTTATACAAGAAGCAGGAGATGTCACTATTGAGATGCTTTCTTCACTGGAAGATGGAGGCGATCACTACCTTGCTTTCAGTGACCCAGAGAATGCGAAGTCATTCAATGTAGATGCTGCGCTTCTGAAATACAATGAATTAATTGACGAGGATGTGGCGCAAACGACAGTGTATGCACGCAAGATGAGGGACTCATACGAAGATTCGTTCGGTGAGAAACATGAGTTTATCGTACTCCAGTACTGGTACTTCTATGCGATGAATGATTGGAAGGAGAAGGGAGGGTTGAATAATCATGAGGGCGATTGGGAATCAGTATTCGTGTTTCTTGATGCTGGTACTGAGGAGCCAGAGTATGTTGCTTTCTCTGCGCATCATAATGACGGAGAAGCGGATGCTTTGGGCATAATACAGTACGATTCTGTCCGAAGAATCTGGGATGATGGTGAGATAGAGCGAGAGAGTTCGGGTGTGGTGAGTTATGTTGCACTCGGTTCACATGCGAATTATCCAAGAGCGGGTAATTACAAGGTTGGCGCAAAGTCCGATAACACTTCGGGAGACGGAGAAAGTTTAGTTGCGATAGATTTTGCGGGCAAGATAGACTTGGAAGAGAGTCAATCGAGCTGGCTTTCTTATGGGGGAAAATGGGGAGCAGATCGCATCGACCTCTTCGAGGGGAGCAGTGGGCCACGTGGTCCGTACTTCATTGATGTAAGCGGACACCTACGCTTTCATGAACCGCTTGAATGGGCGGGTATCGACAAGATTGAAGAGATGGTTACTGAAGCACCGGCAACAGTATTTTCATTT
>Ga0075156_10002229_pt1 | contig 10714 bp, 3 predicted proteins | sample JI81AbrownDNA_FD_70966 | JGI IMG/M metagenome (GOLD analysis project Ga0075156, IMG submission 70966) | Wastewater effluent complex algal communities from Wisconsin, to seasonally profile nutrient transformation and Carbon sequestration -... | ecosystem: Engineered > WWTP > Effluent > Algae...
CCTATAAAGAAGCACATCATGATCATGAAAAAAAAAGAAAAGCACAAAGAGAAATGGGATGTTACAATTAAGGTGAAAGGATGTGCAGATGGAAGGCCACAAAGGCTATACACATCAAAAGAAGAGATGAGCCCACCCATGGTGTCACTTGAGGCAATGATCTATCCTGTGCAATAGACACAAAAGAGGACAGGTATGTCATAGTAACCAACATCCCTCGAGCATTTCTACATGCAGATAAGGAAGGTACAGTACACATTATACTGGAAGGACAGATTAGAGAATTAATTGTTAAAGTGGAACCTGAGATATACGACAAACATATATGGCATAACTGCAAAGGAAAGGCGATGATATTTGTACAGTTAAAAAGGCCTTGTATGGCACCCTACAAGCAGCATGGAACAGGCAGTAGTTGAGGACATGTTAAAAAAAATTAACAAGAAAATTCAGTGGGAACAACCCACTCCACAAGGGGCAAAGTACTAGAGTATCTTGAAATGTCCATTGATCACAGACAGAAAGGGAAGGTAAGGTTCTCCATGAAGGAATACATTAAAAAATTTCTGGAGAAACACCACCCAACATGAATGGGACAGCCAATACACTGGCAGCTAACCACTTTTTTTAATGTAAATGAAGAAACAAAAATACTGCCACATGACAAAGCAGAGCTATTCCATCACATAGTGGTGCAATTACTATACTTATGCAGGCGGATTAGTGAGGACATACAAACTGCCATACCTTTCTGCAAGAAAGAGTCAAATGCCCAGGTGAGGATGACTATAAAAAACTAGCAAGGGTAATCCCATACCTTAGGGATACACAAGACATCAAGTTAGTGGTGGGTTAACAACTTATATGCTGTGCACCCAGACATGAAGAGTCATACAGGTTTACTCATGTCAATTGGTAAAGGATGTATGTACACATCTTCAAACAAGCAAAAATTGAATACTCAAAGGTCTAGATGAAGCTGAGCTTGTACCAAGACAGCAAAAGCACAATACTGGTGTCAGAAAACGGGGGGCTATCAAGATGCAAGAGAACAAAACACTCAATGTAAGGTATTTCTTTGTGATGGACAAGATACAAAAGGAGAGGTCAAAGTAACATACTGCCCCATGGAGAACATGCTCACAGACTTCTTCACTGAACCTTTTCAGGGATTGGCAAAAATGCATGACATGATTCTCAATCTGCCCTCCAACAAAAATTGATGGAGTGCACATGAGTGTGTTGGCGGATCCAAAAAATAAAAATAAAAATAATGGTGTTAAAACACTAGTGGTCAATGGACGCCAGTGATGACAAAAAAGAAAGTGATTTGAAATAAGAAAGCAAATTTTTAAAAACTGGAAAATTTCAGGCTAGCTCATAATTTTAATTTTATTAGCTTACATTAGACAAAATTTAACTGTGAATTCAACACATGGGCTAAACTGGGTGTTCTTGACAAATGATAGGCAGAAGGGCTAAACAGGGAGTTCTTGCCAAATGATAGGCAGAAGGGCTAAACTAGGAGTTCTTACCAAATGATAGGCACATGGACTAAACAGTGAGTTCTTGCCAAATGATAGGCAATTATAGGCATATTGGCTAAACAAAGAGCTCTTTCCAAATTATAGGGCTATAGCCAACTCGAATCAATCCAAAAGCATGAATTGGCTTTAGCATTTTGTCTGTAGAGAAATTTCAATTTAAAACAGAAAAATGGCGGAGCACAAGTTTCTGCGCATCTCTTAAACCTTCCCAGAAACATTGTCACAAACTTATTTTTTCTTTCCTGAGGTCTTTCCAAGCTCAATCAATCCTAGCAGAGTTTGGTCTCCTAAAGATTCAAAAGGATCAGTGTCCCATTCTTCAAGGATTGATATATCGAATTCTCTCGGAATTTGGTCAGGGAGTCGTGTTTTGCATTGAGCAGAAGATCTACTATGCTCTTCACGATGTTCGTCGTTACAATGAAGTTCCTTACATTCATATCGACTGGGCCACAAGGTTTCTCCATTTGAGTCTGCAGACTCTGGCGAGAGCTCTTGATAGCATTCAACTCGGTCGTTCACTATAAAATCTATGTGAGGATTGCCATCATGCGGTCGATGTATTATGGCGCGATGGCCGCACTTTCCCATGAGCCGGTGCAAATGGCGACCTCCTAACACGCACTCATTCGTTACATTTGATTGATCCTCTGTGGTGTTACTACTTGCTTTTTGATCTTTTGTACTGGCACAAGATAAGTTATAAAGACCACCCGCACCAGATATTGTGTCTTTCAGACGCTCAACACGTTCCAATTCCTGTTTGGCTGCTCGAGCAGCTATTTCGATGTATATAGGCGAATGCTGCATGAGTTCTTCTGCTGAAAATCCTGCCTGAGACATTAGGCGCTGAAGCAAAGAGGCGTTTTCAGTCTGATGACTGGTCAACACCAATTGAATGCGTAAGTCACTTGTATTCTGGACTTGGTTGTCAAAAGTAGCTGCGCTGAGTGTAGAATCAGTTTTCGGACGCTTTTTGTTGCAACCATAATCTTGTGCTTGTCTTTTCATCAAATTGGTTTTCATTCCTTCTCTAATTTGAGCTTGTAGCGCACCATTAGCTAGATTGGGATCCGGTCTTGATTCGACATTTTTGTCATTTGAAAGAGATGAGACTTGTGAACTAAGGCAATTATTGACAAGGAATTGTCCTTGGTTGCTTAGTACCATCGAGTTGGGTGCACCCTTCTGATAGTAAGTTTTGATAAGGTATTCATTCAAAACTTTTTGTTGCCGCACACAGCTTTTATAGATGTCTTCACGACCTTCTTGTTGCATCAGTTCTTTCGCATCACTTTCAGTCGAGGCTTGTGCCATATCTCCTCGAGATTTTAATCTTCCGGCAAGCAAGGCTTGCAAAGCATGCTGGTTCATTCCTGCCATACCACCTGCCAGGGCAGCGATATCAATGCTAACCTTCTTTTGTTGCGATAATACACCTTGTCCACAGTGCAAGTTCAGAGCCTTATGTAAATTGTGGATGGTTCCGCCTAATAGGCCGTCACCTAGATCTGTCTGACTCGATCTATTATTCTTCAAGTTCTCTAGAATACAAATAACATCAGAATTTGTTTTGCTCACGTTTTTAGGAGCAGCTGAACAAGAGCGTTGTTGCATCACTTCATGGATTAGCTTCGTATGGGATTTAGTAAATACCTGCTTTGACGAGTCTTCATTTGAAGCAGAGTGCGGCTGTCTCATATCTTTTTTGTGCAATGAAGAGTTTGGACTACCATCTTGGCACCTGTGTGCAGCTTCACTATTGTCTTCGTCTGAAGTAGTGCTTCCAATGTCGATTGAAGATCGACAAAATGATTTCTCTCGACCCTTAGTGTCTTCTTCATTCTCTGCTTTATCATAGACGTCACATGAATGTTGATTGTTGATCTCAACACGAGTGCGCTCAGAAAATTCTGAAACATGATTAACACCTGTTTGACCTTGACGGACAAGCCGTAATCGACGAGATAGTTGGTTTTTCCTTTGGCTTACTGTCACACCATGAGCATCTTCGTTGCGTGAGACATCGAAGCCTCCAATCTTAAGAGCTTCAGTCAAAGTTAATTTCGGATTTTCGAGCCGTGCAGCGACAGCCCTATGCATGCGGGGGTCTCCTCTTCTACCCTGTCAGTTTCAACATGCGGCAGAACAGCATTGCGCGGAATAATGAGAAAAGGAGCATTCATGAAGCTCACCTAACAATCAAAAGAAATAAACTAACCAGTTTAGGTCCGTCGTTAGACATGGACATGCACTCCAAGTCATGGGTCGAATCATCAGACTTGCTCCTCAAAAGTCCTCCATCTGATTCATTTGTCGTCATTGCGAAATGGTATGCTTGTGTTGTCGTTTGGATGTCTTGGGCGTATATTCAACTGAAGTTGGTGAAGGCCTTGCCTTCGTCCTGTGCTACCATTGATGTTTCATTTCTCTTTCGAGAAGGAAACATGACGCTCTTAAAAATTGCGTAGTCCGCATCAAATGTCCTGATAGATAAACTGTATACTGTTGTGTGTTATCTACTTGTGTGGTAGTTTTTTTGTTACGCTATTTTGTATGGAGTAGGATACCCCTTTGTTAATAAGTAGAGACGTTAGACTTTTACTCACAGTTGCTTTATTCAACGTTTCATGCTGGAAAAATCAATGTCCTGCCTCGATTGATGATGCGAATGATAATTGGTCAAGAAACTGGAGTTCTCACACCGTAAATTTATCCTGTATGTCCATGTTCGCCAAAAGAATACAAGCGTTATGCAAGTTTTACACTCATTTCAGATTGGATGATTCGATGCTGATCGGTGTGAGCATTTGACCAAGGAACACTGATTAAGTTAGGGCCACAGACCAGAAAAATCACATCAAATTAAAAATGTCAAACCTTCAGATATGAAAAATAAAGCAAATGTTCTGTTAGGTATGTTTAATTGCTTATCATATTTTAAATTTTTATTATTTTCGTAGAATAACTTTCTCAGATAACTTTTTTGTTATTTTAGTCCTTAATTTTATTGTTAATGGACAGATAGTTGTTGTAAATCAGACACTTCTAAATCAGATAGTTCTTTTTCAGACACATCTAAATCAGATAGTTGTTTCAGACACTTATTAAAATGTTCTGTTAGGTATGTTTAACTGCTTATCATATTTTAAACTTTTAATATTTTCCTAGGATAACTTTCTCAGAAAATTTTTTTCTTATTTTTGTCCTTAATTTTTATTGTTAATGGACAGATAGTTGTTCTAAATCAGACACTTCTTAATCAGACAATTTTAAATCAGATAGTTCTATATCAGACATTTCTAAATCAGCCTTGTCGAAATGCTTTAACTTTTAACCCATGATTAATCAGTCAGTAGCTGTACTTTAGGAAGCCTGACGATACGTTCATACGCAAATCTCAATTTTAATAATACCTTACGCTCATCTTTCAATAATCTTCTTTGAAAGTATTAATTTAGAACCATGAGCTCTGATACCAGCAGTGATTCAGACGAGTCGGATTCAGAGTTTGACTCCTTAACCAACGGACTACTGAATAACGACACTGCAGGACGGGGATTCGAAATAAGCGACGGTGACTTTTCACCTCCGGTTGGCTCGTGGGAAGAACGACAGCGAAGGGCGCGGTCCTTGAGGCTCTTCATTATGTTTCTAACTATGATGTTGCTGATGGATGACCCAGAAGAACACGCACGTCAGCAAAAGTTGAGGCAACAACAACTTCAGGGTGGAGGATCCACCGCGCGAAAATTTGCTTTACAGCAGAACCGCTTACGCGAGCAACTGAGGCTGAAAGAACTCAAGGAGTTATATGGTAATCAGTCACTGGAGGAGATTGATGCCCTTTTGTCGAGTGAGATTGGCTTGATAAGAAAGACTCTAGTACAGCATGATCGATTTATAGATCTTGACAAAAAAAATATTGAGCTGGCACAGCACACTTGGTCAGTTTTGAAAATGGCAAAACCTGAAAGTAAGAAATCTTCCGTAGAACAAATGCAAAGGGATAGTGAATCCAGCACAGCCATTCCAGACAAAGGCTTTCAACAGACACGGCACGAAATTGATGAAGATTCACAGCAGGTCACTAAGCCAAACGTGCCTCTTACAACATATTACTATTACCCGAGCAACGCAACAGGATACTATCGCGGATCATGGTCAGTTTCACGTTACATTTCTGATGTTGATTACACAACTTTTTCAACCTCGTCCACAGAGCTTTCCGTCAACCAATATTTTATGATGCGCGAAAAGAGATCCTCGGAACATCTCAATTTGTGGGTATTGCCTCCTGGGTGCCAACTTAGAAGTGCTTTCGCGTCAAATATAACTAGAGCGCCGTCCGTGGATGTCAGGAAAAATTTCACAAAAGCATCACAGGAGGGTGAATCTTCTACAGATAAACTTGGAACGAATCCAAGTCGGTCCGGCTTTCGTGCTTTTGTTCCGGATTTAAGTTGTACCTTTACTAAGGACGATGCGAAAAGTTTTAAGCACGCTTCACATTTGAGTTCTCACTCAGAACATGCTCGACATCCTTCAGTTTCTATAAATGCCCCAAAGGGTCGACTGGCACTGCAATTGACCATGAAAAAGATGCCCAACGTTAACAGTACTGTCTTGAGACTTGTCGAGGGATATATAAGACTCATAGATGACGACCAATCAGGTTTTTTGGTAGGAACAAGTTATAAAGAGAATTTACAGATTGCCTCATCCTATGATATCTCTCTAAAATCTAACGATGACTCCAAGAATGTTGGTGATAGCTTAGATCCAAGAGACGAGCCAGTAGAATCAACTAGCGCTAAGGAAGAAGTTGAAAAGCAAAGAAATCATCCAGTACGCAATGAAGGAAAAACAAGATACACAAATGCAAATTTGCGACGAGTAATCGGAGAGAACCACGGAGTTTTGCACATTGCTGTTAAAGGCGTCTTTATTCCGTCCCTTGGGACCATGCGCCTTGTGGGAAATACGCCTGAAGGGAGATCAGCCTTGGTTATAAGAAAAAACCAAGAACCGGATGTTAAGTCGGATCTGCCCGTTTTAGAAAGAAGATTCAACGTTGCAAACAAACCTTCTCAACAAAATGACTTCGTTCGCCATCTAAACGAAAAAGCTGGCATAAATGTGATGCATTCCGTTTCAGGCGATTCACAACCAGCGATTCATACGGCAGAACTTTTCTCGAATTTTGTTGCATCAACTACCGAGTGTTTGCTGAGCAGGCTCATGATTGAATGGGAGTCGCTGGTGGATTTGATTGACCCAAATCGGCTTTGGACGGAACATTACGTTTACTTGGATGTCGATGCCCAACTTCCTGATGTAGACTCCATTTGGCATGTTTTGCACCAGGATTACAGTAGTGAAAAATTTTCCTTCTCCTCTTGGGATAATTTGCAGAAGAGCTCTAGATCAGTCAAGGTTAACCGTCAAAATCCTTTGAAACGCAATCCATGGCTCTCTTGGATGAAGCTTTCCAAACATCGCTCACTCTATCAGCATTATTTGGGAGATAACATGAGTTCAAATTCTGTTCTTAGTGAGATTCAAAAATCTCTCACTCAGCCAGAAAGTGATGTACTTGATTCCCCGAAAATTTCACCTCTGTGGTTGCCTCAGACATCGGGTACCAAATCACCAGGAAACTCCCTAACTCCTTGCGAGTTTGAAATCATACTTGACATTAACCCAATGCTTTTTATTTTTGTTCCTGGAGAAGAGGAGAATTCTAGCGACGACCTTGACGGGTATAGACCTCCACCTAAAGAACATGAACAAGTACGCTCCGGGCCTAAACCTGAAGAAGAACAGGAGCTTGTTTCATCGCTTACAGGGACATTAGTTTCACACAATTGTCAATTCTCAGCCAACTTAACAGCAAGGTCGCAGCGCGTGAATTGGGGATCAATCACAAACAAGGCCATCAACTATACTTTTATCATGATGCTCGTGAGCTTATCTCAAATTGTTTTGTTACTAAGACAACTCATACATTCGCAATCACACTCCATGGCCTCACGTGTTTCTATGCTTTCCATAGGATGGATGTGCATGCTCGACGCGCACTGGTTTATGGTACACATTCTTTTTTGTTTGGTAATGCAGCCCCTCTTTACGGCATTTGCATCGGTGGCCTTTTTCAAGCTTTTGATGTTCTGTGTTCTTGAGATGAAGTACATGCAAATCATATATCAAGCAAGACAAGCCTCATCAGGCGATAACCCTACTGCAGAGAGAATGCGTCGACAGCTCGCTGTTATTCAAGCCAGATTTTACGCTGGTGTCACAGGGACATGTCTACTTTATTGGATACTGCAGAAATACTGGGCTTTGATTGTAGTTTTACTACATTCTTTTTGGGTTCCGCAAATCGTACGGAATGCTATAACAGAGGCAAAGCGTCCTTGTCATCCGCATTTCTTGTTTGGTATGAGCATAACTCGCGTTCTGGCACCGATTTATATTTTTGGGGTTCGCGACAATTTCGTTCGTGAGATAAATCCGGAATTCCCAGAGAGCGCTTTAATTTGTTATGCTTTAATTATGTGGGTGGGCTTGCAAACTGCTGTACTCTATTTGCAGAGTAAGTTTGGAGCCAGATTTTTTGTTCCTGCAAGGTTTTTGCCGCCAAAGTTTGATTATGGCCGACCCATACCTTCATCGTTGCTTCAGTCAAGAGCATCAAGTAGGGAGGCGAATAGTTCTGGGGATATCGAGCTCGGTTCCACAGGCTCTGCCAATCGAAGTTGTCGTGCCAGCGGTATCAGGAATAGGAATGGTGGAACGCCCTCGGTTCACACAACTGCTGACAACATGGTCAATACCAGTGAAGATGAGTCGCCTAACACTCTAGATTGTGTGATATGCTACAGCCCAATCGATCCTATTGACAGACGGGGTTATATGCTAGGTCCATGTGATCACATTTTTCATCGACGATGCTTGGAGCAATGGATGGAAGTAAAGATGGAGTGCCCAACCTGCCGGTCTGATTTGCCCCCTTTGTAGAAAATCCAAGATTCAATAGGAATATTAAAACATTAAGTTGAGAATGTGGCGAAAATGATAACATATTTTAGATGTTCAGTCAAGCCCGATTTGATTGCCCATGGAGCAGTTCAAGAATTATTTTATTAATCCCTTGGTTCCGCTTGTTTATTGTGCTTAAGCATAGTATGCACACACTTCTAAAGCTACCAAGACTGTCTAGATATGAGAAGAGGTGATGCTGGCCTGCGAGCACAATAATGAATACTCCGAAGATTAACCATCTTGCTCTTAATAAAACGTCTGCAGCTCCAGAGCCCCTAGCTAAGGGATGCTAAGAGAAATTGCAGATAATGTTCACAGTTCAGTGGGAATACTACAGTATGTACGTGAAAACTCTCGATTGGTAAATGTGCGCGTTTATATCACAATTCATAAAGCTCTAATAAAGTTGCTTTTGTGCATTAGACAATATTGCAAGAATAATGTGTATGAAGATGAACTACTGATTATCAAACCAATTGGAGAATTTAAATTGACTGTTGTTCTGTTAATGCCGATTTGCAGGACTTAAGGCTTTTGGATGATCAAGATCCTATTTGTGTTTTAAATTACGCTGGATTTGTTATTTTTCAACTGTCAAGATTTGTACAAGAAAATTACAAACAGAAATTGCAACTTGAAAGCAAAAACTACGATGCTCTAAGCATGTCCTTTCGAGAATTCCTACCAATTAAACACTTGGTGGAGGAGTCTCTTCTGAAGAAATTACAACTTTCAGGACAATTGTATTGGAAGACAATCTGGGAGCACTAACACTTTCTGGATAGATGACTCCAGGTTGTATATCTGATGCAATGCAACCACTGGTTTCATTCGCAGACCACACAATAGTAAAGTATTGAAAATCGATACAAGTGAGCAAAATCTGACATAATCACAAAGGTATGATAATGTCACCATTTTAATTAAGTTCGGAAATTATTATGTGGATTGTAGTGAAAATTTTCAAGAGAGGGTGAATTTATGAATGACAGACCTAGCTGTGCGAGTGAATTCGCAGATATTCCTAAAGAAAAGTTGTACGAGCTTGATCTTAACACGAATATTCAGAGTATTTTAGTCAGAGTATGAACGGAATTTTACAAGGTGTGCTTGGTCGATTTACTTCAGTTAGTATCTGAGAAATCCTTAAGAATACAGTTAGTCCTGTAAAAAAGACAGAAGCTCATACAGGTACTCCAGGAGACAATAATAACAAAGTCGACGATTCATAGAAAGTATGAATATGTGCTCCAAAATTACTCTTGCATGGCACAAATCTTAGTTTCAGCTTGTTGTCACATACTTTTCACAAAGCCATGTATTGATCTTGAATGTCTTGAAACTTAAGTTCATGTGTGCCTTGTCTTATTTTTTCTTCTGTTGTAGATCATTACAGCAACAGTGTAGATAAATTTCTCGATGTAATTCAAATGTAATTCAATATCCCCATTGAATCCATTTTCCTTTTCATATCTACTCAGGTAGGCTGATGACTTGGTTCTTGAAGACTGTATCACAGAAGGACAGAAACACATTGTAAAGAAACATGGGTCCATCCAGTACATATTCAGTCTATACTATGTTGTTCATGCAGAAGATCTATACTTGTTTGTTGTGAACTGATGAGTTCTCAGGTAATTTGGGATAGCTACTCACTTCTCAAACAGTGCACTAAATTACTCTACAGTCAGTATTCAGTCTTCACTAGGTTTTTCATGCAGAAATTCTATACTTGTTTGTCATGCACCAATGGTTCTCACGCAATTTAGGCTCTCGGGACATACAACTCCTCACTCCTCACTTTCCAATGAACTGCATTACTCTACCACAGATATTCAGTCTTCACTAGATTGTTCATACATATGCTCCATACTTCTTTTTTATATGCCAATGGGTTCTCAGGAAATTTGGGCGTTTGGTACCTAATAAGCTCCTTACTTTTCAAACAGCGCACTACATCTCTCTCCAGTATACATTCAGTCTTCACTAGATTGTTCATGCATGGAATCCAAAAATGTTTCTTATGCACTATGTGTTCTCAGGCAATTTGGGCTCTACATCACGCTCCAGTAGATATTCAGTCTTTTCAAGATTGTTCATGCAAAAAAATAAAATCCATA
>Ga0075156_10002235_pt1 | contig 10699 bp, 7 predicted proteins | sample JI81AbrownDNA_FD_70966 | JGI IMG/M metagenome (GOLD analysis project Ga0075156, IMG submission 70966) | Wastewater effluent complex algal communities from Wisconsin, to seasonally profile nutrient transformation and Carbon sequestration -... | ecosystem: Engineered > WWTP > Effluent > Algae...
TGAATACCGAAGACGGTTTTACCGCAGCGAGCCCGATCCCCAATAATGTGATAGATGCCGGCGAAGATGTGGGAATTGATACATTGAGCGACGCACTCGAGAAAATCGTCTATCCGTTCCCGCTGAATCAGGAAGATGATCCGGCGCATGATAATTATGATTTTAATTTTACCAAAGGCGTCAATGACCAGCTCCCCGATGACTTCTTGAAATACAACAATTACGAAGGCAATGCCAGTAAAGCAGAGCTCGGTCAATTCCCAGACAAAGAAATTCTCAACACCAACAATGGTCAAACTATTGCATTAGACAATAGTTATTTTAGTTATGAAGTTAATTTGGATCCCAATCCCGTCACCAATCCCCAAATAGCCGGCGAAGGCGGATGCGCCAATTGGCGGCTGTATAGAATACCAATCCGCAGACCTCAGCGAGTCGTCGGCAATCCATCCTTCTCAAATATTCAGTATGTGCGGGTTTGGTATAAAGGTGGCTATTTGACGACTGAAATTGCCGACTGGCGCTTCACCGGCTCCCAATGGCAACGCTCCAACAACCTACAGTCGAATGTCACACCCGCCGATAGCACGCTCAGCGTCGCCTTCGTGAATGTCGAAGAAAATAGTAACGCACCGGATTACTATACCGTTCCACCAGGTGTGCAACGTCCCCGTCAGCTCAACAATCCGGACCCGAATCAGGATATCCGTCTCAATGAACAATCTCTCGCCGTCAGCGTTCGCAATCTGCGATATAATGATGAGCGCATGGCCGTCCGCGTCTTGCGTCAAACAGATATTTTCAACTACAAACAACTCAAGTTTTTTATCCATGGTGACGGCTCCATGCCTGATAACATCCCTGCAGGCGCTGTGCCATCTGCGTATGCTTTTATCAGATTCGGTATCGACTCGGCTAATTATTATGAATACCGTCGGCCTCTGCTCCGAAATTGGCAAGATCTCGGCATACCTTTGACAGAGCTCACGGCAGTCAAAGGGTTACGCGATCCCGCCCGGCAGAACGAACGTCAGGAATTCCCTGTTAATGGCGACCCCCTTGCCAGCTATGTCATTCGCGGTAATCCCACACTTACCAAGGTTATGTTCCTCGGATTCGGTATATCCAACCCCTCCGCCCGATTCCCCAATGATTTAACAACCACTATGTGGGTCAATGAATTACGACTACTCAATCCTGAAAGTTCTGTCGATTGGTCTGCTATTGGAAGTGCTGAGCTCAAGCTCGCCGATGTGGGCTCAATTATCGGTACATTCTCACGATCTAATCCTAATTTCCACCGACTCGAAGAACGCTTCGGGAATCGCATTCAGAGTACAAATTTCTCAATACAAATGCAGGGAACATTAGAAAAGTTTCTGCCCGGTGCTTTCAAAGAAACAAAACTCCCAATCAGCTATACTCACTCCGAAAGCTACGAAAAACCGATTTTCGAGGCACAAAGTGACGTTCAAATCGAAGATGCCGCCAAAAGTCAGTATAATCTTGCCATCAGCCAAGGCAAGACCGAGCAGGAAGCGCAAAGCGTCGCCGATGCCGTTGCGACACGTTCCGAAACTCTCAGAGTACAGGATCAATGGGCGATGTCCGGCGTAAAGCTCGGCATTCCGATCAATCACTGGCTCATTAAAGAAACGTTTAATAAAGTTGCAATCGGGTATGATTATTCGCAAACATTCGAGCGTTCTCCTGTGGTCGTTGAACGTTTTAAATGGCAGTGGCATCTTACGCTTGCCTACTCTTTGAACTTACCGCCGGTATCCATACAACCGCTGACATGGAGCGAAAAAGTGCCGATTATCGGTTCGTATAAAGGTTGGAAAATCAACTTCCTTCCCTCCAGCTTTTCCACCAATCTTGACCTCAAGCGTGGTAGGACGACCGAGCAATCCCGGTTTTTAGAATTTCCAAGCCCGGTCGTACGCGACTTTACGGCGCAACGTACGGCGCAGTTCTCATGGAAATTATCGGAAAATGGATTTTTAAGCCCCGTCATCGATTATACCTTTACCACGGCAAGTACGCTTGCACCAATGGAAGTCGATGAATTCGGGAGACAGCGCACCGGCAATGAGCTCTCGAAAATGATGATAGTAAGTAATGGAAAATTGCTAAATCTTGGTGATGACGGCTCACATATTCAAAATGTCACTATTAACTTCAGACCAAGACTACCCGACATCTGGGGACTCAACACCTACCTCGACAATACCGGCTCCTACATCGTCAAATACGAATGGCGCGACCCACTTCAGCCCGATGCTACTCTCCGAGATGCAGTGAAGTACGGCACGGTACAAAGCAACATCAATCTCAGTTCTCGCTTGCAGTTACGTATCATGAGCGACAAATGGTTCGGCGTGACCTATGGCAAGACCGACACCACCTCATCATTTTTCGGCACTATCGGCAAAGTATTCAAAACAATTTTCCTCGATTTTGACGAGATCAAACTCACGTTCAAGCAGGACAATATCTCCCGTAACCCGGGGCTCTTCGGTGGCAATGGAATCACTAATCAATGGCGCGGAATTTTCGGACTCGGGCAGGATAATATCTGGGGACCGTCGGCGGCATATCAGCTCGGTCTGGTCGGCAGCCCGCACGGCGGATTTAAGATTCGGGGAAGTTCGGCGTTTCCGTTTTTTGGTTTTGATACCGACAAAGGTCTTCGCCCGCCGAATTCCGTCCTTCCCGAAAATTTCAATCAAACGTCGAATATTGAGTTCCGCACCAGCCGTCAGCTTTGGGAAGGCGCTAATCTCGACCTAACCTGGAAGTCACAATTTGCGTATAATCAAAATCAAACCGTGATAACAGACGGTGACGGTGTGCAGAGTTTTTCTAACGTGACAATCATTCAGACCTACAGTCGCTCCTATCTGAGCTTGCCAAAGTTCTTATTTTTAGCTCCGCTCAACAATTCCATCGAGCATGTCATTGACCTCTATTTGGAGAAGCAGCCCGGTATTATCGCCGCAGCCGGCAATGACACAGTCAAACGCAATCAGCTTATTACCAATGCACTTTCAGAGTCATTTCATGACGGGCTCGAATCATTTGCATTCTTACCGGCTTCGATTCGGAAAATTATGCCGAGTGTGAACTGGGCATTCCGTTGGGATGGGATTGAGAAATGGAGTTTATTTGGGGGAATTGCTCGTCGTATTGCCCTCGAACATAATTACACCTCAACTTATCAGGAAAACGCCAGAATCACTGACAACGGACGTTTTGTCGATGGTCAGCAGGTGCAGCTTGGCTTTCAGCCACTGATTGGTCTGACGATGAGCTTTGATGAGACCAAGCTCAAAGGTACACTGACAGGCACGGTGCGATATAATACCAAGACATCGTATTCCCTTCTCTCGGCTACGTCGAACATCTCAAGAGAATCTTCAAGTGAATTATCGATACAAGGCACCTACTCACGTCGTGGCTTTAAATTCGCCTTGCTTGGAATTGACCTCGAAAATGATTTGGAATTCGCGTTTTTAGGTTCGTACAAGCGCAATCAACGTGCAAACTACGACATCCTCAAGCTGACAGACCCCAATGGTCAGAGAATTGACGGTACGACGAACATCACTATAGAGCCAAGCGCACGGTATTCGATGAGTAATCGCGTGACGGCAAGACTCTTTTTCCGGTATGAAGGCACAATTAATGAAGGAGCATCGACTCCGGGCTTCAGTACCACTCAAGTTGGATTGGATATACGGATTTCTATTTCGGGCGGGCGGTAATTTACCTCATAATGTGCTCATCAAGCGGAAATCTTTCTTAGGCGGGATAATTACTATCAACAAAAAAAGCGATTTCAAACGAAATCGCTTTTTTTATGAGTACCGAAGGAGGGACTTGAACCCCCGACACATGGATTATGATTCCATTGCTCTAACCGGCTGAGCTACTTCGGCACATTTTGGGAGCGCAAAAATAAGGAAAAAGTCGAAAATACACACATAAAAATTAGTTGCTTTTCAACTTAGATATCTCGTCACGCAACTGAGCAGCACGTTCATAATCTTCCTCTTTCACTGCTTTATCAAGGTATTGCATCATTAGCTCAAGCTTAGATTTGGGTCGTGTCGGCATTTCAGATTCTTCCACTTTTTCTGCTTTTAGACGAATTTCTTTCAATTCATCATCGTCTTCTTCCTCACCTTCTCGTGCTTCATCTTCATTCATTCCTTCAGGAAGAAAGCTTACTTCATCGAGTAACGCTTCATTAATAAAGATTGGCGCATTACATCGGAGAGCAATAGCAATAGCGTCACTCGGACGGCAATCTACCTCTTGTGAGGTCGAATCAAGCACGATACTTGCATAGAATGTTTCGTCGCGCATTTCATGAATGCAAACTTCGATAATAGACGCATCAAGTGCGGAAAGAAGATCACGAATTAAATCATGAGTCATCGGACGCTGTGCTTTGATACCCTCAAGCTCATTGTAAATTGCACCGGCCTCGGGCGCACCGATGATAATTGGTAGTCGTCTCGAACCGTCAACTTCTTTGAGAATAAGAGCATACGCACCGTTACTCGCAGGATTGGCCGAAAGACCCAATACTTCTAATTGCACTTTTGCCATAAATCTAATGATTAATGCGTGAGTTTTGCTGTTAGTTTAGGTAAGACATCAAACACATCACCGACGATACCATAATCGGCTACCTTAAAAATCGGTGCATCTTTATCTTTGTTGATTGCTACAATGACCTTCGACGAGGACATTCCTGCCAGGTGTTGCACCGCGCCGGAAATTCCGCAGGCGACATATAAATTCGGCGACACTGTTTTGCCTGTCTGACCGACCTGCTCACCATGTGGTCTCCATCCGGCATCGACAACAGCACGAGAAGCACCGATTGCAGCGCCTAATGCTTTGCCGAGCGATTCAACCAAATGGAAATTCTCCGGTCCCTTGAGCCCGCGACCACCACTGACGATGACATCTGCTTCGGATACATCGAGTTTACCTTCGTTGCGCATCACCGATGTGACTTGTACTTTACTGTCATCAGCTGTGAGGTTCGGTGAGAATTCCTGTACACTTGCTGCACCTGCACCGTCTAACTTGCGCGCTGTGAAGACATTCGGACGTAAACTGTAAACACCTACCGGTGTCGATACTTTCGCAGATATTTTCGCCTTACCTGCATAAACCGGACGAGATGCGATAATTGTTCCATTCTGCGCTTCAAGTGCCACACAATCAGGAATAAATCCTGCCTGTAATTTAACAGCCACCCGAGGGGCAAGCTCTTTTCCGGTAGCTGTCGCCGGGAAAATAACACTGCTTGCGCCCACACTAGAGGCATACTGAGCAACAGTAGCTGCTACAGCAGTTGACGAATAACTATTTAATAAAGAATGATTTGCGACTGCACAACTCTGCAATCCGTACGCTCCGGCTGCAGCAATATCTGCTGCCGAGCCGACAATAATTCCCAAAACCGAACCGCCTGCTGCAATTTGCACTGCCGCGGTAACTGCCTCAAGCGATGAACGCTTTACTTCATTCCCTTTTGCTTCTAAAAATACTACTATTGTACTCATTGTTTATTCCTAATGGTTTGGTTTATATTACTTTAGCTTCTTCGTGGAGTAATCTGACGAGTTCGGCAATGTCACCGTCGGTATCGCCTAATATTTTACCCACACGTTTTGATTGTGGTAATTCCATTGCGATGGTCTCTACGCGGGATCCACCGGCAACTGATGCGCGCTCTTCAATCGGCTTGGACTTGGCTTTCATAATGTCCGGTAGTTTAGGATACCGTGGATCGTTGAGTCCCTTTTGTGCCGATATTACAAAAGGTAATGACGCCTGTACTACTTCTTTGCCGCCTTCAATATCGCGCTCGGCAGTGACATTCGAACCGTCAATTGACCACGAAGAAACCACCGAAATCGATGGCATACCAAGTAATTCGCCAACCATCGACGCCATGCCGAATGAATCATAATCAATACTTTGGCGACCCACAATGACCACATCCGGTGATTGTGTTTTGGCATATTCAGCGATATTTACCGCTACCGAATAGCTGTCATCTTTCGCTTCGTCCTTGACAATGACTGCTTTGTCAACACCCATTGCGAGCGCAGTGCGGAGAATTTCTTTTGCGGATTCTCCTCCTACGGTAAGCGCAGTAACAGTACCGCTAAACTTCTCCCGGAGGCGTAATCCTTCTTCGATCGTAAACTCATCATACGGGTTCAAAATAAACTTCACACCGGTCTTATCTATCGTTTTTCCGTCGGCTCCAACGGCTACCTTTGTGGTTGTATCAGGCACTTGGGAAATACATACAAGAATATTCATTCCATTCTCCTTTGTTTCAAATAGTAATTTGCGGTGCAAAAATACGAAAAACTCTAAAATTAGCGGTTGTTTCGTGCTTTGATGAGCTTTCCGTAATTTTGCGGATATGAATTCTCTATTTACTCATTTCCATCGGCTCAACACATGAAAGCAGTCCTACTTACCGAACACGGCGGTTCTGATAAACTTCTCTATACCAACGACTTCCCTACTCCATCGTGCGGAGCAGGAGATATCCTCGTCCGCATCAAAGCCACCAGTGTCAATCGCGCCGATATTGTCGTGCGCAACGGCTACCCAATGCTCACGATACCAATGCCGCATATCCTAGGCGGAGATATCGTCGGCGAAATTGCTGAAATAGGTTCGGAGGTCGAGGGCTATTCCATAGGTGACCGCGTACTCGCGCTTCCGATAATATCCTGCGGTGAATGTCATTTATGCACCACCAAACCCGAACAGAATCATCTCTGTCTCAAATGGCTCTATTATGGAATGCATATACATGGCGGCTATGCCGAATATTGCGCGGTGCCGGCAAAAAATATCGTTCGTATTCCTGATAGCATCTCGTATGAAGAAGCGACCGCCTTCGGTGTAGCCGGACTCACTGCCTATCATGCGCTCTATACAGTAGCCAAGCTTGAGCCGGGAGAAACGTTTTTTATTTGGGGCGGCTCAGGCGGCTTGGGTACAATTGCCGTACAACTTGCCAAAGCAGCAGGCGCGATTGTCATAGCCACCGTCGGTAAAGATGAGAAAAAAGAGACCATTGCAGGTCTTGGAGCCGATTATGTATTTAATCACTACACCGACGATGTCCCGGCGGAAGTCAAGAAATTATTCCCGTTTGGAGTCGATTGTATCATGGATTATGCAGGCGCTGCGACCTTTCCGAAAAGCTTCGATATGCTGCGTAAAGGCGGACGCATGCTCCTCTGCGGGATTCTCACCGGACGTGAAACGACGCTGAGCATTCATCAGACGTATCTCCGGCATCTCTCGATACACGGACTCTATTTGGGTACCCGTCGGGAAATGGAAGAATTACTCGCCCTTGCTGCCGAAAAAAGTATCAAGCCGCTCATCGGACGAGTGATGGATCTGAGCCGGGCAGCAGAAGCACACGAACTCATGGTGTCGGGAAATTACCTTGGGAAAATCGTACTGACGGTATAACTGTAACCTACAGATCATTTAATACTTGCACACATTCCCAACGCCGGTGATCGGAGTTGGGAATTACTCTGCAATGCCTATTTAACACGATTTTTGGGGTTAAAATCGTATTTTTGAAGAGTTGATTGGCTGATGTTTCTGCCGGGAATACGTTGTCTTGGTTTATTATGCTCAAAGAACTCCTCAAACCCGAAATCCTCGAACTCATCGAATACCGTCAGTGGACAGATCTCCGCGATGTGCTTACATCATGGGAACCTGCCGAAATTGCTGACCTTATGCTTGATGTAGAGCAGGCAGACCGCGTCCTTCTGTTTCGTTCACTGCCGCGAGATGTGTCAGCAGAGGTCTTTGCATACTTAGAATCCGATCAGCAGGATGCACTCCTTCATGAGCTCACCAATCAGGAAACACGTGAAATTCTCTCTCAGCTTCCACCCGACGACCGCACTGCATTACTCGAAGAATTACCCGCCGAAGCAACACAAAAGCTGCTCAATTTACTCTCACCCGAAGATTTAAAAGAAGCCCGGGTTCTGCTCGGATATCCCGAACAAAGCATTGGCCGCTTGACGACACCGCATTTTGTGTCGGTGAGAGCCGATTGGTCTATTAAGCAAGCACTTGCTCATATTCGGAGTTATGAGAAAAACAGCGAGACCATCAACAGCATCTATGTTACCGACAACAGTGGACGCCTGCTCGATGATATCATGCTCCGTGCGTTTATTTTTGCCGACCCGAAAGAGTCGATTCGAAGTATAATGGACGGAAGTGTAGTCAGCGTTTCGGCATTTGATGATCAGGAAGAAGCCGTTCGCGCGATGGAAAAGTATGATATTCCTGCACTTCCGGTAGTTGATTCGGCAGGAGTACTGATTGGTATCGTCACATTTGACGACGTGATGGATGTTTCCGAAGAAGAAGCGACCGAGGATTTTCAAAAATTCGGTGGTATGGAGGCACTCGACAAACCGTACAATACGATTTCGTTTTTGGGAATGGTCAAAAAACGCGCCGGCTGGCTGGTGATTCTCTTCGTCGGTGAAATGTTCACCGCGACCGCCCTCAGCTACTTCGAAGGTGCTCTCGAAAAAGCGATTATCCTCTCGATGTTTCTTCCACTCATCATGTCGAGCGGCGGAAATTCAGGTTCGCAGGCAGCCACGCTCATGGTGCGTGCTATATCCTTAGGCGAAGTACATCTTAAAGACTGGTGGTGGGTTATGCGACGCGAGTTTCTATCCGGGCTGCTGTTAGGAGTAATTTTAGGTGTCATCGGTTTTATTCGAATCGTAGCTTGGTCGTCATTTACGAATGCCTACGGACCGCATTATCTGCCGATCGCCCTCACCGTCTCTTTTTCTCTCGTTGGTGTCGTACTGTGGGGTTCACTCAGCGGCTCTATGCTCCCCTTTCTCCTTAAAAAACTCAATTTTGACCCCGCTGCATCTTCAGCGCCGTTTGTGGCGACCTTGGTGGATGTGACGGGAATTATCATCTATTTCAGCTTTGCCGTGTGGCTGCTTAAGGGCACGTTGTTGTAATTACAAGCAGAAAATTCAGTAGTTTCGCGCCTGCAGAACTTCATTTGTGTTGGCGAACATCACATAACGTTTACAATCAATTCTATCAAAGGAACATCAATGTACGGAGCATTTCAGGAATTCTTACAAAATGAATTAACATCCATACGTGACAATGGATTATACAAGTCAGAACGTATCATTACCTCGCCACAGGGTGCAGAAATTACCGTCGAAGGTACTGAGAAACATGTTCTGAATTTCTGTGCAAATAACTACCTCGGGCTCTCCTCTCATCCTCGGGTCATTGCCGCTGCAAAAGTCGCCCTTGACTCGCATGGCTACGGCATGTCGAGCGTACGCTTTATTTGTGGAACACAGAATATTCACAAGACATTAGAGCGGAAGATTGCAGAGTTTTGCCATACCGATGATACCATACTCTACGCTGCATGTTTCGATGCAAACGGCGGAGTATTTGAGCCGCTTCTCGGCGAACTCGACGCTATCGTCTCCGACGAACTCAACCACGCATCCATCATAGACGGTGTACGTCTCTGCAAAGCAAAGCGTTATCGCTATAAATGTGCTGATATGAATGACTTAGAAGCGCAGCTTCAGGCAGCCAAAGCAGACGGTGCACGATTTATTATGATCGCAACCGATGCAGTATTTTCCATGGACGGAACGATCGCCCCACTCGACAAAATCTGCGACTTAGCCGATAAATATCAAGCACTTGTCATGGTTGATGAATGCCACTCGATGGGATTTATGGGCAAGAACGGACGAGGCGTCATCGAGCATTGCGGCGTATTGGGGAGAGTCGATATTATTACCGGTACCCTTGGGAAAGCGCTGGGCGGCGGAATCGGCGGCTTCACAACCGGACGCAAGGAAATTATCGAACTCCTGAGACAACGTTCACGCCCGTATTTATTCAGTAATTCTCTGCCTCCGTCGGTCGTTGGCGCGTCGATTGAAATATTTGACCTGCTTTCGGAAACGACTGAATTGCGTGATCAATTAGAAGCAAACACTGTCTATTTCCGTGAAGAAATGACCAAGCTTGGATTTGATATCAAGCCGGGAACGCATCCAATAACCCCGATTATGCTCTATGATGCTGTGCTTGCGCAGCAATTTGCACAAAAACTTCTCGCTGAAGGAATATACGTTATTGGTTTCTTCTATCCTGTTGTAGGAAAAGGGCTTGCCCGCATACGCGTTCAGATATCTGCCGCACACACTCGCGAACATCTAGATACAGCAATTGCTGCTTTTGGTAAAATTGGACGTGAATTAGGAGTACTGAAATGATTCTTCGATAATTATCAATCTATACATATATGATACGCCAACAAATAGCACGAGATCTCCGACAAATCCAACATCCTTCCAACCTGAATCAAGTATATGAATTTGTTCAGCTTATCGGAAGGTCAGAAAGTAAAAGCAATGTTCAGGATATACTTACACTTTCCGGCAGCTTATCTGATGAGATCGCTGTAGAGTTAAAGAGTATGATCGAGCGTGAATTTTCAACAGTCGAAGGCGATTGGTAAAATGAAAAGTATTGCGTTAGATTCAAATATTGTTATAGACATTTTGAATAACAAAAGTTCTACAATTTCTATTAT
>Ga0075156_10002237_pt1 | contig 10691 bp, 16 predicted proteins | sample JI81AbrownDNA_FD_70966 | JGI IMG/M metagenome (GOLD analysis project Ga0075156, IMG submission 70966) | Wastewater effluent complex algal communities from Wisconsin, to seasonally profile nutrient transformation and Carbon sequestration -... | ecosystem: Engineered > WWTP > Effluent > Algae...
GCTATTTTGTTCAAGCGCTTATCAAATGAATCAGGAATATATTATAAAAATAAAAAAACGCAGACAAATCTATTTTTGATGTGCGGGTGTTTAAACGTGGGTGTCAAAGTTCTATCTAATGTCGATTTTTTAAAAAAATTCTAGGAATTTTTTTAAAAACTTCCGGATTAGCCAATCAAATCAGAGTAACCTTGACTAGCCCCAAATGCCTAAAATCACAAAAGGGTATCTTTGTTGCATTCAAATGAATGCCTAAGCTTTCCAAAAGGGCAACCTTGATAAAAGAATATGAATCCGTGGCAAGAGTTGCACTGTAAAGGCTTATGTCTGCTTTTGCTTTTATGACGAAGATAGCTTTGAAGATGAAATTGATCATTGTATATCAGCAGAGTTGTTGGAACCCAAATTAATAAACAGTGTAAACAGTGACACTGACATACTCACACCTGAAGAGCCAAGTACACAGAGTACGAGCAATGAATGGACACTAGTGACAAAGAAACTTAAAAAACAGGTAAAAATAACCTAAAAAACAAACGAGTGCAGGTAAAACTCACTTTAAAATAAGTCTCTGGTTTGAATAAAACCACCCTCGTCATTTGTTGTCGTAATAGTTCTGTTGTTTTATAAACAAATTGGATATGCACTCTCAACTTGTGGTTATAACAGAATTATTTTAAAGTCATTCTTAATTGAAATATTTGACTAGCGAGCAAATAATCAAGTCAGAAGAAAAACCATCAGAGAGTGGTTCAGGCTCAGAGAAGAAGAAGACTGTCAATGGTAATGGGAACAGCAACAGAGCCCCATTTGTCACCAAGGCGAAGTTTGAAGGGGACTGCAATGACCTTAAAGGCCACATATATGACTGCAATGACTCAAAGAAGGCCGATTTGTTCATCAAGAAAAATAAGAAACTATTGGAATAAGTCAGAAAGAAGTTCAAGGACTTCCCTGGAGACATGCAAGCATTGGTCAAGAACTTGGAGATGCCAATGTTTGTCATGCCAGTTGACCCAGTGGAGACCTTGACACAGACTGAAATCTGCAGATGGGAGAAGAAATTTGACTCGTATGCTAAATGTGAAGAGGCACTGGAACAACACTTAGAATGACTCTATGCAATTGTGAAAGGGCAATGCACTGAAATCATGCTTGCTTCATTGAAGAGTCTACCTACATATGAGGACATTGATGAAAAGCTTCATGGGTTACAACTCCTACTTGCTATCTAGGGCATTGTTAGCATGTTCCAAAGTCAAAAGTATCTTCCACATGCTATCCATGAATCAGTTTGCAACAAAGTAAGACCGACACTGACACCTCATAGTTGGATAACTTTACCAACATTGTTGAGTTCATTACCACAACTGGAGGATCCATTGGAGATCACAAACAGATACTAAAGGCAGTGTCCAAAGAGGAAAGAAAGATCTAGATGGGGCAACAGCAGCCGAGTTAAAATCAATAAAGGCTACAGGAAAGGAATGATACCTGGTTGTTGCATATCTTCTAAACTCTGACCAAACTGATACATCTGCTGCATTGACTAGCTAGAAAATATTTTCCTCGAAGGGAAGGATGAATACCCTTGCATAGTCACTGCAGCTTTCAATTTAATTTCCAAATACAAGCATGACCCACATAACGTGGTATGCATTGTTGGGCAAATAAATGATGGTGTATCATTCACTAATATTGGTTCATCAAGAACCAACACTAACACAACAACAGCAGTAGTGACAGCAACAGAAGCCTTGGTAGCATTAGTGGTGAAGGGTAGCAGTGGCATAAACAAACTACGCATACTATGCTATAAGTGTAAACAACAAGGACGCTATGCCAAAGATTGTCCAGACACAGATACCAGTAGTCAGACAGGAACCAGTAACCAGGCCACTGGCACTACCATATTAGTGCCAGGTATTGCAAGTGGAGAATTTGATCAATTTGATGGGTTCCACTTTCTGAAAAATCATCATGAACAGGTACCCTCGACATGGCTTCTGTTGGACAATCAGTCCACAATCGATGTTATTAACAATGCATCTGTGCTCAAGAATATCAGCAAGTCTACCACCACCATGAACATTCACTGCAATGCTGGCGTTGCAAGCACAAGCTTAGTTGGCAACCTCCCAGGTTACAGTAAAGTTTGATACCACCCTAAAGGCATCACCAACATCCTTTCCTTGTCACATATCATCAAAAAAGGATATCATGTCACATTTGACAGCAAAGATGGCGACAACAAGTTAATTGTCAACAAGCAGATAGAAGTACACCACATATATTCACTCAATCTGACCATGGATTGTACTACACTGACATTGAAAAATTGAATGACACTGCACTTGTAACCACAGTAGAAGAAAATAAAACTATATATTCCAATCATGATTACTCATGTGCTCTAATAGCCCACAACATCCAAAAAATCATTGGTCAGCCCAGTACTCATGATTTCTTGAGAATCGTGGACAACAATCTCCCTCTTAATTGCCCTATTACATGTCATGATATTGTTGCTGCGGAACACATTATTGGGCCCTACATTGGTTCCCTCACAGGTAAAACAGTTTAATTAACGCCCATCCCGGTCAACATGTCTCTTGTTGACATACCATCAACAATTGTGAGAAATTACCATAAAATCATCTTAGCTGGTGATATCATGTTTGTGAACAAAGTTGCATTTTACCATCACTGCAATACTTATGGATGGCCAGTTTGACATGTTAAGAGCTGACCTTGCTGATATGCAAATCACCCTCAACACTGCATCCAATAATGAACATGTTCTGGAAGTGGAACGTCACATTTGGACTGTAAAGGAACATGCTTGTGCTATCTACAACACACTTCCTTTTCCCCAACTTCCTACCAATATGATCATTGAACTCCACTATTGCACCTTCTGGTTAAATAGTTTCCCCACTGCCAATGGAGTATCCAATGCTCTCAGTCCTTGCACCATTGTCACTGGTCATCATATGGAGCCCACTGTCAGCTAGAATTTGGATCATATGTCCAAACCCTTGAGCCTAATAGCAATTCTACGGATGCCTGCAATACTGGTGCCCTTGCCCTCTGCCTCACTGGTAACGAACAAGGGGGTTACTACTTTTTCAGCCTTACTAGTGGTCAGTGTCTAAATCAACACAACTGGACACCATTTCCCATGCCTGCCAAAGGCATTGATCATCTTTGTACCTGTCACTGGGACCATGCGAATAGTGCCGCTGGACTTCAGATGTATGATTGTAATGGCCATCCCATTTTGAACCTAGTTGGAGATGAACATGATGATGATGAAGACTCCAATGACAATGACTCGGACTATGCTCCCCTTGACAACCCTGACCTTGATGACAATGACCTTCATGACCCTGACCTTGATGATGATGATGGACATACTCACAATGCAAATCATAATGATATGGAACATGACACTACACTTGGGACTGCCACTGACGAAACTGCAATGGCAAATGATGATGATGTGGATGGCAAGGTCGCACCAGTGGTCCAAATCCATCCAGTTGACTTACATGCAGTCAAGCAGACTATTGAAAATCATGATGCTGCATACATCTTACCTTAAAATGATAATGCAGACACTGAACACAGTGCACCTGATGATATTGACACTGCTGACAATATTAATCTCACAGCAGAAATGGACCACTGATATGGAAACTGGAAAGCTGCATATAACCTTCGCTGATGCAATCAGCGTGAATACAGCCACCTGCATACAATACTGGAAAGTACCATGATGACCCAGTACAACATGAAGAAGGTGATCCAAATGTTTGGTGATGCTGGTGTAGAGGCCATCCATAAGGAATTATACCAACTACATAATTGTGGTGTGGTAGAGCTTGCTGATCAAGCACAATGACCCCAGTAGAAAAGAAGGCAGCATTGGCCTATTCAATGTTTCTTAAAAAAATGTACAGGAGTTATCAAAGGTCATGGATGTTCTGATGCCGAAATCAACATCTATACACCAACAAAGAGGATGCCAGTTCCCCTACTGCTGCTATCAAATCAGTTTTCCTCACAAGTGTGATTGATGCAAAAGAGAATCGTGATGTGGCTACTAATGATGTACCAGGAGTGTTTATGTAGGCAGACTTGGAGGATACAGTTCATATGAAATTGGATGGTACCATGGTGGATCTTCTAATTAACTTGGCACCAGACTTGTACAAGTCACGGATAATGATTGTAGTTTGCTTACCTTCCCCTAGCCCTAACCCTACAAACATTACAATTATGTCAACAGATGTAAACCAGTCTCCCAAGCCCAACTCTATCCCACTACCAGGGCTTACTGCTGCTGTAGTTAACCTTCTTACATGTGTTAGAAAGGAACTTGAAAACTTCATCTCATCGCTCCCTGATTTCTTACAACCAATTGCTACCCATGAATTGTTCAAGACTTTGAAACTATACACTGACCTGGACTGCAAAGAACATGCCAGTGTATGCCTGAAGAAGGATATTTTCCCTCACAGCTTATGTTTCAAGTTTGAAATTACTCCATCCAAAGTTACCAAGGACCTGCCAGAATTCAAGGCTTTATTAGAAAGAGCATCTGCTGCTCTTTCTGGTTTTCAGACAGCAGCCAAGACTATTATAGTTGATGCTATTGCTCTTGAATTCCACCACATCCAAAACTTACAGACGAAGTCCATTGTTGATGGGATTACTCAGCTGGCATCTGCATTTATGGCCTTTTATGCCATTTCATCAACTAATGCAACAGCAGATCCAATAGTTAAATACCACCTTTTCAATTCACTGTTCTGCAGTACTGAAGCCCCCGGAAAGCCATCTGACCCTGTTAGACGGACTGATGTTATGTTTCATCAATCTGGGCACTTTGACTCTGAAGAATCATATGACAGCACAAAAACTGAAGAACTTAAAACACTCTACAAGTCCTTTGAAGGAATTTGTGTTAAGCTGTTTACTTATCCAGCAGATCACTTTTGCCGCAGCCAGCTAGTTTATGGAGCCTCTCAGGCTTTTGAAAAACTTTCTAATGAGGCTATCACAGGTGAGAAAGCTAAAACTATTTCCGAAGTCTAGGACTCAGATCAATCATTTGTGAATAGATACATTGAAAAAACAGGGGCCCCAGAAGGTGCTGCAAAAAAGAAAATCTGGCACAAAAGTTGCCACAAAATTGAATCAGAAAGGATTCTCCAAGAAACCCAAGGATTTTACCTCTTGGAAGTGCAAACGCACTTCAACTACATCTTCGGGACAAAAGAACCAAATATCTTCAGGACAGAAGTACCAAATATCTACTGGCAAACATAACAAACGCCAGAAGAAAGGCAAATCATGCCCCAATTCAAAAAATACAGGCCAAAAAAGGCCAAACGGTTATTCCACAGGCAACAACAATGCTTCTGCAAGAGATGTTTCAAAGCAGCCACAAGGGATCTTAAAAAATCAGTACAAAGATGGTGGACAGAGAAGGAACCAGCGTGACAAAACTAACCATCTCAACTTACAGCCGCCCTCAGGGCCTCATATGGCTTTTCAATTGACCCTCACCTGTCTGTGTGAAGACCGTCCAAGCATTACAGGAGAGATGCCTGCAGACCTATACTTCACTCAGGCATGCAATGTGGTGTTTCATAATCTTTTTACTACCCTTAATCTTCCTAGTAGCATCAAGTCTCTCCTGGGTCTTAGTCTGAAATTCATTCACAGTGAAAAAAACTCACTAGAGGCATCTCAGAAATAACTTAGATACTCCCAGGCTTGTTTGGGACTCCAAGCTCTACATGTTTTTTGCTGATAATGTGGAACCATATAGAGATCCTCCATATTGGATTCCCTCTCAGTGTATGCCACCCAAGAGAGATATGCCTAAACAGATCCAAGAAAGGATATCCATTATTCAAAAAGAAAAGAAACAAAACTAACCTTATGTTTTTTCAACAACATGCTCTTCATTTTCTTAGACATACCATGGAACTTTTCATTTTGAAAACCGACAAAAACTTAGGTCTGGCTATCTTAGAAAAGAATGCATATGTCCAGAGAGCAATGTAATATCACCTCTCATCAAATAGATATTGACAAATGTCAACCATTCAGGTTCAGGGATGACTTAAAGCCATTGAACGGATCATTCATCATCATGTATTACTTTATCACAACATCCATAACACGACTTAGGGCTTGGAAGTCCAAGAGATTACAGCTTCAGGAATTTTTTACTTCACCACCTGGACTTATCCCTTGCTTCCAATCCTTTTGCATATTTCTACTTATTACCTAAAGTTCACAAAGCACTTTGGTCAACACAACCTATTGTGACAGTCAGTGGTTCATTGACTTATGGCCTGGCTAAGTGGTTGGACAGTACACTTCAAGAAGTTATTTCCAGGATACCATATACAGTCCCAAGCAGTAAAGACTTTGTTTCCCAGATACATCTGCTAAACTCAGTTTCTCCCAATGCTCTTTTATGTACTTTTGATGTGTCCTCTATGTACACACACATAGACACTAACCATGCATTTGTGGTTCTTGAAGAACTCTTCCATACTTCTCCCTTATGACATGGTCTTAACTGGCGCGCATGTTTAGATGCCATCTGCATCTGTACCAATACTGCTTGCTGTAAACAAAGGTGATTCTTTGTCTTTAAACCCCAAGAAAGCCATATGAACTTCCACTGTATATGAGTTATCATTAAAGAATGTTGAACATCTTTTAAATCCACTCAAGAATATAGTATTTGATTTTCTTTCTTGGTCACTTGTAGGAGAAAGATTTGGAAATAGTATTTCTCTCCATGTTATAGAACTGAGATTAAAGTTAATGAGCAGGTCTAGTATTAACCTGCTCACTTATTTCTCACTCCTCATAAATGCAAAGCTCCCGCTGGGTGTTTACTTTGAATAATCTAACAGAAGATGAAAGTAAAACACTCTCCCATTTGCTAAAATGCACAACCTACCTTGTCTATGGGAAGGAGGTTGGTGCCTCCGGCACACCTCATTTACAAGGTTTCATCTTTTTCTCGATGCGAAAATGGCTTCATTCAGTGTGCAAAATCATTGTGACTAGAGCGCACTGTGAACCAGCTAAAGGCACCAGTCAACAAGCTTAAGACTATTGTTGCAAAGATGCAGATGTCTAAGAATATGGTACATTCCCAGAATCAAATCAAGGAAGAAGATCTGACTTCTTTTTTAGCTAGGCAACCAAGTTCCATGATGAACATGGGTGCTCTCCTGCCCCTTCTGACATTGCAAGTGAACATCTCACTATCTTGACTAAGTTTCCCAGAGTCATCGACTGCCTGCAATTACAGTTCCTGGTGCCTGAACTTGCCCAAATTCAGTTGAACTTTGAGGATGGCAACTGGAGCTTTTCAACGAACTTGAACGACCTTGTAGACCCTGAAGGTGGTAATGGAAAGACATTTTTTCAAAAGTATTGTTTGTCAAAGTTACCAGGAGTTCAACTAATGGCTACTTGTAAAAGAGATGATTTGGCTTATATGATTAACAAACACATGTCTATTTTCTTATTCAATGTCCCTAGGGGAGGCTTACAGTTTCTGAGTTATGTGTTGTTTGCTCATTTATTTCTCACACCTCATAAATGTAAAGCTCCCGCTGGGTGTTTAATTTGAATAATCTAACAGAAGATGAAAGTAAAACACTCTCCCTTTTGCCAGAATGCACAACCTGCCTTGTCTATGGGAAGGAGGTTTGTGCCTCCAGCACACCTCACTTACAAGGATTCATCTTTTTCTCAGTGCAATAACGGCTTTGTTCAGTGCATGGAATCTTTGGAACTAGAGCGCACTGTGAACCAGCTAAAGGCACAAGTCAACAAGCTTGAGACTATTGTTGCAAGGATGCAGATGTCTAAGAATATGGTTCATTCCCTGAATCAAGTCAAGGAAGAAAATCTGACTTGGACACCTTTTTCAGCTGGGAAACCAAGTTCTATGATGAATATGGATGCTCTCCTGCTCCTTCCTACATTACAAGCCTACATCCCACTACCTTCACTAAGTTTCCCAGAGTCATCGACTGCGTGCAATTACAGTTCTCGGTGCTTGAACTTGTCCCTAATGGGCAACTGAAGATTTTCAATGAACTTGAACAACCACCCGACTACAGAACATTAAGGTTTATTGTAGACCCTGAAGGTGGTAAGGAAAGACATCTTTTCAAAAGTATTGTTTGTCAAAGTTACCAGGAGTTCAACTAATGGCAGATGGTAAAAAAGATGATTTGGCTTATATGATTAACAAACACATGTCTATTTTCTTATTCAATGTCCCTAGGGGAAGCTTACAGTTTCTAAGTTATAGGAATATCTAAATATAATTAGTTCTATACCTCTGGGTCTTCATTAGTAAAAACAAAAGCATGGGTTCAATTGACTTTCATACATGGAGAGAATATCATCCTATCTTTTAATTGTTCCAACAATACATATCTTAAAACTGCCTCCCCTAGGGACATTGAATAAGAAAATAGACATGTGTTTGTTAATCATACAAGCCAAATAATCTCTTATACCAGTAGTCTTTAGTTGAACTCCTGGTAACATTGCCAAACAATACTTTTGAAAAGATGTCTTTCCATTACCACCTTCAGGGTCTACAATAAACCTTAATGTTCTGTCGCCAGGTGGTTGTTCAAGTTTGTTGAAGAGCTCCAGTTGCCATCCTTGAATTTCAACTGAATTGGGGGACAAGTTCAGGCATCTCGAACCATTATTGCAGGCAGTAGATGACTCTGGGAAACTTAGTGAAGATAGTTGGATGTTCACTTTAGAACTTGGTTGCCCAGCTAAAAAAGGTGTCCAAGTCAGATCTTCTTCCTTGACTTGGAATGGGTGTCATGGGATCCATTTCAGATGTTGAGGTTGCACACCATTGTCAAATTGTATGTGCGGTCAATTCGCAGTATCTGAAGAAGATATTCAAGAGTGTTTGGGCTTTTGCCATAGCAATAAATGCTGGGAATAATGCATGAACAGCATAACCCGATCTTTGGATGTGATGTTATTTTAAGGGTGCTTTACAGGATTTCCACCTTCTTGCCATTTCAATGCTCGATCGTCACACTGGAGCATACCAGTATGGTCTCATCGTTTAAGTTATGAATGTCATTCGAACATTGTTGGAGCCAACTTGAGAGTCCCGAGTGACTTCATACACTACGTAAGATGCGAAAAAGAGGAGTTGGATCTTCAAGTTTCGTCGGACGTTAAATGCAGTCATGTCGCTTTCCCGAGTAACCTCATACATTCCACAACATGCAATACTACATATTATGTATACAAAAAATTGAGCAGATGCCATCAAGGTATCTTACGCCTATGCACACCCTCTCTTGTTGTGAACTGTTTCACTCAAAATTTTCTTAAGGAATTTGTTACCATCCCATTTTAAAATTATTTACTCACAAAAATTTGGAAATTTTGTCTCACAAAAATTCCAAAAAACTGCTTTGAGAAATTTTGAAAGCTGGCTTGCTCATGTTTGCTACATATTGCATGCTAGACAACACGGTATCTCTCAGACAGCCCATCCTGATCCACTTGTTCGACGGCAGAATTAAACGTTGGACCAGGATTTTGGAAGAAAAGCCAACTGATGAAGCTGAAAAGGAAACAAAATTAGAATAGTAAAATACTTTCTATAAATTTGATTTTGGTCAAATCTCCAACATAAAATTACAGATAAAAATTGTAGTTTGCTTACCTTCCCCTAAGCCTACCCCCACACCAAACTACATATTTACAGTAAATACTGAGTTCCTGACCATGCCAGACAGTGAGTAGAGCAAACTATTCCATCAAATTACTGCAAGATTACTATTCCTGTGCAAATGTTCATGACCTGACATCCAAATGGCAGTTCCTTTCCTGTGTACTCAAGTCAAGGCTCCAGATACTAATGACTAAAAAAGTTGGCATGCGTAAACCGATACCTATGCCACACTGCCAGGATGCCACTGACCTTGGAAGCTGATAGCCTCCAACTTGTTAAATGGTGGGTTGATGCCGCCTTTGCTGTGCATGCTGACATGAAAAGCCACACCAGCAGAGCTCTGTCACTTGGCAAGGGTGTCATTTATGGAACATACACACATCAAAAAACTAATACAAGGAGCTCCACAGAGGCCAAACTAGTTGCCATGAATGAAATGCTACACCAAGTTTTATGCACACACTATTTTCTGGAAGCACAAGGATGTGGTACAATTGATTCCTTTGTATAAGACAAACAAATTGCAGTCTTGTTCGAAAAGAATGGACACACATCCAGCAGCAAGCACACACCACCTCAACATCTGCTATTTCTTTGTTAATGACTGGATTGATGCTGGAGAACTTGAAGTACAATACTGTCCCACAGCAAGTTGGCTGTGTTGAAATCATCTTGATACCTAATTCATGGTTCATTATGACAATAGGACAGCAATTGGGAACAAATTCTTCATGATGGTACATACATGACAGATGATGAGTTCGTGTCCAATTTTTGTATGGATAGATTGTGTATCATGCAATTGAACAGGCTGGTTGAAGATGATTAAGTCTTCAGGAGTGTTTCTGGAAAGATGGGCAGGCGATCTTCAAAGGTTCACATCATTGTGTTGCTCAGATACTTAGGTAGTTATGGGAAA
>Ga0075156_10002238_pt1 | contig 10690 bp, 7 predicted proteins | sample JI81AbrownDNA_FD_70966 | JGI IMG/M metagenome (GOLD analysis project Ga0075156, IMG submission 70966) | Wastewater effluent complex algal communities from Wisconsin, to seasonally profile nutrient transformation and Carbon sequestration -... | ecosystem: Engineered > WWTP > Effluent > Algae...
GAAGGGTGTTAAAGGGTATTGAGTACAATTCTAGTACTAAAGGTAAATACCCAAATGGTAAAGAGATCATGTCCATAGGAAGTACAGAAAATTGTGAGTCAGAAAAGTGGGACACTGAGGCGGAGAAAGATAAAAAGGTATCTTTCGACATTGTGACAAATCCGAGCTGAATTTATGAATAAAATTAAGATTATAAAAACCAGGGTTAACGCAAGATTAAGCTTTTAGTATTTGTACAGTAACGGATTCACTAACAAAATCAATGTAAAATGGAATGGAAAAACTGTGTTTCTGTATATTTGAAAGCACTTTTGAGCTGTATGTTATGACAGGCCTGAAATGGAAATTCACAAAGATGCAATTGTAGTCACAGAGTATTAGCAAAATGAATTGGGTTAATTTTAGTGAATCATAATTTTTGTTTAACGCAGCTCTGTTTTGCAGTCACAATGACTTCTGATGGCAGCACAGTGAGTTACGCAAGATACCAATGGAAGTACACTTGGGGCTATTAGATTTCATTTCAATGAATGTTAAATACTCGTTAATGTTTTATTACAATTTGAAACTTGACAAGGTCTGTTTCTCATCAAAAAAAGCATTTTATCAATATTTGACAGTGTCTTGTTGTAGCGTTGTGATCTTGGATCTAGGAATCTGTTTAAGGACCCGCGTCAGGTGTATTTAACAAAATTATGATTGATTACATGAACAGTAAATGTAAGCAAGTTGTAACATGTAATGTAATCTTCTCTTGTAAGCAGTTGATATTGAAGGAAAATGAGCATAGTGCTTTTGGGTGATTGAAAAGGTCAAGTTTTGGGACTCAACCATCAAATATGAGACATGTTAAGGAAGAACACAACAGTGGATGTTCAAGCAAAGCCACCTTTGGAGCTTATCTACCGATAATGTGACACCAAAAAAAGAAAATGATTGCAATCAGCTGTAACAACATTACACTGGTGTTTGCTTGAAAGAGCTCAATTTAAACCTTTGCAGTACCTATCAACGGTATTCAGGACAGGTCTTGGAGTTGTGGCCTGTTACTCTCACAACACAGTGACCACAACAACGCCAAGTATCTGCATTCAAACAATTCAAATCCCCAAGAGTGCCTATGTTTAGAATTATTGGATGCCCCCATGGGTATTCCTCTTCCTTGAAATGATTTTAACTTCTGCAAACTAAGCAACAGGAAGTAGGGGTAAGATCACAGGCCTCTCTGAAAATGAATATCATCCAAAGAAATAGTGTGTTGCATGTGTTGCATGATTTGAGCACATGGCAAACCAAAGACATTTCAATAGTAACCTGTACATTCTTCCAGAATTGGTTCATGACTTCTCTTGAATTCCTTTTTGATTTTTAAAAGTGCAACATGTGAAATCTTCCTTATGACATCGGAGAAGAAATCTTTGTCATGATGGATTGGAACCCAGACTCGCTCAGTTTATATTTTTTCTCTGATTTGATACAGCTGCTTGTTTAAGAGTGATTTTCTCTTTCTCCACCAACAAGTCACCGCAGGAATTGTCTAGAAAATATTTTAGAGTAATATGAGCACCTTCTACCCTTGATGTGACGTGACGTGACTTCCAAGATGGATAAATTGGTTGGCCCAACACGAAATCAAAAGTTTCCTTATGACAAATCCATGTATTTTCAAGATACTTTACAGGTTCTGAATTTTCGCCAAAACAGATTTTCAATGAGTTCCACATTTCTTCAAATTCCACCAAAGCTCCAGTATACAAAACCAACTCCGATTTTTTAAGAATTAATCAGATCTCTCTCCAGTTTCAAACATTGACTTACAGTTTTTGGCTCTGTTCTTGTTGACGAGCCCAGTGCAGAGAAGAATGGGACTAGTTGGAAACACATGCCTCACCACATTTACCAAGTCCAGGTCCCTGTCAATTACAATCACTAAAGAGAGACTTGACATTCTCCAATGCCCGTGCATAGTATTCTTCTGATTCTTTCTGAAGAAGCGAACCCAACGTAGAAGGTGGCATTGAATCTGGTAATTCTGACAACATCAAATAATTTCATATGTAACTGGTTGGTCTTGTAGGTACTATCCATTACCATCACATCATTTTAGTCCTTGCCAACTGCACAGAACTTGGGTGTGCAAAAAAGGGCATTGCTTTGATTCTCAGCATCCATTTTATAGCTATATTTCCAGTCAGATTCTTCAAGTGACTGGAGAGGGCTTCGATTGGACTTTGGCCAGACAGATATTCAGTTCTTCTCTTTGTTTTAGCGTTGGAAATACTTTTTGAAGAAGCTGCAGTATCTGGGTCTTGTTGCAGCAATGAAGAAAGGACTGTATGAGGTCTTGCGCCAGCTTGAGTCAAAGCCATGACTGATGGGTCTCATCCAGACATGGGAGCATTGGATACACCTCAGGTGGAGAAGCAGGATGGCTATGATTTGGTACTTTGACAACAAATCTCCACTTTCCATCAACATTTTTTTTGCCATACATTGCAAATGCGACAATTGTAGAGCCTGGATGTTGTTGTCTTATTTTTCTGCCACTAGATGTTTTGAACTTCTTGGTACTTTCCTCCAAAATCTCATTTGATTTTGATAGTTTTCTTTCTTTTGGAATTTTTGGTTGCCACTGCATAGCCGTTCTGTTTTGCATGATTATTGCAGTATTGAAGCAGCTCTTGTCCAGTATTAAATTCTGCTGTAGGGGGTATCTTAAATCAAAAAGTTGTTTGTTATTCATGATTAATGATCAACACTTTTCCGGTTGTCGTGTATTTAGCACAACCCGTCATGTATTTAGCGATTTGTCGTAATTTTTTAGTCTTTTTTAAATTATGTATTTAGCAAAACCCGTCGTGTATTTAGCGATTTGTAGTGTATTCGAATTTTGCGTCGTGTGTTTAGCAATTTTCGTCTTGTATTTAGCGAAACCACATCAATTGAATACTTATATGAGAAAGTGCTATTAAAGTAATTACAATTATCTTTATAATAAATATATAAAGATTACAAAGTTTCTAAATATAATTCGATTATCCTCTATACATGTAGAAGAATCAGTGTAATCTTATAGCTATAGGTTATATTAATTAAATAATTAAAATAAGTATTTTTGGAAAATTAACAGCAATGCAATTAAAGTAATTACAATTATATTTATAAAAAATATAGGAGATTTAAAAGTTTTTAAATGTAGTTCGAGTAACCTTTATATATCAAGTGTATTTTAAATGGAATCAATTTTCTATTGAGTATGTTTAAAAAATTTCAAAAGGTACAATTAAAGAATTATGCTATCCCAAGAACAACATGTTCTGTTGGCAATGACCCACAAATTTGGTGGTCATAGCACGACCTATCATCTGTGCTACAGTCCTTCCCAATAATTTTTACTGTTGTTCCAGGTGGATGGAGAGAAAGGCAGATATATCAGGGTTGTCAAAGGTCTCACGTACGTCAATTTTTTTATCACTTAAAGCGCCCTTCCAACATTCGCGAGGTCATCAGCGCATTATTCAAGACAAACAAGACTTAGATGTTATACTCAGGACAACAATGTGTGCATGTATCTTGCACAATCTTTTGATGCGACATCCTGTTCCACAAGATAGAGCTTAAATTAGAGTGCTTTTGCTTATAAACTAGAAATACACTAAGGTTGAAATTAAAATGAAATGGTGGGTTAATCTTTTACCATATGTAATATGCTATCCATGTCAGCTTGAGATATTATTTTTCAGAAGTTGGACTCTATGATGTAACAAGTCCATTTTGTTCGTCAAGCACTCCTTTTCAACATCCGGACAGTCCCGTTACGTTTCTGCTTTGAGTTTCTCCATCTTGATTGTGGATTCTTGATCCAGAAATTTGAGCTTCCTTTGTTCTATTCCATGTTGTGTGACTTTTTACTGCTTGTAATCCATAATTTGCTCTCATTTTAATTATGATGGTTCAGTTGAGTCAGAAGATAAGCTACTTGGAGATAATGGCAGCTTCTTCTTCAGGTTTTCTTCTGTAGTCCTTTTGAATCGAAGGGTGTCAACTTCAACTGGATTATTGTTGTCAACTTCATTTGGCTTTCTTTTCATCAGCATCTGAAATTTCCCCATCATCTATTGAGGATATGGTAGACAATGGCATGCTGCTGGGTCTATCATTGATTGTAATTCCTGGCTCTAGTCAACCAATCAAACCCCATACAGTACTCTTCTTTGGCGCTAATTGCAGCAGCCTCAAGTGCCTTTATGTGATGCTTGAGACAGCACTTACTGTAAAACAATGGACCCTCGCACTTATTTTCTCCGAATGTTGCTATGAATTTCTTTAAGCAGTCTCGATGAATAAAATTCTGGCATTCCAAATCGTTACATTTTTCGAAATACTTGTCTTTCTTTTAGACATTTTGAGATCAGCTTACATGTATGGTCCATTTGCGATCAAAACACCATTATCCTATTTTACAGCATTTACCAGCATTTGCCAGTCAGATTTTGCTTTAAAAAACGCGTATTTTTCATCAAACAAAACCGAGGGAAGAGAGAACTTGAGCACCCCTTATTATTTATTAGACAAACCGGAAATTTAGCGATAAGTTTCTTTTGAACGCGTAAATGCAAACGAAATGAGTTTTGGTGCTTATATAGCGGTGGCGCTTAAGTGGTGGCTATGGTAGCCAATAATTTTTAAATCTATTAGACTAGATTAGATCACCCATGTCTGACCACCCAGTTCTCGCCACCCATGTCTTACGGTAGATTAACAGTTGACTTAATGCAAGATTGGTTGCTGATGGTCATCTCATGATTTATACTCTGGAGTGTTATGTTAGGTGGTTAGGGTTATACTTCTTTGTGTAGCTGAGTAAAATGGCCTTGAATTTTGGAGTTACTGTCATCGGAAATGTCTACTTAGAGCTAGAACAAAATACAAGGCTTGCTTTATTGCAGGGCATACAATATTGACATCCAATGCACTTTATGGCCTATCAACTTCAGGTCTAAGAGGACATGAAAGTCTTGCAGAGTTTTTGAAAAATATACGCATACAAAACTGAACCAGACTTATGACTTTGAAAATTTGGCAAAGGTATGACTAAGTCGCTGTATATGTTCATGATCTATAGAATATTGCAAGTTGTATATTCATGAATTGACAACAAAGTATAAGTTCTAGCTCAAAGGCACACCCTTCATATCATTCGGGGTGTGATTTCTTCTGCGATGAGGATGATGCATTATGCCTCGACTGACTCGTCGCAAATCATGAGTAAATCAAATCAACAGTCCATTCACCACTTCATACGTGTTATCATACTGAAACAGATGATAGTGAGTTGATGGTTTCTGATGGTATTCAAAGCTACTAGTAGGTTTGATTGCGAGAACACAGTCTATGGCGAAGTTTATGAGGAGATCCCAACTGAAATACTAGAGCTATTGGGACAGACAGTGGTACTATCCCATAATGTGGAGGCAAATTTGTTTTATAACTTTACATGTGACAGGCATGTTGTAGAGATCATACATCTCGTCTCTGCTGGCAAACTCGTTGAACAAGGTTTTGACCTTCTCGGTACTCTTAGATAGTTAGGTTTTCCAATCCATAGCAAGAGTAGGATGTTTGGCAAAGATAAGTCTGTGGAGGATAGTTCTTCCAAGATCCAATCAAAACTCTACAAGAGACATACAACTTTATCATTTCAGAGGGTGGGTAAAGCAGTCGTAAAAAATATAATTGGATTCGTAAATACTAATGGTGAGGATAAGCCTGCTGAAAATACAAGCTTTGACTTTCTGGTCTGGTAATACAAGTGATCTTTATTGGGAGAACACGATTGAATAGGAATTTGATGGACTATATTCACAATATGAGGAGTGAAGAATTTTCTCAAGAATTATGTATTTTTATGCAGAACATAAAATTTATCAAGAGTTTATGAGATGTGATTCAAAAGCTTCTGCGCAGACCCTGCCCCTGGCTCTGTAACTGTCAAAGAGGCTCTAGTCCCTGGCTCTGAGACTGTTGCAGTAAGGGTATCAGTTACATTAAACAATCCACGTTTGAAAACTCCTTTTATTCATATGGAGACAAACCTGATCATGTTCCCACAGAGAGCCAAGATTTGGGGATCAATTCCATTAAAACAATAAAGAGGTCTTTCAGACTCTACTGGTATTTATATACGACGTATCTGTAGCAACTTATGCAATCAACCACAAACAAAATTGGATGGGAGGAGCATGAAGCGCATGCATCCGAAGGGGAAGATGTCAAGCAATTATCCATTTCTGTGGTGCACAACATGATTGGAACAACATATTTGCCCATGAGAGCATGAATTTTACATTCACAGACTTCTGCAATAGACACATGGCTGCAGATAATGAGCTGCTACTGAGAGGCATCCCAATTGATGGAGTGTCACAAAATAGGTCGTTTATCCAAGGCAATTAGGTGCTAGAATTAATAGCAGTGAAATCAATCGTCTTCATGAACCCTACAACAAGAGATGACCTACAAAAGGCCACAATCCCTTTTAAATACATCACATCAGCACTACTTCCATCATTCATGAATACAGTAACTGGAACACAATATAAGAAACCACAACAACAAAACATATCCAAGCTAATGGGTAAATGATATGAAAAACAGGCGACAAGGAAAGGGAAGAGAAATACAAAGAGTCGAGAGCCATGGAGGCTATGTGAGAGAGCGACCATACCCTGGTGGTATAAATACTAGTGCCAACTGACGTGAAACCTATGCTGAGTGCTATGGAGGAAAGGGCCATTCTGGCTATTACAGCAGCGACAACAATATGAACTATCAACCAAAGGGAAATGATGGGGATGGGCTCTACATTGACCCACAGGTACTCAACTCAATTCTGGATAGCAGACACATAGTAATTTTGATGAGAGTTAGGGATTCAATAAGGCAGAGAGCACAATCCTAATGGCGTTCCATCTCAAGATATTATGCCACTGCCATCACAATACACTTGTGGATTTTTTATTTTGTCGAGTAATTCATTACAAACTGGCCAGCGGTCATACCCAACAAGTAATTCATCTAGAAGGGGACAATGTTATGGAGCAGTATTGCAACTAAACAGAAGAATATCTACTGAAACATCAGCCACGGATGAAACATATGATTACACATAGAGAGGCATGTGTGAGGTAGATACCCAGTTGGATACAATGTGTGCAGGTGCAACCTTCAGATCGCTAGCGACAACTGGGTAACTCTGGGATGTTACAAGAGTACACCTGGATCTACCGTCAATCAAAAACATACAAGTTGGTACCTTGGCTACTTCATATGATCACAGTAATGGGGTAACTTACATCCTGGTATTTCCCCAGAGTCTATTCTTTGGATAAAGCTTGACAATTCATTGATGAATCCAAATCACCCCGTTGAAAATGGCCTGCTGGTACATACATTGATGAATTCAAATCAACTCTGTGAAAATGGCCTGGTGGTACATACACGCCCAAGACAATACAATATAACTAGTATGCATGGTATATTTGTACCCCAAGAAAATGCAACACTACCCTTCTCAATGAATGGCATCATATATCATACATACCTTGTTGATTGCCGATGGATATAGAACTAGAGGAATGTAGCAGCAATAAACATCATAGAAACCAAATGTATGAGAAGAATTAGCAAAATCTGGGGTATAAGTGTCAGCCTCGCAGAAGATATTTTATCAACAACAACACAGAGGGGAATCAGTGCTCTGTCTGGACTTATTGTAAGAAGGTTTAGAACAAGACAAGCCTATCTAAGGTAAAACTACCTCAAGACAAGAGTCGTCTCTGACACAATGTTCTCAGACAAGAAGACCATGCATGGCATGACTTGTGCCAAAGTGTTTGTTACAATAGAAGGTTTCATAAAAGTATACCCTACGAGAAACAAAGTTGATGCATATGACTCTTTGAACAATTTCTGTGTAACAGTTGGATTGCCTCTTAACATTGTAACAGGTAACGCAAAAGAAAAGTATGGAGGAAATTGGATTTTGTATATGTACTTAAATGGCACATCTTCGAGAATATCTTTAAGTATACAATCCAGGTTAGAAATTATGTCAAGACAGTCAAAGAGACCAGAAGACACTATAAATGAGGGCTCAAGACTTATGGGGAACCTGATTTTAAGACTTAAGGGGAAGATGACATAAGTCATTAGTATGTAACATTACATACAGTAATGTAGGAACTATTACAAGACTTGTGTGAACATACAAGCCTTGTACTATTGTTCGTTTACAAGGAAACGCAAATCATTTAATTATGAAATTAGATCACAAAATTAATTAAAAAAGTTCCACAGGTTATGAGCCCAAACACTTCATCTGTTTCAGACTAGATAGAAAATAACCTTTGAATGGTCAGAAGAGGAGATGAAGTTCGAACAGGGAGATAGTGGTGATGAGTCAGAGACTGAAACTCCAAGAGGAATCAGCATCCCTAGAGAAACAATTTCAATGTCACAGCAAGCATGAGACCTCCATCAGGAATGCATTGAAAGAATGCATGAATGTGGATGAATATTGCAAGCACAAGGCTACCAAAAAGAAGGAAAACAGAGTAAATCTACATGTAAAAGAACTTAATGCATTCAAAGCAAGGATTGAAAAAGGAATGCACACCAAGGTTTCAAGAACTCCTGTGAGTTTGGTGCATTCTAAGGCATTTATTGAAGCAGTATAAGAAGAATAGTCTGTATCAGTTGTTTACGAAGACAATGCAGCCTGCCAAGATGATTTCAAGATGACAAAGCTGTTTACCCATAAATAACATAACAGTTTACCATGTCACTATTTTAAGAGTAAAGTGTCCTCTTTGGAATTGAAACAATTTCTTCCATGGATCAGCTTGTGGATTAGTTTACTTAATAGATCTGACAGGATGAGTTTCCGTTATAGCTTTTTAAATGCTATATCTTTGTGTTGATAATTATTTCGCTTTGTGATTTTTTGATTCGGTATTGTGACACTTGATTAATTTGACGGATCTGTCATTTCATCCTCGTATACCTATAAAGTTCTCGACTGTGAAGGATTGATTGAAAGACCAAGACAATCAAGCGTTCCTTGCAGTCGCACGTTTATTCTAAAGAAAAGAACCCAGGCTTGAATATAACATATGTGAAGACTCGACTTTATGAAGCATTTACAAGAATTGAAATTTAATTTCAAAGTTCCAGACTTTTGATTCGCTCACTCGTACTAAGAACGTTTTTTAATTTGCTTGGTGGATCTAAAGCCCGGTTTGTGCAGATAGTGGAAAATCTGAGTAATTTTTAAATATGCCAGATTTTAGCTGCGCTACTTTTGCACTCATTAAATATTCAAGAAAAATATATGTGCTGCAATTTACCTGTATTGAACGTCTCGGTTTTCTTGGATTTATGTAACTAAAAGCCCCACTTGTGACTTCAATGATTTTTGCGATGGATGCTCCTTTCAGGGTCAAGACTGATATCTGTCTTTTTGCTGTCTACTCAGAATAAAATTTGAATCAAGTCGATTCTATAGAATATTCGAATGCCGCACTGTTAATGACTCGAAATATGCTGAGTGTAAAACAATCACTTTTGCATGTTCTTTTGACTAAATTCAAAGGGATAAATGTGATTCTTTGTTGTGAATGTCATTTGACATGATTTGGTTTGCAATCACCAAGCTTTTGGATTGATTGTGCCCCAACCAGACGCAAATATATATTTATGGTCCGTACAGGCTGAGTCTGTGGACTATTGTCGGCACCAAACCGCAAGTTTAGAAGGAGTATCTTGATGAATTGCCATGTTCGTACGATGAAACAGATTCAGTAAACTACGAGTGAACCAATTGCATCGCCTGAGCCACATGATATTTGCGTCTGATTAATCCTGTGAATTTGGAAACTCATGTGTCATTGCCGATTCATCGATTGAACTTCGCTGCATGCGGTGTGTTCGCTTTGAACATAGAAAGTTGACTTTAATTCATATGTAAGACTTTTAGGGTTATAATAGACTTGTTTTTTTGTAGAGATATAGCAAATTTTGGAGTTTGATTTAGGCACGCTGTCCGTAGAAGTATATTGATAGTGATATATGGTCTGTCTATGCACTTGGTGGATCTTACATCGAGGACTTATGGAATAATTTTTCAATCAAAACTAACAAACACCAGAATATAATACTGACAGACATAGGTCCAAATTTATTTTAAACAGCCCCCAGTCTTGAGAAGGGCATATTGCGGACAATGAAGAAGTATATATGGCACATAGTTTGTCGACGTAAAATTCGTATATTCGTAAATTCCTTCAGGAAAGACATCAGAATGTCCTTTCGATATCTTTCAAAATTCAAAAGCCCTTTTAAAAAAGATGAATTGTTCGTCTTTCCAGCATTCAATCTATTGAAATCTAAAGCCCTTGAATGATTCAATTATCTGCTGTCTTGCAATTAATTGTGCGTCTTGTCGACGAACTACAACCTGAGTGATCGGATTTTCGAATTACTGGAGTCTAGGGGAGTTGTGTTCATAAGGGACATAGTTATGGATAAAACATGAAAACACGTGCGAATGTAAAGCCCTGCAGAAAAGATGGTATCAAAGAATATCCTCATCGGTTTTGACAAGTCTGTGTTTATCGATTGTCAAGACCTT
>Ga0075156_10002239_pt1 | contig 10690 bp, 6 predicted proteins | sample JI81AbrownDNA_FD_70966 | JGI IMG/M metagenome (GOLD analysis project Ga0075156, IMG submission 70966) | Wastewater effluent complex algal communities from Wisconsin, to seasonally profile nutrient transformation and Carbon sequestration -... | ecosystem: Engineered > WWTP > Effluent > Algae...
AGGTCCACGAACGCACCGTAGTCGGTGATGTTCTTGACGATACCCTTGACGGTAGCGCCTTCGGACAGGGTGGACAGCAGCTTTTCGCGCTCTTCGCCCATGGTCTCTTCCAGCACGGCACGGCGCGACACAACCACGTTGTTGCGCTTGCGGTCCAGCTTGATAACCTTGAACTCGATGTCCTTGCCTTCGAAAGGCGTGGTGTCCTTGATCGGACGGATGTCGACCAGCGAACCCGGCAGGAAGGCGCGGATGCCGTTGATCATGACGGTCAGACCGCCCTTGACCTTGCCCGAGATCAGACCGGTCTTGATGACGCCCTGTTCCAGCGCTTCTTCCAGGTCTATCCAGGCGGCCAGGCGCTTAGCCTTGTCGCGCGACAGCTTGGTCTCGCCGAAACCGTTTTCAACGCTGTCGATGGCAACTTGCACGAAGTCGCCAACCTTGACGTCAACCACGCCTTGGTCGTTCTTGAATTCATTGATGTCGATCAGCGACTCGGACTTCAGGCCGGCGTTGACGATCACCACCTTGTCTTCGACAGCAACCACTTCAGCAGTGATTACTTCGCCGGTGCGCATCTCTTGGCGCGCCAGGCTTTCCTCGAAGAGGGCGGCAAAACTTTCCATGGAAGAAACTTCGGTAGTCATTTCAGATTTATCCAGATAGCCCACGTGTACTGCCTGTGGGGTCAAGTTGTGAAACGCCGGCCCTGCCTTGCGCAAGTACCGGCACCTTTGCTGCCGCAGCGACCTGGTATCGCTACGACAGTTTGCCCGCTTATTCGGGCGAAACCGCCTGCCACCAATCAAGCACAGCCTTGACGGCCTGCTCTATGGATAATTGCGTCGTATCCAGCAATTGCGCATCCGGCAATTGCTGCAGCGGCGCTACGCTGCGGGCGCGATCACGCGCATCCCGCTGCTCTATGTCCTGCAAAATCTGCAAGATGTTAACCGATTCCCCTTTTGCAATCAACTGCTTATAGCGTCGACTGGCGCGCTCCTCCGCGCTGGCGGTCAAAAACACCTTCAATGTGGCCTCGGGGAACACCGCTGAACCCATATCCCGGCCGTCGGCTACCAGCCCTGGCGCACGGGCAAAGTCACGTTGCCGCTGCAGCAAGGCCGCCCGCACCGAAGGCAATACCGCCACCTTGGAGGCCGCCTCACCCACGGCCTCGGCGCGTATCAACTCCGTGGCATCCTCGCCATCCAGCAAGATCATGCCCTCCAGAAAACTCACATCCAGCGCCGCAGCGACCGCCGTTACCTGCTGGGCATCATCCAGTTCCAGGCCTCGCTGCAATACCGCCAGCGCGGTGAGCCTATACAGCGCACCACTGTCCAGGTAGTGCCAACCCAATGCCGCCGCCACACGCGCGGCGACCGTACCCTTGCCCGAAGCAGATGGGCCATCAATGGCAATGACAGGGATAGGGTGCATGTCAGGTCTTCCGAATTGATTGGAATGCGTTGCTGGGCGTGCGCCATCTGGCGCGGTGGCGGATTTTCTACGCGCAGGCGCTGCGTGTCGAGCCTAACTACGGCACATCCAAGCAAGGACTGCAGCGCATCAGTCACATAGGGTAAAAATATATTCCCTTGTGCATTCAGCTTTCGCCACTGACTTATCCACAAGCGCCTATTCTTGTTATGACAGGCGAGAAACCAAGGGCTGTCACGGCCTACCGGCGGGCTAATATTCCAACATCATGAAACCAGCAGCATCAATGCTATGCGGGCATATCAGCAGGTTCGAATAGTCTTGTTGTGCGCAGCAGGCAAGCCTGTTCCAATGCGGGCCTGAATCAACATTGCATACATAGGGCAAGAAGGGTTGGGGCATGAGCAAGATACTGGTCACCGGCGGCGCAGGCTTCATCGGCTCACACACGGTTGAGAACCTGCTCTTGCAGGGCCATGCAGTACGCGTACTGGACGACCTCAGTACCGGCCGGCCCGATAACCTGCCAGACCACCCCCAACTGGAACTGCTGATAGGCGATATCCGCAACTCCCAGGCAGTCATGCATGCCATGCAGGGTGTTGATCGCGTCCTGCACCTGGCAGCGCAGGTCTCGGTGCAAGCCTCGGTGGATGCACCGCCTGCCTCGGCCGAACGCAATCTCACCGGCTTTATCAATGTGCTGGATGCCGCACGCCAGGCGGGCGTCCAACGCTTTGTCTATGCCTCCTCGGCGGCTGTCTATGGTCAACCCATCACGCTACCGCTCAGCGAGGGCTCAGCCGTCCACCCCGCCTCGCCCTATGGCCTCGAAAAACTGGTCAATGATCAGTATGCCAAGCTCTACGCCGAACTCTACGGCATGTCCTGCCTGGGCTTGCGCTACTTCAATGTATTTGGGCCACGCCAGGATCCGCGCTCGCCCTACGCAGGCGTGCTGTCCAAGTTCAAGGAGCGGATCGAGCAGCAAGCCACCCTGCTGGTCTTTGGCGATGGCGAGCAAACCCGGGACTTCATCTATGTCGGTGATGTGGCTGAAGCCAACCGGCGTGCCCTGTTTGCCGATCAGACCGGGGTATTGAATGTGGCCACGGGCCAAAGCCGTACCCTCAACCAGGTCATTGCCAGCTTCGGGCAGGTGGTCGGCAAGCAGCTCGATGTCAGCCATCAACCCGCACGCACAGGCGACATCGTTCACTCTGCCGCGCAAAACAGCGCCTTGCTGGCTGCACTTGGGCATTTTGACTTTGTCACACTGGAACACGGCCTGGCCAAGTTGCTGGCCGGCTAAGCGACCCATGCTGCAGAAATTCTGCCGTACCCTGATCGCTGCGCTACTGGCCTGTCTGGCTACGGCCAGTGGCAAGCCGGCTGTCGCTTTCTTCTATGGCGCTCAGCCCCCAATGAATGAGCTGCGCGCCTTCGACTGGGTGGTGCTGGAACCCGACCACTTCAAGGCCGCGCCGGCAGCCAGCACCGAAACCGACTGGTTCGCCTATGTCAGCGTCGGCGAAGTGGAGGCTCGCCGCAGCTATGCCGGCAAGATCCCCTCGGCCTGGCTCCCTAGCAACAACCCCGCCTGGGGTGGCAAGATCATTGACCAAAGCCAGCCCGAATGGCCTGCCTTCTTTGTTGAGCAGATCATCACCCCCTTGTGGCAGCAGGGCTGGCGGCACTTTTTTCTCGATACCCTGGATTCCTGGCAACTGCTGACCAGCACCCCGGCGGAGCAGGCTGCCCAGCAGGCTGGTCTGATACGCGCGCTCAAAGCCCTGAAAGCCAGGTATCCGGAAGCCAAGCTGCTGTTCAATCGCGGTTTCGAGGTGCTGCCGGAAGTACACGGGCTTGCAGCCGGCGTGGCATTTGAATCGCTGGAAGCCCGCTGGCAGCCAGCCCATCGCCAATACAGCAAGGTGCCGGAAGCGGACCGCGCCTGGTTGCTGCAACAGATCAAGCCCATACAGGAGCAATGGAAGCTGCCTGTCATTGCCATCGACTATGTACCCGCAGGCGATAGGCAGCAGGCCCGCGAAGTCGCTGCCCGCATCCGCGCACACGGGCTTATTCCCTGGGTAGCCACGCCTGAACTCGACATACTGGGCGTGGGTCTGGTCGAAGTACAGCCACGGCGTGTGCTGGTGCTGTACGACGGCGCCCAGTACGACAACCTGATGGAGTCCGACCACGTTCGTTTTCTCGCCACCCCGCTCAACTATCTGGGCCTGGTGCCCGAATATGTGGACGTGCAGCAGCCCCTGCCCAGCATCGCCCTGGCAGGACGCTACGCCGGCATAGTCAGTTGGCTGAATGGCGACTTGCCCAGCCGTGCCGGCGATATCAAGCGCCTGTTTGATCGCGCCCGCAACGAAGGTGTACCGCTGGCCATCCTGTCGCGGTTTGGCTTTAATGATCCGGGCTGGATGGCGCAGCGCGGCATCAGCGTACGCGAAGGCAATGCCACAGAGGCCGTACGCATCACCAGACAACATGCAGCCGTCGGTTTCGAACACAAACCCTACCCCCAGCGTGACACCTTCGAACCCATGAAGCTGAACCAGGGCGAGGCCTGGCTTAGTCTGGCCAGCGGCGATCTACAGCAGGACCCGGTAGGTATCACACCCTGGGGCGGCTATGCGCTTGGGCCCTATGTCGTGGAACTGGCGCCGGGTGATGAAACCGACACCTATTGGGTGATACAGCCGCTGGATTTCCTGAAGGCTGCCTTGCAATTGCCGGCCATGCCCATAGCCGATACCACTACCGAGAATGGCCGCCGGCTATGGCTAACCCATATCGACGGCGATGGCTTTCCCAGCCTGGCCGAGATACCAGGCTCGCCCACCGCTGCCGAAGTCATGCGGCGCGACTTTATTGAGCGTTATCGGGTACCCCACACGGTGTCGGTCATCGAAGGCGAGACCTCCCCCAATGGGCTCTGGAGCAGCATGGCCAAGTCGCTGGAAACGACTTCGCGCGCCATTTTTGCGCTACCCCATGTGGAAGTCGCCAGCCATACCTACAGCCACCCCTTCTTCTGGCAAGCGTTAACCGGCAAGCGCAAGGTGGAAGGCAGCCTCTATGGCATGAACCTGCAGTTGAAGGACTACAAATTCAGCGTGGACCGCGAGATTTCCGGTTCGGCCGCCTATATCAACAGCCGTCTGGCGCCGCCTGGCAAGCAGGTCAAGGTCTTGCTGTGGAGTGGAGACTGCGACCCCGATGGCGAGACCGTTGCCGCAACTTATAAGGCCGGTCTGCGCAATATGAATGCAGGTGATACCACCATCACACGCGCCCACCCGTCCTGGACCCGTATCTCATCGCTGGGGCTGGACAAGGGTGGCGGCAATTTCCAGATTTTCGCGCCCAACCAGAACGAGAACATCTACACCAACGATTGGAAAGGCCCCTATTGGGGTTTCCGTCGGGTGATAGAAACCTTTGAATTGACCGATAAGCCCTATCGCTTCAAACCCATCAATATCTACTACCACACCTACTCTGCCAGCCGTAAGGCCAGCATAGAAGCTCTGCACCAGGTCTATCGCTATGCCCTGAGCCAGGAAACCCTGCCGCTCTATGCATCGGCCTATATAGACCGCGTCATCGGCTTCAATCAGGTCGTGGTAGCCAAGACCGACAAGGGCTGGCGCATACGCAACCAAGGCGCTGCGTACCGTACGGCTGCCCGAGGCCGCCACACCTGATTTCACCACCAGCCAGGGCATCGCCGGCTGGCGCCCGCAGCCGCAGGGCCGTTACCTGCACCTGAGCGGCCAGCAGTCTGCCGATATCGTGGTCGCGCCCGAAGCCGCTAAACGCCCCTATCTGATAGAAGCCAATGCCCACCTTGCTGCCTGGCAGCCTCGCGCCGATGGCGTACGCTTCAAGCTCGATGGTGGCGTGCCCCTGCAATGGAGCCTTGCCCATGACACCCACTGCACCCTCAGCCAGGCTGGCCGCCCTATCAAGCCCCTAAGCCGCACTACCGCTGGCACCCAATACAAACTGGCCGAACAGGTTGCCGATCTTGATCTTGCCTGCAGTCCCTAACGTATTCCCCGCCAACTGCCTCACCCGGAGCGTGCTGTGAAAAAAGCAGGCGCCCCGGCCGGGCTATTGGATGAGCGCAAGCAGCTGCCACGGCAGCGGCTGTTTCCGCCTACCACGGTGCTGGCCCTGGCAGCCGGCGCGACGGCGGCATTGGCGCTGATTTTTCCCAAGGGGCGAGAGCTATCCGAGATCGCCGCGCAAGCCCGTACCGACGCCCTCTCCCTGCAATACCTGCGCAATCTGGTACGCGCCAGCCCCGGCGACATCGAATTGCAGCTGGTCCTGGCCGAGCAGGAGATGGTACTGGGCAACTTCAGCGTGGCACGCAGCATCGCGGAGAGCCTGCGTGAGCGTCATGAAGCGGAATGGCAGCAGCGCATTGATCTGCTGCTGCTCAAGGTAGCCCAGCGCGACCGAGCACTGGGACGGCATACCGCCTCACACTACCGCACGCTGGAACGCGAAATCCAGATCCTGGTCATCCGCCTGATTGAGCACGGCCCCATAGACCGCCAGTTACTGGAGGCACTCAAACCCGAACTGATGCGCCCACTTACCGGTGGCAGCTTGCTGGAAAAATTGCAGCAACACCTTGCCCGGCAAAATCAGCTGCGTGCCGACGAACTCGAAGAGTTCGCCGCGCTCTCGCTCAGCCAGGGCAGCTACCGTGCGGCCTCTGGCTTCCGCATGCAGGCGCTCAAGCGTAGCGGCTCTCAGAGCGAACGCCGTCGCCTGTTCCTGGCCGCCGTGCGCGATCTACAAAGTGGTGGGCTGTATGACCGTGCGGGCGAGTTGCTGGCAGAGCCGCCGACCAACCTGGGTGAGCAAGGCAGCTACTGGGCCGAACTGGCCAAGGTCAGCCTGGCCGTCGGCAAGCCTGCCCTGGCCGAGCGGTATATGAAGCGCGCGCTCAAGATGGCCATGCAGCAATACCTGCAACAGTACCGGGGCTCGCTAGCCGGGCTGGGCGAGCCCGCCTACCCTGGCAGCTTTGTGCTGGTTGCCAACACTTCCGCCACCGAGCCCTTGTTCCCCCCACTCAATGGCAAGCCGCCGGCCCTCCCCTTTGACGAAGACCTGTACCGGCTCGGCTACGATGTCTTTCTGGCCAATCGTAACGTCAATGATGCCTATTTACTGGCCCAGGCCGCAGTCCGCGCCCGGCCCGAGGACATGGCCTGGCGCCGCCGGCTGGCGCAGGTAGCCCGGTGGGTCAGTCGGCCGGACGAAGCACTGGAGCACTGGCTGGCCGCCGCCAAACTGGGCGATACCACCGCCTGGGCGCAAGTGGAGGAACTGACCCCCCTGACCCAGGACGAAGACCTGCGTGTCGCCGCCCTGCAGGCGATGATCAAGGGTGGCCGTGGTACCGAGCTGAGGCTGGAGGAGCTGATCAACTCCTACGATGCCCAGGGTAAGCCGGAGTCGGCCATTGCCTTTCTCGACCAGCTCTATCGTGAAAAGCGCGAGGCGCGTTTTCTGCTCAGATTGGCCGACTTCCAGCAGCACATTGGCGACCGTCCTGCCGAGGCCGCCACCCTGCAGCGCCTGGCCGCCGATCAAGGCATGACACCCGCGCTGGCCTTGCGTCTGGCCAAGACCCAGATTGCCCTGCGCCAGATGGAACAGGCGTTCGCCACCCTGCGCGATAGCGACAAGCAAGGCGCCAGCGATGCCTATTGGCAGCTCTTTGCCGAACTGGCCAACCTGCTGCAGAAGGAAGACGACGCCCGCGCCGCCTACAAACGCCTTATCGCCGCAGAGAAACCCACCCAACGCGATCTGGCTGCCTACTACTACCTTACCTGGCGGCAAGATCCAGCCGAAGCCGCTCGGGCGGCGGAACTGGCCTGGCTGCACTACAGCGATGCCCAGTTATTCATGGCCCTGCTCAATCTGGAAGCCGCCGCGCTACGTTGGCAGACCCTGGCCCAGCGGCTGGACGCCATGACGCCGGCCCAGCGCCAGCTGTTCAGCCAGAACGCCCAGTTCTATGCCTTGTCGGCCCAGGTCAGGCTGCAAAACGGCCAGCCCGAGCGTGCCCTACTCAATAGCAAGATCGCCCTCAGCCTTGCTCCTGGCGACAATGACATCCGTAGCGGCTTGATCTGGCTGTTGCTGGACATGCGGCAGTATGATGAATTGCAGGGCTACGCCCATGCATGGCGCAATGAGGCCATGCGAGGCGGCGCCATGGCACAGGCGGTGGGTAGCGCCTTCCTGCAGCTGGGCCAACCCAAGATTGCCCGCGCCATCTTCCGGGCAGAGCTGCAGCGCATGCGTCGCAACCGTACTGAACCCAGCCGCAACTGGTTGGAAACCTATGCCGATGCACAGGAGCAATCCGGCTATCCCCAACTTGCCCGCGCCATCCATCGCTACCTGTGGCAGCAACTGCTGCAAGAGGCGCGCAAGCACCCCAATCGCTTTGTTCAGGTGCCGCAAAACCTGATCGACGCCGCACGCCTGGCACTGAGCGAAACCAGCGGCGACCGTCAGACGCCCTTCCTGCAGCTGCTGCTGGCCGCTCCCAGCAACCAGCAGGGCGATACCCTGGCGCGTGCTGAGCTGCTGGCCAGTTGGCTCAACAGCCGCGACCAGCCGCTGTCAGCACGTTACTTCCTGCTGCGCCGCAAAGCACAAAGGCTGGCCACGCCCGATTACCTGCGTCTCAATACCGCGCTGGCCAACGAAGACACAGCCGAGCTCGCACGCCTGCTGGGCCGTGGCGGCGTACCGGGCGGCGAAGGTGGCGCCGGTGCCGCCATGCCCATCTACGATCGCATCTACGGTGCCCGTATGCTGGATGATCACGGCCGTGAGCTGGGTTGGGCTGCCGAGGGCCTGCGCTACCGTGACCGCGACCCCATCCTGCACCAGTTGCTGACCGAAGCCTACTTCCCCGACGCCCATCAGGTGGCTGGCGGCATAGACGCCAGCGAACGGGGAGTACTGCATACCATTTCCTGGATAGGCAAAACACAGTTGGCGCTCAACCGCCACCATAGCCTTAGCACCTTGAGCGAAGACCGTAAGCAGCAAGTGCAGGACGGTACGCTGATCAATGTACCGCCGCATGATCGCAGCGCCAGCCTGGGTTGGCGCTATCAAGGCGAAAAACTGGATCTCGCCATTGAAGGCGGCCGGCGCTACGGCTTCGATACCTTCTATACCGGCAAGCTGGAGACCGGCTGGCAGGTTGATGGCCATCTGGGCCTGCGTGCCGGTGCGCACTACGGCCAAGCCACCAGTGACGCCGCCACCCTGATTGTGGCGGGCAAGCGTGATGGCGGCAGCCTGGGGCTGGACTGGAAGATAGGCCGCCGCGAATACCTGCGGCTGGATTACGGCGATTGGCGTTACCGCGCCCAGCGGGGCGAGTATTTCGGTTCCGGCAAGGTGCTGGAAGCCGAGCTGGGCCATCGCCTCAGGCTGGATGAGCCCGACATCAACCTGCGGCTCACCGCCAGCCGGGGGCGCTACAAGGCAGACGGCGAAGTGCCCCTGCGCTATCTCTACCTGCTGCCAGGCGCCATGGCCGATTTCAGCGAGACTGGCGACCCACGCCCCTATCTCGCCTCCTTCATGCCGCAATCCAGCACCCAGTATGGCGTAGCTTTCGGCTACAACGAGACCGGCCGGGAGCCCTATCGGCAGGCATGGGCGCCCCATGCCACCCTGGCCTTATCCCACAACACGGTCTCGGGCAGCGGCTACGATGTGCGTATAGGAATGGGCGGCAGCCTGTTCGGCGCCCTGCCGGGCGGGGTAGACAGGCTGCGGCTGGAATTGGTGCAGGCCAGCGGCACCCGTAGCCAACCCAATGAGCAAACCCGCAGTGTGGTGGTCAGCTGGCAATACTGGTTCGACAAACTGCCCCGCTGAGACAATAGATCAAGCGACCCAACGGCCTACAAGCGATGAGGAAACAAACATGAAACGCACCGTGCAAACCCTGCTCACCCTGGCAGCCGCCCTATGGCTGGGTGCCTGCGCCACGCTGGACAGCAGCCGGGCGCCGCAATGGCAGCCCGATGCCAAATGGGCGCTGCTGCCCATGGCCAACCACAGCGATACGCCGCAGGCCGGCCTGGCCGCCGAATCCATCGTATTCGCCTTGATGCAGGCACAGGGCCTGCAGCAAGTGGCACGCTACCCGGCCGAACTCAATCCGGAAGCGCTGTTTGAAACAGCAGACCGCAAGAGCCAGACGGCCGCGCTGGATTGGGCCAAGCAGGCCGGCGTGCGTTATGCGGTGCAAGGCAGCGTGGAGGAATGGCGGTACAAGGTGGGGGTCGATGGCGAGCCCGCCGTCGGCATCAGCCTCAACATCATCGATGTCAACAGCGGCAACGTGGTGTGGAGCGGCGTGGCCGGCAAGAGTGGCTGGAGCCGCTCGTCCATCGCCGTCACCGCCCAGAAGCTGATCGACGATCTGCTTGACGACGCCGACCTGCCCAGCCGCTGACCGATGCGCTTTGCCTATCACCTGCACTGGCTTCGAGCCGCCCTGCTGGCGCGGCTGAAGCCGGCTGAACAGTCCGCGGTCTCCTGGGTTGCCATCGAAACCATCGTGTTGACCGGCCTCATGCTGGCCTTGTCACGCTGGATAGACCCGGCCGACCCCCTGGCACAACAGGCACAGTTTCCCTGGCCCTGGTTTGCCCCACTGCTGCTCGCCTTGCGCTATGGCGTCACCGCCGGCCTGGGGTCCACCTGCATGATACTGGCCTGGTGGTGGCTGGGCGGGCAAGGCGATGCGGCGGCCTTTGGCCCTTTCCCCAAGCTGTACTTCCTGGGCGGCTTGATCGCCACCATGCTGGCGGGTGAATTTGCCGGCAACTGGAATATCCAGCTGCGCCGGGTGCAGGAGACCAATGCCTACCTGTATGAGCGCCTGCGCCGTGTTTCCAACCAGTACTACCTGATGCGGTTGTCGCACGACCGGCTGGAACATGAGTTCCTGCTCAAGCCCACCACCATGCGCGATGCCCTGGCATCGCTCAAGACCCTTATCGACACCCGCCGCATGGGGCAGCAGGCCGCCACCACGGGCTGGATAGCCGAGGCCGACGCCGAGAGCTTCCTGCGCTTGCTGGCCCAGTTCTGCGGTGTGGAAGAAGCCGGCCTGTATGCCCTGCCCAATGGCCGCAACGAGGCCATCGCCTAT
>Ga0075156_10002243_pt1 | contig 10685 bp, 15 predicted proteins | sample JI81AbrownDNA_FD_70966 | JGI IMG/M metagenome (GOLD analysis project Ga0075156, IMG submission 70966) | Wastewater effluent complex algal communities from Wisconsin, to seasonally profile nutrient transformation and Carbon sequestration -... | ecosystem: Engineered > WWTP > Effluent > Algae...
GCCCAGGCCGACTGTCACGGTGAGCATCCCGGCACTGGCGGCGAGCTCGGGCTGGGTGTCTCCCAGGGCCGGCTCGCCCTGCGTCAGCCGCGCGGCGTCGTCGGTGACCAGCCGCATCACCGCGACGGCGTCGTCGCGCGTCGGCTCCCGCAGGTCGAGGCCGATGAAGGCCTGGAACAGGGCCGGGGGCGTCGTGACGCCCGACTGGTGCACGCCGTAGTACGGCAGGATCGCCGGCGCGTCGCTGGCGGCGGCGACGCTCGCGGCCGGGCTCGGGATCGCGGTGGGCGCCGGGGTGGGGCCGCTGGCTGTCGGGGTGCCGTCCGGGCGCTGGCCGAGGGCGTACCCGCCGGCGGCGCCGAGGATCGCGGCGCCGCCGGCAGCCAGCACTCCCCGCCGGGTGAGCCCGGTGCGTGGGGGTTGCTGGTCGGTACTCACTACATGCCCGACATTCCCGTGCCGTTCGGGTCGTACGTCTCGTTCGCTCCCGTGTAGGTCTTGGCGATCACCTTGACCGTCAGCAGGCCCCCGTCGGACGTGATGAGGGTGATGGGGATGAGCTGGCCCGGCTTGATGGGCTTCTTGACCTTCATGAGCATGACGTGGTTGCCGCCCGGCTTGAGGGTGGCCATGCCGCCTGCCGGGACGACGATCCCGCCGGGCTTCTCCTGCATCACCATCGTGCCGTTGCTGTCGGCCATCTCGTGCAGCTGGACCGCTGCCGACAGGGGGCTCGAGGCGCCGACGATGGTGATGGCCTTGCCCGTGGGGTTCGAGATGACGCCGAACGAGGCCGTCATGCCCGAGTCGACGGCCTTCACCCAGCCGTCGGAGAGCTTCAGCGGGGACTTCGACTCCGTGAGCCCCTTGCTCCACGTCGGCTTGGCCGACCCGGTCTTCTGGCAGAGGTACACGGTGCCGTGGTTGTACTCGGTGAGGCCCGACATGGCGCACCGTGCGCCGGGCTTGGGTGCCTCGTGGGCCTGGGCGGGGGCGGCCACCGAGCCGATGGCGGCCATGGAGATGAGTACGGCGGCACCGATCCGGGCGGATCGTGACGCCGTGATGCTGCGTGCGAATGACATGTGCGTTCCTTCGGGTAGGTCGGATGGGAGTGGCGCAACCCATCGGCCATGAAGGGACGGGCTGCTGCCTAGGTGACGAGGACGGCGGCGCGTGGCGGGCCGCGGCCCTCGACGCTGTGACGGAGGGCGTCGCGGACGTGGAGGTGGCGCCGCGTCGACGGAGGGATCGCCCGTCCGGGCACGCCGACGGGGTCCGGCAGGACGGTGGCCGGGCTGCCGAGGAGGTGGGCCAGCAGTGCCGCCCAGCGCTGGATGAGCCCATCCGAGTGGACGAGCACGACCGCGGCGACGAGGGCGGCCGCGAGGTGGGCGGCGAGCATGGAGGTCGAGGGCACCAGCCCGGCCGTGTGCCCGTGCGTGCCGGCGAACGCGAGGATCAGGTGCAGGAGGGCCTGCGCGCCGAGGAGGTAGGCGGTCGTCCACGCCAGGGAGCGACGGCGGTCACTGACGGCCCAGGTGAGGGCGGTCGCCAGGCCGACCACGAGGACCAGCGGCACGAGCGAGGGAAGGGTCCCGGAGGCAGCCGAGTGGGCCGCGAGGGTGAGCACCACGAGGGCGGACGAGGTCAGGGCGGTGCGCGCACCGCGTGGCCCCTGGGTCCGGTTCACGCTGGCAGTCTACGAGTGGCGGCGGCAACCGCTGGCCCGGTCTAGCCTGAACCCGTGAGCGCGTCCGTGGATACCGACGACCTGCTCCCGGATCTCGACCTCGCCCAGATCATGCAGCAGCGCCCCCTGGGCCTCGGATCCGTCCGGCACGTGCTGCGCATCGCCATCGCCGTGACGGTGTCGTGGGCCGTTGCCGTCGCCGTCTCGCACAGCCAGCTCGCGCTCTTCGCGCCCATCACCACGCTGCTCGTGGTGCAGTCGTCGGCCTGGACGACGCTCGGCATGTCCATCCAGCGCATCCTGGGCACGGGCATCGGGGTGCTCGTCGCGTCCGTATGGGTGAACCTCGTCGGGCTCACCTGGTGGTCCTTCTTCATCGGCGTCGGCGCGGCCCTGCTCATCGCCAGGATGCTTCCGTGGTCGCTGGGCGGCCAGCTGCAGATCCCGGTGGCCGTCGTCTTCGTGCTCGCCATCGGCCCCGGATCGATCGGCCAGGATGCGTGGCGGGTCGCCGACGTGTTCATCGGTGGGGCCATCGGCCTGCTGGCCGTGTTCATCTACCCGCCCAAGCCACGGCCCGAGGTGCTCGACGGGGCGCTGCGCACCTATCGCGACGCGATCATCGAGACGATGCGGCAGGTGGGAGCGGCGTCGGGATCCCTGGCCGAGCCCCTCGTCGGCGCGCAGCCCCATGACTACGTGGCCACGAGCCGCCGGCTCCGCGACCTCGCGGACACGGCGCGCTCCGAGCTGGTGCGCTTCGTCGAGGGGGCGCACCTGAACCTGCGTGCCCGCGGACTGCAGGACCTCGTGCAGGCGAAGGCCGTGCAGCTGCGGCGGCTCGGCGGGATCGGCGTGCAGGTGCGGGGGATCGTCGGCGCTGCCAACCGCCTCTACGACCGCCCGACCGTGTCGCCGCTGCTGTCGGGGGAGGAGTTCGGGGCCCTGGTCGACAGGCTCGTCGCGCTCATGGAGTGCGTGCTCGGAGGACCGGGCCAGCCGGTCGGGGGTGTCGACCGCGGCGCGGCCAGCGAGCTGGACAGTGCGCTCGAGGCGGAGCTGCGACGGGCGGCCGACTCACTGGTGGACACCGGCGGTGGCCTCGGCGGGGCCCTGGGCTCGGTCGGCCTCGTCGGGCGGCTCGACCTCGTGCGCATTCAGTTGCTCGAGTACCGAGAGTGGGAGAACTAGCCGATGTGCGGACGCTATGCGGCGGCGAAGGACCCGGCAGCGCTGGCGGAGGAGTTCGAGGTCACCGGGCAGCCGCCTGAGGAGCTGCAGCCGGACTACAACGTCGCGCCGACGAAGAAGGTCTACGTCGTCGTCGACCGCCCGGTCGACGACGTGCTCACCCGGTCGCTGGTCGTGGCCCGCTGGGGACTGGTTCCGTCGTGGGCCAAGGACCCGTCCATCGGATCGCGGATGATCAACGCACGGGCCGAGACCGTCGCCGAGAAGCCGGCGTTCCGACGGGCATTCGCCAAGCGTCGCTGCCTGGTGCCCGCGGACGGCTACTTCGAGTGGTACCTGCCCACGGAGCCTGACGCGCCGGTCGGCAAGACGGGGAAGCCCATCAAGCAGCCCTTCTTCATCCATCCGGCCGACGGCTCGTCGCTGGCGATGGCCGGCCTGTACGAGTGGTGGCGCGACCCGACGAGGGAGGACGGCGACCCGGCCGCCTGGCGGCTGACCTGCACCGTCATCACCACCGAGGCCTCCGACGACCTGGGCCGCATCCACGACCGGATGCCGATGACGGTCGCCCGGGACGACTGGCACCGCTGGCTCGACCCCGACGTCCCCGCCGCAGCCGACCTGCTGGCGCCGGCGGCGGCGGGCCGGCTGGATGCCTACCCGGTGTCGACGCTGGTCAACAGCGTGCGCAACAACGGGCCGGAACTGCTCGCCCCCCTGGCGGAATGATCGCGGGCACGACGCGGTTGAGGGGGGTGTGCTCCTCATCTCGGCTCCCGAAGGCGGCCTGCCCACCCTTGACCTCTGGGGTGCCGCGTCGGGTCTAGGCTCGGCTGCGATGAGCGAAGCCCCGGTGAGCGACGCGCCCGAGACCCCCGACGAGGTCTCGGCGCGATTCGAGCGCGATGCCATGCAGTACCTCGACCAGCTCTACGGGGCGGCGATGCGCATGACGCGCAATCCGGCCGATGCCGAGGATCTCGTGCAGGAGACCTACATGAAGGCCTTCGCCGCCTTCGCGAGCTTCAGTGAGGGGACGAACCTCAAGGCGTGGCTCTTCCGCATCCTGACGAACACCTACATCAACATCTACCGCAAGAAGCAGCGGCAGCCCTACCAGACGGGCACGGACGACCTGTCCGACTGGCAGCTGGCCGAGGCGGAGAGCCACACCTCGCGCGGGCTGAGGTCGGCCGAGGCGGAGGCACTCGACCGGCTGGCCGATGCCGACGTGATCGAGGCGCTGGCGGCGCTGCCCGAGGACTTCCGGATGGCCGTCTACCTGGCCGACGTCGAGGGGTTCGCCTACAAGGAGATCGCCGAGATCATGGACACGCCCGTGGGCACGGTGATGTCGCGGCTCCATCGGGGGCGCAAGCTGCTGCGCGAGCTGCTGCAGGACTACGCCGTCGAGCGCGGCCTCATCCCGGCCGTCGTCGGAGCCGACGGGGGTGACGCGGAGTGAGCTGCGGCAATCCTCATGCGACCGACTGCTCCGACGTCCTGGAGATGGTCGACGAGTTCCTCGACGGCGAGATCGACGATGCCCGGCGGCTCCAGATCGCGCAGCACCTCGACGAGTGCGCACCATGCCTTCAGCAGTACGGACTGGAGCAGGCCGTGAAGGCGCTGGTCCACCGGTCCTGCGGCTGCGAGGCGGCGCCGGAGCGGCTGCGGATGCAGATCGTCACGAGCATCCGGCAGATCTCGATCACCTACCGCGCATACGGGGAGTAGCTCGATGGAGCAGACACTGCGAGCAGAGATGGTGGCCTCGGTCCACTCCGTGGTCGTCGAGGTCGGCGACGAGGTCGTCGTCGGCGACACCCTGGTGATCCTCGAGTCGATGAAGATGGAGATCCCGGTCGTGGTCGAGGCTCCCGGGGTCGTGGCCGAGATCAGCGTCGCCCCCGGCGACGTCGTCCGCGAGGGCGACGTCATCGCGATCCTGCTCTGACAGCCCCGCAGGTCTCGCGACCTCAGACGTGCGGGACCGCCCGCCCGTAGGCCTGCAGGTGCACGCCGTCGCGGGGCTCCCAGTCGCGCTCGGGCAGCCGCGTGAAGCCGAGCCGCTCGTAGAACCGGTGCGCGGCGTGGTTCCGGTCGATGACGCAGATGGCGTGCGCGGGGGCGCCGTTCGACACGGCCCGCCGCTCGCACTCGTCGACAAGGGCCTCACCGACGCCGGTGCGCCAGGCCGACGGGGCCACGGCCAGGAAGCGGAACTCCGACTCCTGGCCCCGGCCGATCTCGGAGAACTCGCTGCCGGGCGGGCAGATCGTCACCGTGCCGACGATGACGCCGTCGCGCAGGGCCACCAGCACGTCGGCGCTCCTGGCGCGGGCGGCGGCGTCGCGCAGCGTCACGGCGTAGTCGTCAGCCGGGTCGAGGTGGCCGCCGGCAGAGTAGGACGCGACGCACAGCTCGCCGACGGTGTCGAGCTCGGATGCCTCGGCGGGCCGGATCTGGATGGGTGGGGTCACCGGGCAACTATGTCCGACACGCATGTGCCAGGCGCTCGGGGGGCCGGGTCGGGCGGGCTCGGGCGTATCGTTCCGGCCCATGGCCATCCTCACCCGGCTCGTCGATGAGCGCACCGACCTCGGCGCGGCCGACGTGGCGCTCCTCGGGGCGCTGGTCGAGGAGTGGGCGCTCGTGGCCGACCTGTCGCTGAGCGACCTGGTGCTGTGGGTGCCCACCTGGAACGACGGCGGTCTCGTCGTCGTCGCCCAGGTGCGGCCGACGACGGCACCGACCTCGGTGCCCGACGATCTCGTCGGCTCGTACGCGCCGCGCGGGCGCCACCCCCAGCTCGACCAGGCCATCGCCTTCGGTCGTGCCGTGACCCTCCGCGACATCCAGCATCCGTGGGCGCCCAGCGGCGTGGAGGCCTTCCCGGTGCGCCGGGCGGACCGCGTCATCGCCGTCGTGGCCCGCCATGCGTCAGCGGCGCCGCGGGTGGCGGGGCAGCTGGAGGAGATCTACCTGACCTCGGCGGACGACCTGCTCACCATGCTGGTCGACGGCCGGTTCCCGGTCGAGGAGACCGGCACCGACGCCATCGGGACCCCGCGAGTAGGAGATGGCCTCGTGCGCCTGGACGCGAGGGGCGTGGTCGAGTACGCCAGTCCGAATGCCGTGAGCGCCCTGCGCCGCCTCGGGCTGGCCACGGATGTCGTCGGCTCGTCGTTCGCGGAGCTCGCCGTGCGGCTGTCGCGTCGGCCCGGCCCCATGGACGAGGCGCTGACTGCGGTGGCGGGCGGTCGGCAGGCCGGCACCGCCGACATCGAGAACGCAGCTGCCGTGGTGCTGGTCCGCGGCATTCCGCTCATGCGCTCCGATCGTCTCGTCGGCACGATCCTGTTCCTGCAGGATGCGACGGACCTGCGGCGGCGTGAGCGGGCCCTGATCAGCAAGGACGCCACGATCCGGGAGATCCACCACCGGGTGAAGAACAACCTGCAGACGGTGGCGGCCATGCTCCGGCTCCAGGCGCGGCGCGCCGGGAGCGAGCAGGCGAGGGAGGCGCTCGCCGAGGCCGAGCTGCGCGTGGCGGCGATCGCGGCGGTCCACGAGTCGCTGTCGGTGGAGGACGGGGAACGGGTCGACTTCGACCAGACGATCGACCGGATCATCGGGCTGGTGCGCGATCTCGCCCCGGCCTACGCGTCCGACGGCCAGGTGCCCACGCTGCGCCGAACCGGGGCGTGGGGGACCCTGCGCGCCGACGTGGCCACGTCGCTGGCCATGGCCGCGTCCGAGCTGCTGCACAACGCCGTGGAGCATGCCGGCGCCCGGGAGATCGTCGTCGAGCTGGGGCGGGAGTCGGACTTCTTCATCATGACGGTGCGAGACGACGGTGCCGGGCTGCCGGAGGCCTTCGATGCCTCGGTCACTGGGCTGGGCCTGAGCATCGTGCAGTCACTGGTCACCGGCGACCTGCGCGGGACATGCGACCTCAGCGGCACCCCAGAGGGAACCGCGGTGGTGATCAGGGTGCCGAGCGACGAGCGGGGAGCGTAGAGCCGGTCAGACGTTGGACCGCGCCCGCAGTCGAGCGTTGCGACGCTTGAGCGCGCGGCGCTCGTCTTCGGAGAGCCCGCCCCAGACGCCGGCGTCCTGCCCGGTCTCGAGGGCCCAGCGGAGGCATTCGTCCACGACGCTGCAACGCCGACACACAGCCTTGGCCTCTTCAATCTGGACCAAGGCGGGTCCGGTGTTGCCGATCGGGAAGAACAGCTCCGGGTCCTCGTCACGGCAGGCGGCCTCGTGGCGCCAGTCCATGGCTAATCACTCCATCAATGCAGCGCACCGGGATCTTCCGGCGCTCGTGATTGCTTTCACGTGATGGCGCAACACGGGGGGCCGACCTGGGGTCTCCAAGCCGGTCTCCGGAGGAAGTCAGCCATCCCACGAAAGCAACGGGCGTGTATAGGGTCGCAGAGGGATCACCGTCCCACAAGGGGAAAGCCCTCTTTCCGACCCGTGTTGCCTGTTGCCTAGGTCACAAATGGATTACGACTGCCCGTTTTGCCCCTGTTCTCGAACCGATTAACGGACGCTGCGGAAAGCGCTTGCATGGGCGTCGGCTCATGCGACGACCCGCAGGGCGTCCGGGTGGCTGGTGAACGCGACCTCCGTGGTCGGGCCGAGCCCCTCGCCGTCGATCTGGAACTCCACCGGACGACTGGCCGTGAGGGTGAACGCCTGCTGGTCGTGCCAGACCACCAGCCCGCCGCGCGACGACCTGCCCGTGCGGCTCAGGAGCATGCGCTGGGCGGCGACGAGCGCGGTGGGCACGTGCATGCGCCGCATCGTGAAGACGTCGAGTCCCGTGTCGAAGGACGCCTCGGGACACGGGCTGATCGGCCAGGTGCCGAAGAAGGTCCAGGGGGACGTGTTCTGGACGACGGCCAGGAAGACCCCCTCGATCCGCTCCCCGCCGGGATGCTCGGGGCTCGGCGGCCGGGTCAGCGTGAGGGCGGGCTCCTTGCGGTTCGTGCTGCGGAAGAACGCGTTGAGGGTCGTGCGCAGGTAGCGGGCCGGAGTCGCCGAGCGCCCGTCCTTCCGCTGCCGTTCCATGGCGGCGATGATCTCGGCGTCGATGCCCAGCCCTGCGTTCGCGACGAACCAGCGATCGCCGGCGCGACCGACCCCGATGGTGCGCGACGAGCCGTCGCGCAGCCGGTCGAGCAGCTGCCCGGTGGCCTCCACGGCATCGGTGGGCAGGCCCAGGGTGCGGGCGAAGACGTTGCCGCTGCCCCCGGGAACCGTGGCCAGCAGGGGGACATGCGGGCCGGGACCGCGGCTGAGGATCCCGTTGGTGACCTCGTTGACGATGCCGTCGCCGCCCAGCGTGATGACGATGTCGAGCCCCTGCTCGAGCGCGAGCTCGCCGAGCATGATCCCGTGGCCCTTGTGCGTGGTGACGGTGACGTCGAGGTCGAGCTCGTCCGACAGGGCATGGACGATCACGTCGATCACGCGCGGGGACGTCGTGGTGGCTCGAGGGTTGACGACGAGGAGCCCACGCACGGCGTCGAGCCTAGTCTCGGCCTCGGGCGCTGATCCCTGACGCCCCTAGGCTGTGCGCGTGAGCACAGCCGCCCAGCGTCCGGTCGCCGTGATCGGCCTCGCCGCCATCGCCGCCATCGAGGGGATCGCCCTGCTCGGCTATGCCGTCTTCGACACCGTCGAGGGGCTGCGGCAGGGGGCTACGGGGCCTGCTGACGTCTCGAACGTCCCGGCGATCATCCTGCTCGTCGTGATCCTGGTGATCTTCGGGCTGGGCCTGGTGTGGGTGGCTCGTGGCTGGTGGCGGCTGCGCCGGGCGGCTCGCGCCCCCTTCCTGCTGGCCCAGGTGCTGGCCGTCCTCGTGGGCTATGAGCTGGCCCAGTCGGAGGGCCCGGTCGAGCGCACCGTCGGGATCGCCATGGCACTGGTCGCCGTCGTCGGGATCGTGCTGTGCTTCCTCCCGCCCGTGACGCGGGCGCTCGAGCCGTAGCAGGCGACTAGCTGTCGGCGAGCTGCTGCCGCAGCTGGCCCAGCGTGCGCGCCAGCAGGCGCGACACGTGCATCTGCGAGATGCCCAGCTCCTCCGCGATCTGTGACTGGCTGCGCTCGTGGAAGAAGCGGAGCATGACGATCTGCCGCTCGCGTTCGGGGAGTGCCTCGAGCAGGGGGCGGATCGTCTCGCGGTACTCGACCGCCTCCAGCGCGGCGTCATCGACGCCCAGGGCGTCTCCGATGGGTGAGGGCCGCTCGGCGTCGTCATCGCGATCGGCATCGAGCGATGCCGTGGAGTAGGCGTGCCGGGCCTCGATGGCATCGAGGATGTCGTCGGTCGTGACTCCCAGCGACTCGGCCAGCTCGCGCACCGTCGGGGAGCGCTGCAGGTCTCGCGTCAGCTCGTCGCTGCGCGTCGCCACCTGGGCGGTGAGCTCCTGCAGACGTCGGGGCACCTTCATCGCCCACGCTCGGTCGCGGAAGTGGCGCTTGATCTCTCCCAGGATGGTCGGCGTCGCGTAGGTGGAGAACTCGGCCCCTCGGTCGATGTCGAACCGGTCGACGGCCTTGATGAGCCCGATCGTCCCCACCTGCACGAGGTCGTCGGAGGACTCGCCGCGGTCCCGGTAGCGGCGGGCGAGGTGATGCACGAGCGGCAGGTGCATCGTGACCAGCTCGTCGCGCACGGCGGCGCGCCGAGGGTCGTCGCGATCGAGGGTCGACAGCTGCTCGAGCAGCGCGTGCTCGCGGCGTCGCTGCTCGTCCCCCCAGCGGGTCGTGCGCCCCGGACCTGCGGTCACGCCTCGACCGCGACCTGCCGGCTGATCCTCAGCGCCAGTGTGACCCTGCCGGCATCGACGGTCACGGTGACGTCGTCGACCAGGGCCGTGAGCACCGTCCAGCTGAAGGTGTCATGCGCGGGAGGCCTGCCGCTGATGCTGGCCGACGAGACCCGGATGTCGAGCTCGGTGCCCTGCACCACGAACGAGCACTCGACGTCGGCGCCATCGGGGGCATCGACGATGACCTGCGACACCGCCTCGTCGACTGCGAGGCGCACGTCCTCGAGCTGGTCGAGGGGCAGGTCGGCTCGGGCCGCCATGGCCGCGGCCACGGTGCGGGCGAGGCCCACGTTGCGCGTGTCGGCCGAGAAGGTCACGGTCACGACGTCGGGCGCACCCGGATGCGACGTCACAGGTTCGCTCATGTGCCTCCCTCGCTGGCCAGCCTGAGCAGATCATCGCCGGTGACGCGGTGCACCGTCCACTCATCCATGGGAACGGCTCCCAGGCTCCGGTAGAACGCGAGCGCCGGCTCGTTCCAGTCGAGCACCCACCACTCGAGGCGGCCGTAGTCGTTGGCGACGCACTCCTGGGCGAGAGTCGACAGCAGCCGGGTCCCGTAGCCGCTGCCGCGCAGCTCGGGACGCACGTAGAGGTCCTCGAGGTAGAGGCCGTTCCGCCCGAGCCAGGTGGAGAAGTTCAGGAACCACAGCGCCATCCCGCCGAGCCGGTTGCCGTCTCCCGAGTCATGCTCGACGACGTGCGCGAAGACGGTCGGCGCCGGTCCGAACAGGGCGCGATGGAACTGCTCCTCGGTGGCGGTCGCCTCGTGGGCGGCGCGCTCGTACTCGGCGAGGTCGCGGACCATCGCTACGATCTCGGCCACGTCGTCGGGCCGAGCCCGACGGATCAGCCCCCGATGCGTCGTCATCCGTGGTCACTTTCCCTTCGGAAAAGTCGCCACGTCGGACGACGCATCGGGGGCTGCCGGTCGGGCTACGCCTTCTTGG
>Ga0075156_10002244_pt1 | contig 10682 bp, 11 predicted proteins | sample JI81AbrownDNA_FD_70966 | JGI IMG/M metagenome (GOLD analysis project Ga0075156, IMG submission 70966) | Wastewater effluent complex algal communities from Wisconsin, to seasonally profile nutrient transformation and Carbon sequestration -... | ecosystem: Engineered > WWTP > Effluent > Algae...
CACACCTGGCTTCTGTTCCTGGCACACAGTATCGTCACTACCATTTTTATGTCTTGTCTGCTTCTATGACTTAGGTAAAGTAGTTTCACTACTAGGTGATGGAATAGTTGTGCCTTGTCTTTGTCCAGCTTGTCTGCCTCATCATTTATGCTAAATATATGAGTTGCGTCTGGTGTCTTTGACGCTCCATTCATGTCTGATGGCAGTTGAATGAGCATTTTATCTATGTATTCATACATAAATATTTCACTTACCTTTGACCATTTAGTTGATGTTGATTCCTAATTATTCTAGTCTATGCCTCATGCTGTAATGAGTGGGCTTTCCTTACCAAATCTTTTTTTGATAAAGTTGATAATGTCCTCCATGACACTTTGTCTGTGTGTAATTTTTTATGTCATCCACGTGGCATGGTAGATTGTTTTCTATTTATGATCTTGTTCACGACAAATTTGTCATATTCATTCAGTTTAAAAACCCAATCTATTACGGTGTCAGACAATAGCCTCCAGAATAGTAGGGCCACCTGAAGTGTGCCATATATTGCCTTTCTCAGTATGATTTACAACATTGGTTTGCCACTTTTGTCCTTCCATATGTATTTTCTATATAGCCTGGGTTCAAGTCTTACAATCAATTCTGCTATTGTCCTTTTAACAGCATGTGAATGTCCGTATCCATGTCAGCTTGCAGGAAGGCTCCAGATATGTCAGTTACCACTACATATAGCCCCTCCTTGGCATCAATTGTGCATGTTATCATCATGGCTTCCATTGACACAGTGGGTCAGCTGGTATATGCCCTGGTCATGTATTGCGCCCCCATTGGTGCATCCTCATGCTTTTATGATCTCATTAATTTTTTCTTTTAAAAACATAAAGTACCTAAGCCATTTTTTCTCTTGTCATATGACATGTCTTGTCATATGACATGTCTTGTCGGATGTCATTCTTGTGTTGGAAACAGTTCAGCCAAAATACTGCATGTGCACTTTTCTACTATCAACCTGTTGGGGTATTGCTAAAAGGCAATGTATTGACTCTCACGTGTAATCTTTCCTTGAAGGTTCTGATGTAACTATCTATTTCTGGGGCATGTTCGTCCCAACTTGTAATGTTAAGTATGATGCCCATATGCTCAATATGTTTTCTTATGTATTCGAATCATCCATTGCCTAAAATGTGATATCCATTGATTACTTGTTTCAGGGCTGTAATAATCATTGTCACTTTTCTCATTCTGTTCCGAAATGTATAGCCCGTGATGTTGTCATGACAAACAGAATTTCAATTATGTTCATGATATCCACTGCAAGGGTTATGTTCCCATGTTCCACCAACATTCCTTTGGGCAATTCGTTGCATGTATTCATGAATACGTGTGACAGTTTGTTCCTTGTAGTTTTGCTGTTCAGTGATCCCAGATGTGGCCGTAAGATGTCTTCTGCATGTAGAACGTCCGCTTTTGTGACAGGGCAGTTAAGTAGCATATTATTTTCTACATATCTAATGTGATCCTGTATACTAGGGCATCTGATTATGTCCTGATTGGACTGGGCTTTACGTGAGTCAGAGTATTCCTTAACTGTATATTTATCTTTAATGCTATCTAATGTGTTAATACGTAACATTGTCACATTTAACATCAGAAAAGAATAGCCTCTTCTTTGAAGGCATAAACATATGGCTAGTACTATCCCACTTGTGCACTTCAAAGTGAGGCATTGTAGAACTGTCATCAGCATCCTTGTGCTTCTATTGAACCTTGTATAGTGACAGAATGTTAGCTATGCCCTTGCGATAGTACCAGACCATTGGGTATCCTTTTAGGTCACCTTTCTGAGTAACAATAGCCTTGCCAGCATTACAATGCAGAGTCAGTACACTTTTCGCATCTCATTTGTTTGTAAGTAGGCTTGCGTTTGAGAACACATCCAAAGTAGACTGGCTGTCCAATAGGATCCAATTCTTTGGGATGCCTGCCATGACTTCTGTAGAACATAGTATGTCACTGTCCAGAAAAACGAAACCTTGGTAGTTCATCATCATCATCGTACTCCAATTCTTTGTCATCTTCAGATTCAGTAACCTCATTTTCGTCATTGGTGTTTCCTTCTTCTGTCTCAGCGTCATCCATTTCTTCATCATCTTCAATTGCCTCTTGTGTTGCCGTGAATTCCACAGGTGGCCTGGCAGTATTGTCCTTGTCAGAACTATAGCCATGTTGATTGTTGTCATTCACCACTAAGAAGTTATATCCCATTTTATTCGACGTCTTCATGGTTTGTTCTTCTGTCCGCTTGTCACATTGATTCAAATAGTGGCCTTTTTCCACATTTGAAGCATGTAATGTGATCCTTGTCTGTTTTCTGGTCAGATTTCTTTTCTTTGTCTCCAGTTATTGCAAAATCCATGCCATCATTCACCTTTATGAATTAGAGCCTATAACGATGGCCCATGTAAATATTTGCCTCCAGTGTGATGTGTCAGATCTACGCACACTTAAGAAATGAACCATCAGCTTTGGTGCCTTTGGTGTGCAATTGATCTATAAGGCACAGTGGTTGTTGTGGAAGAAAGAAGCAAAAGTTGCAGTTGAATTGCAAGAGGATTCAATAGCAGGTACAGTCAAGAAGGTTTTAGCAAAGATGTATGTCCAAATCAGTCAGAAGACCTGATCTTGAGCCCGACGAAAGCAATTTCTCTGAGATACTGGCAAAGAGCCAAGTCAATAAGAATCTTAGCTAGCCTTTTATTGAAATAGGCCTGATTATTTCCTAGCCTGTCGCCCATTGCTTTTGAAGCAAGACACCATTAAATTAGAGGGCTTGAAAGCAGAATCTCCAAGCAGGTACTCATTTCCTGAAAATTGATTGTGCTACTCTATAAAATCTTTGATGTCCTTCAATTTCTATTTTCATGAACAGATCCAAGCCACCCAATTGTAAAATGAATTAATCTTTCTAAATGATAACAAACAACTAGTTAATTCAGACCACATAAACCTTTCTTTTCCAATAGTTTTCCTCATAGACTGTAAGCTTGAACTCCAAAGGAAACACAATTTCGCAGCAATCGAGTAACCCATGATAACAGGAATAGCCTCGGATTTATCTTTTATCTTTTTAGAGAAACTAAAGCCTTTAATGAAGCAAGGATCCACTAAAGCCTTTAATGAAGCAAGGATCCACGAATTATCCCAAGAAAATACATGCTTTAGCACAGTAGCTTCACTGCAATAATACAGTAAAACTTTAGTACTTAACACTAAAGTTGAAATGTATTTTAATTAATTTAGAGATCATGAGCTATTCAGTCAAGTAATTTCTAATCAAATCCTTTTTATCTTTTTTTCTTTGTTTTGTGTCTTGCTTTCAATTCCCCACCTTTGACCTCACCAACTGTTTTTTCAAGTTCGCTTATAGTTCTCACCCAACTCCACGCTCGAAATTCAGCTAAACCTTCAACATATGTTCTTTTATGCACACCTTTCAAATGTTGAGAATACCTCTGCATATAAACCACATGCTCATGTATGTAATTTATCTCACGCATGTGCGCTCGAAGCCTACTATAAGTTTACTGAAAAGTGTCGTACAAGCCATATTGCCAGCTTAAATTGAGAAGGGACTTGCAAAACTAGCTTAGATCAAGAATTCACTGTACCATCTTAAATTCGATGCAAGATTGACTTATGAAATGACCAATTATTCTAATACTTTCATAATAGAGAGGTGGTACACATGAATTCATTTTTATAGAAATGTTTACTTAAAGAAAAGAGCAAGGACGAGGTGTGGGATTCCCATCTTCCTTTTCACGATATACTTGTTAATGTAGCTAATAGTGTGTTTAATTGTCTAAATTGAATAGCTTAGTTGATTAAATGAGCTATGTTTTTACTGGGGGAAATATAGCTTGATGTGTGATCACATGTAATTGTGGTCTGCAGTGTGTAGGGTAAATGAAGACCAACACACCCTCGCATGTGAGATACACAGTTTGCTGTGTGTAGGTATAGTGGGTGCATCAGCAGATGCTGAGCCGGAGGATGGTGTTTAGCGAAGTAGTCTCCATGATTTTGTTTGCCACTAGCCCAGAAAAGATTAAACTTGCCTTGTGCAATCCTATCTTTGATCCAGTGGTCGTGCATGTTGAATGCTTTATGACGCTTCAAGCGAACTTGGGCTGTGAGGATGTCATGGGCAGTGGAGTTGTCAGTCTTGATGGGGGTTCCAAGAGAAGTTTGAGGGTGTACCAATTCCACCAAAGTTTTGAGAATGGGAACTGCTTCCTGGGCACCCAAAAAAGCCTGATGTCTCAGCTTCAGAGGCTGAATCTGGAGCACCACATATGGCTTTGACTAGTACATGAACATGACCATTTGACTTGATGGTTGGAGGCACAGATGTGGAAATGTCAGTGAGAGTGTAGAGTGTGGCACATCAACTCCTGGCATCAGGTAGCACCAGGCAGACAGCATCTCAGACCAGGAAATAAAAACATAAAACAGCTTTAGGATGCGTACATAAATAAGTCCATAAGTTGTATGCATGCTTTCTTAGTTTTCTGTTGGTTTTGCCTGCTGGTTGGAAATTTCATTGGGCGCGGCGTGGGTCAACAGAAAGTGCGTAATATATAAAAGTTCCAGATATTGCTTGTACTTGTTTTGTTGCTTGTTCATCCAGCAGAGGTGAATTAACAGTGGTTGAGTATTGAGTTGTTTTTCCATAGACCAGGGATGCTTGAACTTTGCTAGAGCTTTTGGATGTGGAAATGTCAGTGAGAGTTTAGAGTGTGGCACATCAACTCCTGGCATCAGGTAGCACCAGGTAGGCAGCATCTGAGACCAGGGAAAGAATAATATCACTTGCATTGGAACGTATAACAGCTTTAGGATGCATGCATAAATAGTCCATAAGTTTTCTGCATGCTTTCATTGTTTTTTCTGTTGGCTTGGCCTGCTGGTTGGAAATTTGATTGAGAAAAGTTCCAGATATTGCTTGTACTTGTTTTGTTGCCTGTTCATCCAGCAGAGGGGAATTATCAGTGGTTGAGTATTGAGTTGTTTTTCCAATGACCGAAATTGTCCATGCATGTGGAGCATGTTGTGGAATATGAGGCTGGGGATGCTTTTGGGACAAAATCAGGCATGGATATGTCTAAATAACCATTGTTGTAATTCCAGTTGATTGTTAGACCAAGGTTTGAGACACCAGACCTCTCAATTGTGATGGAATATTTGGCGTGGAGTGCTGAAAAGAGATGGTTTGCATCAACTTTGTTGAAGTATTTGATGCCAAAATCATCCACTGCCAAGGTGAATGTAATTGGGTCAGTGGTGTGGCGCCACATGCCAGGTGTATGCTTGAAAGGAACATAACAATACAGTTCTAAATGGTTCCGTAATTGTTCATATGCCAGTATAGCTGTCTCTTTGAGTCCATACATGCCTTTTCGGATTTCAAGATATCCATAATCCTTGGAGTCAAAGTTATCTGGTGTCAAGTTGTATTCAAAAAGCACTTCTGTTGGAATGTAACTGCAGTGAATACACATGTATTGGTAGATTTGCATCATGGAGCAAAGAAAGAAGTCTTTGATGTCTGCTGTGCAGTACCTGGAACCCTTGTGTGCATCTGATATTGTGCTATTGATGTGTTTTATCCCATCTAGAATGCCAACTGCTGGTGACTGAACATCTTGGTAGGCATCAAGTCTGTGCCTGCCTACAGTCAACCTGACTCTGTATACCTAAGTTTTATTTGGGCACATTGTACATACAAATTTGCAGTAGGTGACCTTGCGTCCTGGTGGCACTTGAAAAGGTTTGATGAAGAAAATCATGTTGTTGCCACTGATTTCCTCATGGGGTTTGTGAAACTTGCAAAGTCCTATGATACATCTGCCAATTTCATTTGCAAGTGATTTAAACCAGATGGTATTGTCTTACCTGCAAGGAGAGTGTCAATTGTTTCTTGTCACCCAGTGACTGGGTCAAAGAGTTTTCCAGCAACAGTAGTGTCATGCTGGGTAGAGTTGAGTGGATGTGGTGGAAGAATCATTCTAGGAGCTCAGATTGGGGTGGGTAACACCCTGGGTAACACCCTTGGAGATGCTACTTGGTGTTTTGTTTTGGACTGATGTGGCATTTGAGTGGCGCAATTTAGTATACCTGCAACCTGTCGAGGTGAAGTTGCTTGGGATTTTTTATTTCTCAAAAGGTATAACATATAGGCTGCTGTCTGTTTGAGGTAGTCTGTAGCAGAAACTGAGGGAAAAGGATTTTTTCATGGAAAAATTCAACTTTTAGCACATCACATTCAGCCATGGTGTCACAAAAATAGATGCAGTGGCAGTGGTAATGCTTTGGTGAAGGTCCAATGTTCCAACCTACTCTGGCGTGTGGAGCAAATGAGTAGCATTTGTCAGCTGCTGTGTGAGCTACCACTTTTGTTCCCGGTAGTGCAGGAGGTACTCAGTTGTAGTTACCAAAAAGTGATGCATGTGCCAACAGGGATGGGTGGAGAGGGGAGGAACAGAAAAGATTCAATGTGATTACGTGATTACTGCTTGTTGGAGCGATCTATCCCACTCTGCTAGCAAGAATTTGAAATCAACTTTGCTGAGTATTGCAATGAAGTGGTTTTTGAATGTGTGAATAGCATGTTCTGCTGCATTGACTCGGTGCTCTGCTGGTGGGACCATTTGATAGTTGATGTTGTGTTTGGAAAATGCTGCTATAAGATCCTGAGAACACTCATTGTCTAAATTTGGAGAGCAGAGCATTGGACTACCGGTACCAAGTGTACAGGAGCTCCTTCAGGATGTAGACTCCTACACAGAGTCCACTAGAAATCCAGCAACAGCCAAGTAGATAGCTTGCAGGAACGCTTACATTAAAGTAGGATCTGAAGTTAACAGCTGAAATATGGGACAAAGACAGTAGTATTCAACATCCTACTTTAGTGTTTGGTCCACCGGAAGGAGCAGCACAAGAGATACAAGAAAGGGAGAGCCAAGGGCTATTTTACTGGTTATACAAGGCACGGACGACAAACGCGTTCCCATCGATTACCACCAGCAGGAACAAGTTCCTGCCAGCGGTAACAAGGTCCCGCCAGCAAGAACAAGGTCCCGCAGGTCAAGGGCTTTCCAACAAGCCACTCCAAGTCAGCCTTTTGCGTTCTCCTGCCTGTTTTTAAGAGTGTTTTCGTTCATTTTGTGAGTGAAACAGCCTCATCAAGAGTGAGTTTACAGCATTCCAAGTGGCTGACTGCAAGAGCAAAACGAACGTGAACGGACTAGCAAACAAGCCAAACAGGATACAGGAAGATCCATGAGACCTCCAAGGACCCTGGAAGCACTAATAGGACCACATATGAGTGCCAGAGGTAGCAATAGAGCTAGAGGAAGGGGCAGAGGAGGCAGGGGTCATGTAAGCTCTGGCCGAAGCCATGCTTCCAGTAAGGCGACAGGCGCCGACAAGAAGAAAGGGCTTTGTTCAGCCCTCAGCATCCACATATTTGATTACGGGTCAAAAGCTTAGCTGACCATATGAGGATCATCTGGGAATAGCTTTGCAATCATGTAGGGATGTTATACAGCCAGGATATAGCAACGGAGCTCACGCAGCATGAGCAGCTAAAGTGAGATCTAAGCAATGATTTCACCAACGCTGCCCATGCCTTGACTCAAGCTACAGTGTACACCAAAACATGTGATGAAGTGTACGGATATCTGCAATGATATTCGTATACAGTGCAGAATATGCCCACTGTGTCAGAAGGAGCATCCTTCATACAAAAGGGCAGGAACCCTAAAGGTGGTAAAGGCAACAACAATGCCTATGACAAACAGTATTGGGCCAACAAGACATGCCATGAATGTGTCAAAAAGGGGCACCCAAAACACGCCTGCCCCAAACGCAAACAAGACAAGGCTAAACTGGCAGGATACCACCTCAAGGTATGGTTCAACACCAAAGCCATAACAAATATCTTATCATTGGCTAATGTTAAGAAACAATACAGGGTCACATGTGACTTGCAAAATGCAAACAGAGATTTCATAGTGCACCAGTATGAGCACGGAATGCCGAACATGCATTTCCACATGCAACCCACAGGCTTACATGTCTACTATCCCACCACAAATGAAATGACACTCCTTAAAACAGTCTCCAGAAACATGGAAGGCTATACCAAGAGTCAGGTGACCAGAGCAATACTGGCCAAAGAACTCTATGGGAAACTTGCCTACCCATCAACTAAAGATTTTGAATGGGCCATCATAAGCAACCAAATTAAAGACTGTCCAGTGTCAAAAGCTGACATACAGACTGAACAGCAATTTGGGACAAGGATTTAAGCGTACTGAAATGCAAAACAGTGCAATCCAATGCACCAAGAGGTCAGGAGATAACACTCTATGTGCCGAAGGAATTCATGAAACAACACAAAGACATGTAACTTTGTGTTGATATATTTTCATCAACAAGTTCCCAATCTTTGTAACCCTCAGCCACCAAATCGACTTTACAATGGCAAATCACCTTGAAAACAGGAAGATTCTAACAATTTTTAAGGCCTTCAAGGACATATATAATTACTATCTACAACACAGATTCCGCATAGTCAAAATACACATGGACCACAAATTTGCACCCCTAGGCCCATACCTGAATGATATGCCCAGGGGCCCTTGACTTAATATTGCAAGTGCCAATGAACAGGTACCCGAAGTGGAATGACCCATATGAGTCATCAAGAAAAGGACTCAGGCCATCATTCACAGCTTGCCATACCCCCAACTTCCAAAGACTATGATCATACATGTGATCCTCAAAAAGTACACTACTGCTTTCACCCTATTACAATCAGGAAAGATGATACATGAGCAACACTACAGTTTCTTCAACCTAATGCAAAAAGAAGTCAACCAATGCACTAGTACTGTTGTTCATTGTTGATGCCCATGAAGGCCACGACATGATGTCAGTCAACATACCTAACGCCTTTATCCAAACCAAGGTGGAAAACCCCAAACAGAGAGCCCTAATCAAAATAAAGAGCATACTCCTGGATGTGCTACTGGAAATAGCACCTGAGGTATACATAGACTATGTGTACACCAACAAGAAGGGCAACAGGGTCTGATTGTGGAGTGCCTAAACGTGAAATACGGGACCATGGTTGCCAGACTCCTATATATTGTTAAGTTCTGCAGGACACTGCAGAAGCTCAGTTACAAACTTAACCCATATGAACCCTGTGTATATAACAGAGATGTAGATGGGAAACAACAAACTATCTGCTTCCATGTTGATGCCTGCAGGGCATCACCTGTCTATGCATGAATCAACAACAAACTAGATGCTCCCCTTAGGTCAGAGTATGAACACATTATGGAAGATGGTTTGGGTGCAATGAAAGTTCAGCGAGGCCCTAAAAACAAGTACTTAGGCATGACACTGGACTTCAGAAACAAGGGAGTCTGCAAAATAGTGATGCCCAAGTTCCTCAAGGAAGCGATACAAGAATACCACTTGGCAATGCCTAACTCAAAAGGCATCAAACCCAACGCTGCACCAAAAGATCTATTTACAGTGGACACAGAATGCCCCAAGTTAAACGGTCCAAGAAAAGCATTGTTTCACAGCCTCATGGCAAAAGTACTATTTGCCACCAAAAGAGCACAACCCAACACAGGCACAGCAATATCATTTTTAATGACAAGAACTCAAGATCCCAACACAGATGATTGGGGCAAACTGGAACACCTCATGAAGTACCTTAAGGGTAGAAAGGACCTACCCCTAACTCTAGGTACAAATGATGTTAATGAGTTAAAGTGGTGGATCAACGGATCACATGCTGTCCACCCAAACATGTGAGGACACAAGGGAGGCAGACTATCCTTTGGGAGAGGATTTCCCATATCACAGTCAAGAAAGCAAAAGCGTAACACATGCAGCACAACCGAATCGGAGATGGTAGCTGTGGATGAAATGATGCCCACTGTTATATGGACACATCAGTTCATGGAATGTCAAGCTTATCCTGTACAGGAAAACACCATATACCAGGACAACCAAGCCACAATAATACTCAAAAAGAATGGCAAGGCGACCAGTGGCGAAAGGAAAAGACACATTGACACCCTATTTTTCTTTGTAGCAGACATAATTTCAGTGAAAGAAGTCTCAGTGGCATGGTGCCCAACTGAAGACATGACTTGTGATTTCTGGACCAAACCTGATCAAAGCAACAGAAAATTCAACACAGAGTGTTGTATGTCTTTTACCATGCATCCTGGATTGTGGCTGCTTGGCAGTTTGGAATTGCAACAACATGTATGGTGTTGGTGTCATAATGATAAAGAACAAACATATACAAGTTTCCTTGTGAGTATCTTACTGTGAATCTTCCAGTTTGGTTGGAATAGGAGCAGAGTGACTCTGTGGAGAAAACTGTTGAACATATAATATTGGTGAGTGATTCGGCAACAGGTGCTAGGTCAGCATTGGGTTGGTTTGCTCTCACCTCAGTTGTGAAGGGTTTGGTTGGGCACAAATTTTTTGCCTCATGGACTTAATGACCTAGCGCTGTGGCTATTCTGGGGGAAAGATGTTTGGATATGAGCTTGGTAGTTAATCCTGGGAAAGTTGTGATATGTCCCTGA
>Ga0075156_10002245_pt1 | contig 10682 bp, 11 predicted proteins | sample JI81AbrownDNA_FD_70966 | JGI IMG/M metagenome (GOLD analysis project Ga0075156, IMG submission 70966) | Wastewater effluent complex algal communities from Wisconsin, to seasonally profile nutrient transformation and Carbon sequestration -... | ecosystem: Engineered > WWTP > Effluent > Algae...
TCCGTTGTGGGTGGCGTTGTTTTCGCCAATGCTGTTGAAAGAGCATCTCGCGCGGACGGCTGTCCTCGGATTGGCACTGTCCATCGTCGGTGGAGCAATTATCGGGTTGTCTGATGCGTGTACCTGGTCAGGTGGTCTCTCCTGCCCTGACCTGCAGAACATCATGCAGGGACGTGCCATGTGGGGCAACTTCCTCGCTTTGGCTGGCGCGTGGGCGGTGACGGGATATCTCATCATCGGCAGGAAGTTGCGTGCAGGAATGTCTCTCGTGCCATATATTTTTTTGGTATACGGCATGGCGTCCATCGCGCTGATCATCATCATGTTCGTTTCTGGAAACACTCCATTCGGGTACGCACCCAAAACCTATGGATGGATCCTGCTGCTTGCCATCCTTCCGCAGCTGGTTGGGCACTCCACCTATAATTGGGCGTTGAAATATCTACCTGCCGCGCTGGTGGCCGTGACCACACTCGGTGAGCCAATAGGTTCCGCGATTTTGGCATTCTTTCTGTTGAATGAAACGCCTGCGATCACAACCATCATTGGTGGTGTATTTATTTTGACGGGTATTTACCTTGCATCGAGAAATAAATGATAATCGTTGTAATGGGCGTTTCAGGTTCGGGAAAATCCACGGTCGGCTCACAATTGGCAGACGAACTTGACTGGCCGTTTTATGACGCGGACGATTTTCACAACCAACCCAATCGAAATAAAATGTCTCAAGGTATCCCGCTAACCGATGATGACCGCTCAACATGGCTTGCGTCATTACAGGATTTGATTCAAACGAACATCAATGCAGAAATATCCATCGTGCTTGCTTGTTCAGCCTTGAAAGAATCATATCGCTCCATTCTCAAGGTGCATGAGCAGGTTAGGTTTGTTTATTTGAAAGGCTCATTTGCCGAAATCGAATCCCGTCTGAAAAACAGGACAGGTCATTTTATGCCAGCAACATTGTTGAAAAGTCAATTTGAAACCCTCGAAGAACCAATAAACACTCTGTCCGTAGACCTCACGCACTCGCCAAAAGAAATCATCCAAATCATCCGAAAAGGACTCGCAATATGAAACTGCCCTCTCACTTATATCTTGATGCTAACAATATCCCTTACGAAGCACTGAGCTTCTCGCCTGAAACAGAAAAAGGCGCTGCCAATGTAGCGCACGCTCTCGGTTTCTCAGAGCGTCAAGCCGTGAAAACCTTGATTTTCCAGGTGGACACAGGTGAGCGCGTGCTGGTAATGCTTGGCGCGGACCAGAACGCCATCTCTGGCAACCTAAAGAAAGCGATCGGTTCACGCAACATCCAGATGGCGCAGCCTGAGGTGGTAAAGGAAACCACAGGCTACGTCATCGGCTCCATCCCTGCCTTTGGCTGGCAGCAAGAAGGCTTCAGGAGCTTTCTGGAGGCAAGTCTGGTAAATGAGCCCATTCTTGGCACAGGGGCAGGTCAATGGGGCGAGGAGATCATGATCACCCCTGATAATTTGATCAAGGCCAGCAAGGCGATCGTGGTGAATTTAACCGTAAAAGTTAACGGGTAATCTTTCTTTTTTCAAAAGGTAAAAACATATAATGGATTTCGCATCCTTTCTTGGTTCTGCTGGAACGGCAGTTGGATTAATTCGAGCCATCCCGCAACTCGTCAGGCTATTACGTGCTCGTGAGGCATTTGGCGTTTCCCTGGATTCTGCGGCCACAAGTTCCATTGTCAGCTTTGGTTGGGCTGCATACGGCGTTTTGACAGACCAATTATATGTAAGCCTGGCGACGGGTTCATCAGGCTTAATATTCGCCATCATCACCCTTTTTGCCTTGCGGTTTGGACGTAGCAGCCGGGAATTCAAGGTTGCCCCATTTTGGTTCATCATTCTGCTTTTAGCAGGGATACTCTTCGGAAAAAGCGGTCTTGGTATCATGCTCCCGATCAGTGTTTTAGCGGCAAACACCCCCCAGCTTTGGGTAGCCTACAAGGAAGGCAACTTAACTGATCTTTCATTGGGGACCTGGGCGCTGTCCATAACAGATGGCCTTGTGTGGGGAGTTTACTCGATCCTCAAACAAGACTACTCCATTATGGTATTCGGTTTCTTTCAGTTAATTACCAGCGGATCGATCGTGATATTGAAATTAATACATCTTTCAAAAGAAAAGAAGTTTGCATCTGATACAGGTGCTTAACAAACAGATAAAATAAAACGCCTCTTTCGAGGCGTTTTATTTTATCTGTTTGACAGCCAGTTCAAATCTCGTAATCCTGCGGCATAATCGTCGCGAAGGTCGTTATCACCCATGCGCCAATCCCAGTTTCCACCCAGCCTACTTGGAAAGTTCATTCGCGCTTCACCGCCAAGGCCGAGCACATCCTGCATTGGAGCAATGCCAAAGACCGCTACCGACTTCCAAACAGCGCGGATCAGATCCCAGGCAAAGTCGTGACCATCCACGCTAAGATACCGATGGGCAAAGTCCCGTTCATGGTTGGGCGCTACAGCGTACCACCCCATGGCTGTGTCATTATCATGCGTGCCAGTATAGGCAACACAATTGGGGACATAATTATGAGGCAGGAAAGGATTGTCCGGACCAGTAAAGCCGAACTGCAACACCTTCATGCCGGGCAGGTCAAAAGCGGCCAGCAATTCAAGTACATCTGGAGTGACGAGGCCTAAATCCTCTGCGATGATCGGCAGACCAGTTCCCTGCGTATTCAAGCCATCTCCTAAAAATTTGTCCACAGCACGGAACAAGTCCTTGCCGGGGCCGGGAACCCAGCGTCCGTTTTCAGCGGTCTTGTGTTCGGCGGGAATTTCATAGTAACCAGCAAAGCCACGGAAGTGGTCGAAGCGCAGAATGTCCATAAATTTGAGGGAAGCCTGCACGCGCGAAAGCCACCATGCATAATTTTCCTTTTTATGCACTTCCCAGTTGTACAACGGGTTGCCCCACAACTGTCCTGTGGTGGAGAACAAATCCGGTGGAACGCCCGCCACGACAGTGGGATTCCCACTTTTATCGAGGAAGAACAAGTCGGGGTTTGCCCACACATCAGCCGAGTCGTAGGCAACAAAGATGGGAATATCTCCGATGATCCGAATCCCCTTTTCATTAGCATAGGCATGGACCTTGTTCCACTGCCTGAAAAAAAGGAATTGATAGAAGGAATAGCGCATGACGCTTTCGGCCAATTCTTTTCGAGCTTTGGTCATCGCAGTCTTTTTGCGGGAACGTAACGCTTCTGGCCACCCGTTCCATGCTCCACCACCATTGGCCTCTTTCAACGCCATGAAAAGAGCAAAGTCATCGAGCCAGGAAGCATTGTCAGCGCAGAAATAATCAAAGGCTTCACGCAGTTGCCCCGGGTTGGATTGGAAGCGGGAAAATGCATTTTGCAAAAGATCAAGTTTTTTTGGAATGAGCAGGCCAAAGTCGACGCGAGAGGCGGGCAGGCTTTTTAGTTCATCCAGATCTTCCGCGGTAACGAGTCCGTCAGCGAGTAATTCATCTGGACTTAATAAATAAGGGTTTCCAGCAAAAGCCGAAAAACATTGATACGGGGAATCGCCATACCCTGTTGGGCCAAGGGGAAGGATTTGCCAGAGCTTGCAGCCTGTAGACGAAAGCCAGTCTACAAAACGATAGGACTGTGGACCAAGATCGCCGATGCCATACGGGCCGGGCAAACTGGAGGGATGGAGAAGAATACCGGAGGAGCGCGTAAATGCCATTATGAGTTACACCTTCAAAAAATATTATGCAGACTAATTTTTTTACTTTACAAGAGATTGATATAGATCCAGATATTTGCGCGCCGAGTTTTCCCATGAGAAATCCTGCGCCATGCCCGCCTGTTGGATCTTCTTCCATTTATCTTTGTTGGAAAATACCTTTATGGCGGATTTAACAGCAGCCATTAAGGCCATGTGATGAGCTTTCTCAAAGACAAACCCCGTTTCGCCCTGCTTGACGGTATCGTTCAAGCCGCCCGCCGCACGGACAATGGGCACACAGCCATAGCGCATTGCGATCATTTGAGAAAGTCCGCACGGCTCGTAGCGTGATGGCATCAGGAACATATCCGAACCTGCGTAGATCTGGCGGGCAAGACCTGCGTCATAGCGCAATTCTATTTTTATCTTATCGGGGAATAATTCATTTAAGCTGCGTGCAGCTTCTTCAAGTTTCGGGTCGCCTGTACCAAGGATGATTGCCTGAAATTTTACAGACTTCATGCTTTTTAAAGCGGTGAAGGCAAGGTCAACGCCTTTTTGCACATCCATGCGTGAGACGATGGCCAGCAGCGGAATTTCAGGATCACGCGCCAGGCCGAGTCGCTCCTGAAGCAATCCTTTATTCGCAGCACGTTTTTCAATTGAATCAATATCGAAATTCATGCCCAGGGCTGTATCTTCGGTAGGATTAAATGATGCTACATCAATACCATTCAACACACCGCTGACCGTATCCCGGCGCATTTGCAGAAACCCATCCAAACCACAGCCGTACTCCTCAGTCAGTATCTCATTTCCGTATGTAGGCGAAACCGCAACGATTGCATCCGATGCCCATAATCCCAGCGGCAATGGCATCACTCTCGCCCACTCAGGCAGGTCGGTTTGGGCTAATTGAATTCCATAGCTTTCAAGAATACTGCTGATATTTGGCCCCATAAATGGAAGATTGTGCAGTGTCAACACACCGGCTACGTGACGTGCCCCTTCCTCCCAACGCTTGGTCAGCGAACCATAAATGCTCAATGCGGTGTGCCAATCGTTTGCATGGACAACATCTGCAAACCAATTGATCTGTTTTTGCAGCGCAAGTGCAGCGAGTGAAAAGAAGGAATACTTTTCAGCATCCAGATTTGCATCCAAAGAGTAGACGGAACCATTCGCTCGGATCGGGTCACCATTGATGAGATAAACAGGCATCCCATTCAGCACGGTTTCAAAAGCCTCCACCCCAACTTCAGAACCGGCGCGAGGGATCGAGAACATCCCCAAAGGTTTCAATCCCTCTGCTTTAACAGCGGGGTGGTACGGCAACACAAGTCGCACATCAAGTTTCACATCAAGTTTCACATCATCATTGGAAAGAGCCCGTAACGCACGTGGAAGCGAACCTGCCACGTCACCAAGACCACCGACTTTCACAAAAGGGTCGGCTTCCGCCGCAAGGAAAAGGACGTTTATGGTTTTAGACATGGGTGCTATTTTACTATGAGAAGACAATAATAGTTTTATGAAACTTTATGAAAATTCGTGGTTTCCTCAAAAGAGGAGCCTCCCGGACCAGGCCAATCCACAATAAGCGAGATAAAAAGGAAAGCCCACGAAGGGCAGATAAACAAAAAGAGCCTCCTAATGGAGACTCTTTTTGGGGTGCCTGAAGGGTTTCGAACCCTCAACATCTACAGCCACAGTGTAGCGCTCTGCCGTTGAGCTACAGGCACCGTATTGCGGGCAATATTTTACCACAAATTATCGTAGTTTTAGGGCTGCCACTGTTTCGCCATCCACAATTTCACCAGTTTCTACAAAACCAAGACTGGCATACAACTTTCTGGCAGGATCATTCTCTGGTTCATAACTAATGGAAACATTTTTAATGCGCTCGTCTGTGCGAAATATTTCAAGCATCTTTTTCATGGCAAATTTCCCAAAGCCTTTGCCTTGAAATTTTTCATCCACCATCAATCGCTGAATATAAGCCTGTTGGTTCGGGTGCTCAAAATTAAACGCGTACATAAAAAACCCGACAGGCACATCGCCATCATATATTCCAAACGGATACAGATCCCAATGTCCTTCGAACTCATCTCCAAATTGTGCCTGCGCAATGGAGTACAGATTGGATGCAACAAATTTTCTCTGGTCTTCACGAACCTTCAATTTGCTCAGCGCTTCCCAATTATGCTGCGTAACGGGACGAATTTCAGCCATTGTTCAACAATTCTTTGACAGATTCAACCACCGCTTCGCGCTTGACTTGAATCTGCTCGCTGTTCCCCAAATTCTTAATTACAACCAAGCCTTTTTCTACTTCATCCGGCCCAACCACCAGAGCAAATTTCATCTTCATTTTGTCTGCAAATTTGAATTGTTTTTGCAGCTTGGCAGGTTCAGGAAAAACCATTGTCTTAAGTCCCGCGGACCGCAGCTGCGTAGCCAGCTCAAACGACTTCATCCACATGGTCTCGTCGAACACCGTCACCAGCACGGAAGCGGGCGTCGGATTGTATTCAGGCAATAGTGCATTTTCCTGCAAGATGATGCCAGTAACCACATCTCCCATGGCAAACCCAACACCAGAGAGAGGTTGCCCGCCTACATCGGCAAGCAGATTGTCATAGCGTCCGCCGCCAAGAATGGCGCGCTTCAAGGAACCACTTGTTTCAAAGGCTTCAAAGACCGTACCTGTGTAATAGAGAAGCCCGCGCATGATGTTGGGGTCAAACTTGACGTACTCTTTTACGCCCAACGCTTCGAGGGCAGCGAAGAGACGAGTCAATTCCTCACTTTTCTTCCAGAGGTCGAAATTGCCAAGAATGTCCTTTAGTCCATCCACCTGAGATTGGTTCATACCCAACTCAAGGGCATAGGATTCCCATTTGGCGGGCTCCATTTTTGAGCGGCGATCTACGAGATTGGAAACGTCCATGCGCTTCTCTGGAGTGATGCCAAGAGCATCGAATTCAGAGTCCATCAGGCGGCGGTTATTTACATATATGGCTGCCCGCTCCGAGTTAAGTCCGACCGAGCGAAGGAATGTGGCAGCGACAGCGATCAATTCCGCATCCGCCTCCGGGGAGTTGACTCCCAGCATGTCAATATTCCACTGAAAGAATTCGCGTGAACGTCCTTTTTGAGGCTGCTCGTATCTCCAGAATGGCCCAAATGACCACCAGCGCACGGGATAGTTCAACTCACCCTGCTTTGCAGCGATCATGCGCGCGAGGCTCGGGGTTAGCTCGGGACGCAGCGTAACAAAATCTCCGCCGCGATCCGTGAAAGTGAAAGATTGCTTTTTGACAAGCTCCTCCCCTGACTTGGCCGCGTACAGATCAATCGATTCGATGAAGGGCGCATCCCACTCTTGATAGCCAAAAGCCTGAGAAGCCGCGCGCACTTTTTCATAAATGAAATTGCGCAGGAACATTTGCTCAGGATAGAATTCTCTCGTGCCTTTTACAGATTGTATTTTGCTCGCCATAGTGACTCCAGTGCGCGAATTTTATCACGGCTTTGGGAATGGCCTTCAAAATTCAGTCGGTGAATTTTGAATTGATTTTGGTATAATCACGGAACATTTTCGTAGTGACGACTTCAGTCGTCACTACATATAGGAGAAAAAATGAAAATTGATTATCAGGAACCCAGCAAAGACCTGTTGATGCGAATCGACATTCACGAAAAATATGGTTCTGCCAACATCGATGTCTGGACGAACGATCTGCTCAAGCCGCAAGCTGGCATGAAGATCCTAGATGTGGGTTGCGGTGCTGGAAAATTAAGTTTTCTTTTTAATGAATATACCAAAGGCAGCGCTCAGATCACTGGCGGCGATTTCTCTGAGGAACTTCTCGAAAAGGCCCGTGCAAAGAACAAGGAAGTTGGTGCAAAAATAGATTTTCAATTTTTGGATTTCAACCAGCCCTTCAAATTTGCAGACAACACTTTTGACCTGTGTACCAGCGCCTTCGCCATCTACTACGCCTCAGATCTGGACTTTACATTTGGTGAGGCCCACCGTGTGCTTAACTCTGGCGGACGGCTTTTCGTCTCAGGCCCATTGCCCGAGAATAAGCAGATGTTCTACGACATCATCAAGGAAGCCACCGGCGCGGCCATCCCGCCCATGCCAGGTTCCTCCCGCTTCAAGGGCGACATCTTCAACACGATTGACAAGATCTTCGCCAAGACCGAATTGCACAAGTTCGAGAATCACCTCACCTTCCCTGAGGTTGCGCCCTTCATTGACTATGTCCGCGCTTCGTTAGGCGAAGACCGCAGACTATGGACATCCATGTTCAACGGCAAGGATGAATATGAAGCCCTGATCGGCAAGATCGAAGCCGTAGCAAAGAAGTGGTTCGACCGTGACGGCAAATTGGTGATGACCAAGGTTGTCGGCGGAATTCTGGCGACAAAATAAAACCGACCATGGACCACAGACGATAAAACTATTGTCCGTGGTCCATCATCCAATCCTATGAACTTCTTCGGTAAACGAGTGTTATTCCTTGGTGCGCATCCAGACGATATTGAGATCGGCTGCGGAGCGTTTTTGCACAACATCGTCCACAAGACGGAAGTCTTGTGCGTCACACTTTCCGACAATCAAAAAAACCCAGACTTGCTGCATGTCAAAGGTGAGCATCTCAAATCCATGAAAGTACTGGGAGTGCCTGAAGAAAAAATCAAGTTTGGGCCATTCAATACTCGCGTATTCCCGGATTCACGGCAGGATATTCTTGAGTACTTCCTCAAGCTGCGAAAAGACTTCAAGCCAGATTTGATCTTCACCCACTCAAAACAGGATGTGCATCAGGATCACAACACGATGACTGACGAAGCCCTGCGCGCGTTTCGCGGAATCACCGTGCTGGGCTTTGACGTTGTCCGTTCATCCTACGGATTCTTTCCACATTTTCTTGTGGAAGTGACAGAGGAAGATGTAAACAAGAAGATCGAAGCACTGGCTCAATACCAGACCTATCAGGACCGATACTACTTCAACAGCGAGCTCACCCGCTCGATCATGGTACGTCACGGCGCGCTGGCGGAGTGTCCGTTTGCGGAGGGGTTTGATATTTTGAGGATTGTGGGCACATTTGAGAACTAAAAAATAGCGGCATGAGCCGCTATTTTTTTATCCATTGCGTGAACAAAAACACAAGCAAATAAAACCATTTCATTGACATTAGCCGTTCAAAAACCATATAATCAATAAAATCTTGGCACAGGTAAACGACTCATGGAGGCAGCAAATGTTGAATTATGAGCAAGCCGTTTTTATTTCATACGCATGGGGCGGCGAGCGCGAGGAGATTGTCAACCAGATAGATCAAGCCCTTCAGAAGCGGGGCATCAAGATCATCCGTGACAAGCGCGACCTCGGCTATAAAGGCTCCATCACTGGTTTCATGGAGCGCATTGGACAGGGCAACTGTGTAATCGTGGTAGTTAGCGACAAATATCTAAAATCCCCAAATTGTATGTTTGAACTCGTGGAAATTGCCGATGGTAAGCAATTCCATGACCGCATCTTTCCCGTTGTTCTGGCGGATGCAAATATCTATGACCCCATAAAACGAATTGAATATGTCAGGTATTGGGAAATAAAGAGGGCGGAATTAGCCGAAGCCATGAAGACCTTGGATCCTGCCAATCTCCAAGGCATTCGCGAAGACATGGACTTGTACGACCGCATCCGAGACAAGGTTTCGGGATTGACCAGCATCTTGAAGGATATGAATACCCTTACTCCCGAAATGCATGAGGAGGCGGATTTCAGCCACCTATACGATGCCATTGAAAAACGAATGAAGGAAAGTCCTGCAGTACCTAATGAAGCAAAAAACGAAACAGAAAGCAATGCCGTTCAAAAACCAACTGGCAATGTCACAGCTGACCACGGAAGCATAGCCATTGGAGAATTGAAAGTGGGCGGAAATATCTCTGGAAATATTGCGATCGGGAATCAAGGTTTGGCAAGCGATAAAAAGTAAATAAATTCTGTTAGGGACAGTATGCAATGAGTGACGAGAACAAGAAAGAAGAGCCTGGTGTTCAAGCGGACAACAACGGTATCGCGATCGGTGGACTAAATATAGGTGGCGATGTCAAGGGAAATATCCAGATCGGACACACGACTGGATACACGGCCGAACAAGTTGCTGTCCTGATCACGTAAATCCAATCCACGTTCCAACCTAAGCCATTCGATGGACGCTGTCCCTACAAGGGTCTCGCGTTTTCGAAGAAGAGGATACCGAGTTATTCTTCAGTCGTGAGAAATTAGTGGATGATCTCGTCAGCCGCGTAAAGGACTCGCGGACAGTATTTGTCACTAGACCATCGGGCAGCGGAAAGTCATCGCTCCGAAGATGGTCTTGCCCTCTCCAGTGATTAAGCTGCGGGCCAAACTCAGCGCGGATCAGAACTCACTAATTTACTGATCGATGTAGCAGAGTTATTCCAGCGCACAATGAGTATCGAAGGAAGTAGAATTTAGAGGAAACCATGGAATTCAAAACGCTTTACCAGGAACTCATCCACAGCACGGAAATGATACACTCTTTGCTGGCAGGTATCAGCCCCGAAGAAGCGCGAATGAAGCCTTCCAAAGGGACATGGTCAATCCTCGAAGTAACCTGTCACCTGTACGATGAAGAGCGTGAGGATTTCCGCGAACACTTGGATTTTATTTTTCACAGGCAACAAGAAGAGTGGCACTCTATCGCTCCGCAAGCCTGGGTGAAATTACGAAAGTACAACGAACAGGACTTTGGAAAGGTGAAGACAAAGTTATTCCGCGAACGGACGAAGTCACTGGTGTGGCTCAAGGGATTGAAAGACGCTGATTGGAACATCACGTACAAATCAAAGTTCGGTTCAATGCGGGCGGGCGATATGTTCGCTTCGTGGGTGGCGCATGATAATTTACACATC
>Ga0075156_10002247_pt1 | contig 10681 bp, 6 predicted proteins | sample JI81AbrownDNA_FD_70966 | JGI IMG/M metagenome (GOLD analysis project Ga0075156, IMG submission 70966) | Wastewater effluent complex algal communities from Wisconsin, to seasonally profile nutrient transformation and Carbon sequestration -... | ecosystem: Engineered > WWTP > Effluent > Algae...
GGTAACCCGAATTCTCTAAATAACTGTCCAAAAACACTCAGTACACTGGCTGAATTTGCTTTTCAAGCGATTTCACATCCTAAGAGAAACCTGCTATACGCGTCTGTAATCGTTAGGGGAGTGCGTCTCATACCATCGCCAACCGTGAAGTGTCACTTGAAGTCAACGCACCAAACGTCATTTGAACCAAGCTCGTGCGAAAAATGAATGACTGGTGTTTGTTTAGGTTTCCTTTTTTTTGGTTCCGAAATTAAACCCTTTTCTATTAAAATCCTACCAATGGTGCTTGGAACAGGTAACTCCTTAATCATATGAATGCGTGCTTGAAGCGAAGCCAAGAGTTTGCGTGCATCCCGGGTCGGATGCTCTCTCCTTTCATCAACGATGAGATCAACTATCTTTTTTCGAATGGTCTTCGGATGTCGTTTCGGCTTTTTGGACCTGTCCTTTAATCCATCAAGTCCATACAGATTAGACCGTTCTAAATATTTATACCCAGTAACACGACTTATATTAAATTCACGGCAAAGGTCAGAATGAGTCTAACCCCCCCTGTTTCCAAGCGACGACGAATTTCATTCTTTCTTCGTTCACAAAAGTCTCCTTCCATGGCATTCGAATTTCCTCCGATGCCAAGTAAAGTAAGAGACATAATCGTCTGGTAAGTGTGTAAGCTAGGTATTGAGACTATTTTGTAAGGGAGGAAAAGACTGCCTACCCAAGATAAATTTGGGTTTTCGATCTTGGAAAAACCGTTTCTAAGTTTCTATGTGGTCAAATTTTCGTTAGCTCTATTTCATTAAAGGAAATTTCCTTAAAGTTTATAATCGGGAAACTTAATCTAACAGGATTTACTTCAAAGGATATTCCTAACTTTCTTGAAATTTGAAATATCAAAATTATTGAATTAAGTCGGCAAGAATCATCTTCTTATCACAAGCTGAAGGAAAATTTCCATTGAAATCCCTTTGATCGAATGCTTATCTGGCAATTTATAGTTCCTAACACCGGATACGTGCTTTGACTATAATTTCTGTTTAGATTGGCAAAAAAAGGCGTGAACAATAAAATTTTTCCTAGCCAAACACATTCGACACGATAAGTATTGCCAAATAACGAAGAGTCTGCTGATACCAACGTAATACGAAGACCATCTTCGGTTTTCTAAAGGCTTCTACTAAATGAACTACTTTGTGTCAAAAATGAGTCAACCCAATAAGCTTTTAATTTTTCTTATACTTTGTTTCTCACTTCTGTTTTGTGTTAATTGTAGTTCGTCCGCCTGCGAGGAACTAGATGCAAAAATCAAAAAATCCATTAAGAATGATGAAATCTCCGAAGATGATTTTAGTGAGATCGTAAAACAATTTTCGAATCGAAAAAAGAATCTTGCGCTCTGTGATGCGGCGTTCGTTTCGAACGAAACCGACCTTTCTGCTTTCATAAAAACCCGAATTCAAAGCATGAACTCGCGTGCTGGACTAGAATTAGGAAAACTATCAAATGCTAGATTCATTTTTGAGAACTCTGCGAGTATGGATGGCTATATCCAAGGTGTAACTGAATACAAAACAACTACTCAGAATTTAATGGTTCTTTTGAAACACTCCTCTTTGTCGCCTGATAGCTTAAACGCAAGTATCGTGAATGATCAACTCTATCCAATCGATAACTTTAATCCAGAGTCATTCGCTCAAATTTTGAGCTTGGGAAAGGCACCATGGAACAAAGGAAATCGAGCGGATTCTGATTTGAATCAATTAATTAAGAAAAGTCTTGATGCTCATGGTCCGAGGGATTTGACTTTTTTTCTTTCAGATCTAATGTATGGAGTAAATAATCAAGATCCAGTTCCCTATTTACCCGTTCTAAAAAACCAGGTCTTAGACACCTTTCTTACAGCTATATCAGAAAAAAAATTATCATCATTAATTATTAAAATAAATTCTAAATTTAACGGGACTTATTGGGATTATAAATATTTGGGCAGGAATTACAAAGGCTCCAGGCCTTTGTACGTACTAATATTTGCTCGTCCTAGAATTTTAGATTCTTTCCTTCGCGAGATAGACATTCAAAAATTAATTGGCTATGAAAATCATCTACGCTTGGATTTTGATAAGGGTCAATCCGAAGGAAATAATAAACAGATCAAATTTAGTTTTTTTTGCAATTCTATTACAGTTGGTAAGTGTGATGCAGATAAAATTGAAGATAAAGCAGTGAAATCAATAGAATCCATTCGTGCCAATCCGAATGGAAAAATCTCTATACCGATCTGCGCTTCAATTGGTGATTCATTAGATATACCGAAATCTTATTTTCTTGATGTAAATAATTACGATTCGGTGGAACCATTTCAACTAACAATTGATCCAGTGACGGAATTTAAAGCCAATGGAATCGACAAGACTTTCTATAAACATCTCAAGCCAGATGTCTGTTATTATTTAAATGGTTCAGATATAAAAAATTTTCCATCCAATGTATCTATCACCTTACTCGATCGTTTGCCTTCATGGGTGTCTGAAACAACGATCATTGATGATTCAAAAGGAAAAGATATAGAATTTAAAACTTTTGGATTCCAATATTTTGTGGAAGGAATGTATGCTGCTTACCAAAAAGCAAATAAGAAAAAAGCCAATTTTTTCAGCATAGATCTAAAGATAGATTAAGCAATATAAGGTTAATGGGGACAGCAAATGAGTGATTTCTTCGGAATAGTATTTAAAATATTCGGATTAGGTGGCAAAGATGAACTAAGCCAGGCTTTAAGTGCAGAAGAACTGTATATTGTCCCAGGATTTGTAAACCTTATCATCATCCTGGTTGTCTTGCTTTTCTACTATAAAATTGTAGATAAGCCTTCAAATGCCAACCGATGGAGTTACTTTCTTTATTCTATTTTAGGCGCAATATTGTCTCTGGTTCTAATTCTACTATACCTCAATTTCGAATTCAGCAAAATAGATTACGAATTTACTATTGTTAATGCTTTTTTCTTTGCCCTCTCCTACAATCTGTTCTTCTATTATTTCTTCTTTTTCATACTTTCGATTCTATTTGCTAGAATGAGTACGAACTGTAAAAACATTCCTTTAAAGTGGAGATGAAATGAGTAAGATATTTGTATTCGCTATCGGTGGGACCGGCTCACGAGTTGTTAAGTCTTTGATCTTTTTACTTGCCTCAGGTGTCAAAATCAATGCGGATAAAGTCATTCCCATATTCATAGATCCAGACAAAAGCAATGGCGATCTCAATCGTACTCTACGACTGTTGCAAACTTACCAGCAAATTCGAAACTCATTGAAAAAAGAACCCAACCTAGTTGATCCAACTAAAAACCGCTTCTTCTCTACTGAAGTGATAAATTGGAATCAGTTAAGTCAAAAAAGTGATGACAACGAAATCAAGACACAAGGCTTTAAGTGGGAGATGCTTAATTCAGATGCCTCGACTTTTGGGGACTTCATTGATTTTGTCTCGCTATCAGACGAAGACAAATTGTTCGTCAGGGGTTTTTTCTCTGATTCCAACTTAAATCTCAATTTGGAAGTAGGCTTTAAGGGAAACCCGCACATAGGGAGCGTTGTATTAAATCAATTCGTCCAAGACGAGGAAAATTTCAATAAGTTCGCAAACAATTTCAATGCTGGTGACAGAATTTTCATCATTGGATCCATCTTTGGTGGGACTGGCGCCGCTGGATTACCGCTCCTCGTAAAAAACCTAAGGGCTATGGAAGATGGAAATAATGCAGGAGCAATACGTACGGCACGTATTGGAACCTTGCTTGCAATGCCATATTATGGGGTAAATTCTCAATCTCAATCTGAGATCAATTCTAGTCAATTTATTGCAAAAACCAAGGCAGCACTTCACTATTATGACCGTACATTAAAAGACCAAGTCGATGCCATGTTTTATATCGGAGATGACCAGAAAAAGAGCAATAACTATGAATATGCGGTAGGTCAAAAAGAACAGACCAATCATGCAAATTTTATAGAGGTCGCATCTGCACTTGCGATTATTGATTTCATGGAAATGGAGGAATTTAGTTCGGGAACATCGGTTGGACAAAGGATTCAAACATATTATAAGGAATTTGCCGTCGACCATATAACAAGTAACCCAATTTCCTTTATAAATCTTTCCGATGCAACTAAAAAGAAAATCGCAAAACCCATGACCGCATTTCATTTGGCAATTTTTTACATAAATAATTACCTCGACAAAGCAATAAAAAAAGAAAGACCTCCTTGGGTGGGTGATGGTGCAACGAAAATTGAAACTACATTTCTTTCCAGCTCTTTCTTTCAGAAATTGTCATCGTTTGTTCACGATTATAACTCCTATATGGAAGAACTATCGAGTAATGTTGCTCGAGCTTTTCGACCATTTAAACTCTCCATACCTCCTAACCAAATTAACCACATAGTGACAGATGTTGAGCCAGAAAAGAAAAAATTATTTGGGGGCAAAGATATGGATTCTGAATACCTTACGCATCTAATGAATTCAGTAAATAGCAAGGGTACCTCGCAGAACAGTCTCTCTCCAGAGCAAAAAGTTATGTATTATTTAAATGAAGCGATGAGTAACGGCGTAAAAGAAAAATACAGTCATTCATTAGAGGATGCAGTATGAGCGAGATTTTTTCCTACAAAAAAGACAGAAGCACCAACGTAAGTCACCATTGGCATTCTTCCTCAGCATTCTCACCTGATGATATTGATAAAATTCAAGATCCAAATCTTGATGCAAGCTCAATCAACATTACTTCCATCCCTTCTCCATTCGCGAGACTCGACCTAGTCTGGACAGCCTTCAAAAAGTGCAAGGATGACATTGAAGGAGATACTCTTTATCACAAATTAGTCTCGGAAGCATTGGATATTGCCCAAATTTTATTCACACTTGAGAAATTTAAAGGAAGCAAGAAACTTGAGTTAGTATCTTGGAATCAAGCTAAAGGTCTGGAGAGATTAAAAAATTCATCTAATTCCAGCCATAAGTTGCTTGGGAAAACACTCGCGATGTATATTGAGGAAGACAACAAGGCCTATGGCTTTGAGAGCTTTGAAAATTTTATTTTCCTTAAGCGTGGTCAGGAGGTCGTGCTTGGCGGTCTTTCTCCCGTAACATTATTTTTCTCGACAGCCGAAGCAAAGAACAATACAAACCTGGACATTCGACTAGATAGGCGTGACGGAACTGTACATAAAGTCTTCGATACTATCACTCCTCTTTATCAACGTAGTAAAGTTTTTCAAGCCTACGTTCTCTGGTTAATCGATAAGGTTAAGTCAGAGAGCAAACATCCAATATCAAAAGAATTCAGAGAATACATTCAAAATAATTTTAAGAAACTCCCAGAGTCGGAGCGAACTGAAATCAGTAAAGAAAAGGAGAGTCTCTCAGGGAAATTGAAGGGTCTAGTCATTGGTGCGAATGAATCAGTTCGAATGGGCGATCTTTCGCTTCAAGAATATATTTCTGATTCAAAGGAAATCGAATCTCAAAGTGATTTTGTAATATGTAGTGACAAGTTTGATAAGAAAGACGAACTCAAAAAGAAGTATAAGTTCAAGCCGTTGATACTATCGCCTGACTTTGGAGAATTGGGCTTCAAGTATACAACAATGCAATGGAAAGCAAACGAATTTAATGTTCCGTTTCGCGATCCCATAAGCGATCCTAGTAAGATTTTTGAAAGAATTCTTCCTGGTACGAATGATAAATATCCCTACTTAAGTGCAAATGACTTCTTTGAAGACTTTATTGTTAAGCTACCTTACAAACAAAATTCAAATTATTTCTTTGTTCCTAAGTTCGATAACCAAGACTCAAAGGATTATTCGTTTCTTTTTCCAATTAAGCCCACGTTTTTTGATTTTTATGATGCGTCTGAGCTACAAGAAAAGCTCGAATTAAGAGAATTATCAAATGGATCTATCCAAGCATACCTGAAAATCGAGATTGGGAAAAAGGAAAGATCGCAATCTATCCTATTGTCTAAGTTATATTTTGGAAGCGAAATCGTATCTGATTTAGAGAAGATACCAATTCGCGAAGCTTCTGAAAAGAAAGACGGATATGTAATCGAAAATACTTTCGGCTTTGGTATTTTTCCACCTGTATATCAATCCAATATCAATCCACATTTTCGCATATTGTTCATTGATAACGAACAGAGCATGAAATCAGAATACAAATTGTATTTTGGAGAAAATGAAACTTGTTCTTTGTTAACTCCGAATCCAGAACCGCCAAAAACTCGTTTGTCCAAATCAGAAAATTTGAAAATCGAAAGTTCCTACTATGTAGTTGAAAAAAACTTTGATTTCATTCAAATTTCCAGAGGCGAAGGTCGCGTAAGATCGATCCTATTACCCAAATGGATCAATCGAATCTATAACCCTGGAGGAACAAGTGAGGCTATTTTTGCCGTAGATTTCGGAACAACAAACACGCATATAGAAGGGAAAATAGGCGAAGAGGATTCACAAAGCTTCAAGTATGATCTGACAGAAAAACAAGTTGCAACTCTAAATGCGGAATCTTTAGCACAGGATTTATCCTTTATTCAGGCAGTTTTTGAGAAAGAATTCATTCCACAAGAAATCGGACAGGACTACTTCACAAACTACCCTCACAGAACCGTAGCAACACGAGCGAAAAAGTTAGATGCACACGTCAAAAAGTATGCCGCCGCTGATGTCTTAATTGGATTCACTTATGGGAAAATGGATGTTTTTGAAGGCATTGATGAAATTACGGATTTGAAATGGAGAAGGAAAGGTCCGAGCACAAGCGATGATGACATCTTGGAACTCTATTTAGATCAAATCGCGTTTATGATTCGCAACAAATGCCTCTTAGGCAATATCAATTTAAGTTCCGTAAAGTTTGCGATTACATATCCCTCTTCCATGAATACCAATCAAAAGAATAGAATTCTCGATTCTTGGAAAGAGAATTATGCGAAATATTTTCTAAAAGAGGGATCGAAGGATTCTGTCACCAACGTATTTGAAATCTCAGAGTCCATCGCTCCCTATTACAGTTTTCCAGGCACCACAGACAACGAAAATCCCACAGTTAACATTGATATCGGTGGCGGAACAACGGATGTAGTCGCCTTTCGTTCAGGGAAACCACTCGCATCAACTTCTTTCCGTTTTGCGGCGACATCGCTTTTCGGAGCTGGCATTCCAGAAACAGAATATAGTGTCAATGCAAACAATGGATACGTTAAAAAGTATCTTAGCCTTACCTCTGAGAAATTACAAAGTAATGGCAAGGGGAATTTTATTGAAATCCAGAAACGAATTGCACAAAAAAACCAAGCATCGCTACTCATTGACTTTTGGTTGTCGCTAGTTTCACAGCCTGGGATGGATGGCATCGTACCGTTTTTAAAGGAGATGTCAAGGCCTGGGAATCACAAGGCTCCCCTACTACTCTTCTATGCATCCGTCATTTATTATGTTGGGCTATTTGCAAAGTCATTGGAAGACATTTCGCCTCGAGACATTACCTTTAGCGGAATGGGCTCAAAAGTATTAAATTTGCTCACAAGCAATTCGGAAACTCTAAATGAATTAACAAAAGTGATTTTGAAATTCGTTTACAAGGATTATTTTGAGAGCAATCCGAATAAATTAAGTTTAGTTAAAGTTCGTCGAGAAACAGAGCGACCAAAGGAAATCACGGCAAAAGGAGCCGTAAAATTCGTAGAAAAGAGCCAGAAAGACATACCAAGTATGAAGGCATTGAACCGTTGCTACTTGGGCACGCTTCCATTCTCTGAAGGAACCAAAGACGATGAAATCTTAATGTATCAGCACATAGAAAAATCTCATCCGGCATTTCAGAAAGCGGTGGCAGATGTGAAAGATTTTTATTTGTTCTTCTTTGATACACTACCAACTCTATTCGATATTGAAGATCATTTTGGGATAGAGAAAACATACCTGGCAAAATTCAAAGACATTGCTATCGAAGATGTCGTAGAAAACTCGTTAAAGGGTTTAACACAAAAGAAATCTGAAGAATCACCTGACCGAAAAATTGAAGAAACACTCTTCTTTTATCCGATCACCGTTATGGTGAATCGAATGGGATCGGATTAGTCCATGAAAAAGACAAAAATTCAGATTATCTTAGTAGGAGTTTTTCTGTTTCTGATCTCTTCCTTGCATTCTCAAGAAATGAAGGATTCAGAATTAAATTTAACCAAATCGGAATTTAAAAACGATTCTTCATCGACTGATGTAAATAAAGAAGAAATCAAAATTAAACAAGATGAGGAAAATGTAGTAAATACAAATGCCATTATTGATAAAAATCTGAAGATAAACATGGAAAAGAATCACATTGCCAGTTTTTCGATTAAAGTTGCCCAATCCATTGAACCTGAGTTAGGATCACAAGATATTGCGCACAATCTTGTGTATGTAATTGATTTGTTGTTTCTCGCTTTAGTAATTCTAATACTAATCTTAAGTCTTCTTACTATAAACCAGCTTTTTAAATCAGTTAAACTTCGCCAAACGCGAAAGGGAGTAGAATTCTTAGCTTTCACAATAAAAGATCAAGAAAATCGAATCCAGAATCTGGAAGCAAGGCATGGCGGTTCATTATGAGAAATCCGTTCATAATCTCCTTACTTCTATTTGTCGGGAGCCTTTTGGCAAAACCGACTATAGATAATTCTCCTGATATAAACTTACAGAATACTAAATCGGATAACCAAACGAATTCCGATTATAAAAGGCTCAGACCATGGAAAGATGATTTCAGTAAGGTCAAGTTGACATACGAAAAGTTAACCGAGGTTAAAATTTCGGATTCAAAAATTAATGCTAGCCTAATGCAAATTCAGGATGAATTGCACGTTCTGGAGCAGTTGATCTCTGAAAAATTGAAAAAACCACAAATTGGAAAGGATCGATCGCAGGTTGAAGGCGTTACACTCTCCGAAAAGGATCCACTTCCCGAACTAACAAGCCAAGGCGAGATCAAGAGTGAAGATTCAAACCCGATTGAGCCTATCTCGAACAAACTTTCTCCCGAGGAAAAGCCAACATGGAATATATGGTTTTACCTCTCCCTCGCATCACTCCTCATTGCAATTGCAAGTTTGGGCTATTTATTTTATAAAAATCGCCCGACCAACAAACCCTCGCCAATCTCGAGATCAATAGAGAATTTCACTCATAAGGACACAAATTCTAATCCACTGGAATATGATTTTAGAGACAAATACCGCATAGCAAAAAGTGATCTAAATGTAGCACAAAGTGAGATTGAAAAACTGAAAAGAGATTTGGCAGAACTCAGACAACAACAAAAAAACGTCGCAACTGTAATTAATTCTACTCAACAAATTCAACCATTACAAAATAAACCTCCGCTATACTGTTCCATACCTGACGCAAGTCTTTTTATCCCTGATTCTAAGATCAAAACTTCAAAAACTAGAGAATACTATGAAATTCATGAACGTAATGGAAAATTCATTTTTTCTCTGAATGAAGAATCAAAAAAAGAGACCCTTCAAAACAAAGATATGATCCTAGAACCTGGCTGTGAAATCACAGGTGATCGTTATGGAAAATCAGATATTTCCATGGTTTCTCATGGGGAGCTGGAGAAAATTTCAGGTGGATTTCGTGTGATAAAAAAAATAAAGGTCAAAGTAGTTTAATTTATGTTAATACTAGAATTTATCGGAATTGGGATAGTCGTTATCTATGTATTGACTAGAATACGAAGTGCAATTTCCACAATTCAACAGAAATCAGCCGAACTCCAATTCTACTTTCCTAAAATCGGAACATCCTATTTTGAATATTCAAAGGAAAGAAAAAATATCCAACTTACCGATTCGAGGAGCAGTGACACGCACTTCCAACATCTTCTAAATCGAGTTTCCAAATACCTGACATCAGTAACACACCGTGGCGCTGATGAATTCATATTAGAAAAATACATCGATCATGAAGTAAACGAAAGGCTTGAGCACTTGGAGTCGCTCTTCCCCAAAATTCTATACAATGGGCTACTTGGCACAGTTGGCGGTATCATTGTTACATTTTTTGTTCTTTTTATCAAGCTTTCAGTCACATCAGGTGAAGTCGACGGTGATTGGGACCAATCCATTCAAATTATAGTATTGGGTGTAGCTGTTTCTATGCTAGTCACAGGCTATGCCATTTTCCAGCTAAATGGACTCTCGGCCAACCAATCAGAATTGGATTACAAGCTTTCTCGGCAAAAACTTGAATTCATCCAGCAAATTCTGGAAGCCTTACCTCCTTCTGCTGAAAAAGCAATGGAAAATAACCTGGCGCAACTAAGCCAAAGCTTTGAAACATTTGCCGAATCTGTTAATATTTCACGGCAAAATATTCAGGAAGAAAATAAACTAATGACGACCCTGGCAACGATTGATTTTGGAAAAATTGCTGAGACAGTAAATGCATTTTCAGGAGTGTTTCCAGATTTGGAGAAATTTAGATCGATAGCCGAGGGAATCTTTGACTTCATTCAGAGGGCTCAACCTCAAGTTGAAGGACAACTCAATCAATTCTCCTCTACTGTAAATGAAGACCTTGCCAAATGGAACATTAACTTTAAAAATACGATCGATAAATATGAAGGAATG
>Ga0075156_10002251_pt1 | contig 10674 bp, 8 predicted proteins | sample JI81AbrownDNA_FD_70966 | JGI IMG/M metagenome (GOLD analysis project Ga0075156, IMG submission 70966) | Wastewater effluent complex algal communities from Wisconsin, to seasonally profile nutrient transformation and Carbon sequestration -... | ecosystem: Engineered > WWTP > Effluent > Algae...
GAAGTTAATTACCCTTCTGGTGTTTTAAATAATCCTATTCATTAAGCCTCAAGTGCCCATTTGTCTCTGTCATCAGGACTAAACTTCCATGGAGCAAAATTATTTTCTATATTGCTAAACATGCCATTCCATTCTTGTGGGCTATTACTTTCTTCCATTACCAAATTCCTTCTTAGCTCTGTAATAATTTCTAGTGGAGAAATGCTTACAGGGCAAGCATCTACACAAGCGTTACATGTTGTACAAGCACGTAATTCTTCAACTGTAATATAATCGTGTAAAAGAGATTTGTTATCTGGCACAAAAGATTTGTTGGCATTTATGTTTTTACCAACTTCTTCTAGCCTATCTCTTGTTTTCATCATAATGCTTCTTGGACTTAGTAATTTACCAGTAATATTAGCTGGGCAAGCACTTGTACAACGGCCACATTCTGTACAACTATAGGCATCTAGTAAATTTTTCCAACTTAAATCCATTACATCTTTAGCACCAAAACTTGCAGGAGGTGCAGCATCTGTAGGTGCCAACTCTGGCTGCATAGCATACAGCACTTCGTTTTGTATAGCTGGCATATTTTTTATGGTTCCTAAGGCTTCTAATCTTGTATAATACGCATTAGGAAAAGCAAGCATTATATGCAAATGTTTACTATAAGGTAAGTAATTTAAAAAAGCCAAAATGCCCAAAATGTGCAACCACCAAGCCACTCTTTCAATAATAACTAAGCTTGGGCTGCTTAAACCATTAAATAAAGGTTGTAAGTATTGAGAAATTACAAAGTTGCCTGTATTTATATAGTGTGGTTCACCTCGACTTTGTAAAATAGTATCACACGCATTCATGCCTAAAAACAAACTCATCAATACAATTTCAGTGATTAAAATGTAATTGGCATCACTTTTTGGCCATCCTTTTAAATCGTTGCTAGCAAAGCGTTTAAGCTTTATTATATTTCTTCGGCATAAAAAAACCACACAAACAACTAATACTAAAAAAGCTAAAATTTCAAATACATTTATTAAAAAACTATATAAACCGGTTGGTATAAATTCAGCAAAAATTCTATGCTTACCAGTAATGCCATCAATTACAATTTCTAAAACTTCAATGTTTATAATTATAAATCCTGCATAAATTATTAAGTGCATTACGGCAACTAGTGGATTATTAAACATCTTTTTTTGGCCAAGTGCCAGTAAAATCATGTTTTTCCAGCGTTGGGGCTTATTGTCGCTAAAATCTTCATCTTTTCCCAATAAAATATTTCGGCGTATTTCGCTAGCTTTTTTGTAAAACAAAAAACTAGCAATACCAAGTGCTGCAACAAACAAAGCTTGTAATATATACTGCATAAAAAAATAAATGTGTAGCAAAGTAAGTGAATAGAAAGTTTTTATCCTAACAAAACATTAACTGGTATTTTTTAAATCCATCTTTTACATTTGTACTATGCAAAATTTGCTTAAAAAGAATTTAAAAATATTTGTGCTAGTATTTTATACTGTAGTTACAGGTTGTAACAATAATACTGTAATTAAACCTAAGGGTTATTTTAAAATTGATTTTCCCAAGCACCAATATCAAGTTTTTAACCAAGCTGGCTACCCTTATAGCTTTGAATACCCTACTTATGCAACAATTACAAAAGACACTTCGTTTTTTGGGGAAGCCACAGAAAATCCTTGGTGGATTAATGTTGAGTTTCCTAGCTTAAATGGCAAAGTATACATTAGTTATAAGCAAATTGGCAAATACAAATTAGATTCTTTGCTAAAACACAGTTTTAAACTTGCTGATGCACATAAATCTAAGGCGTATAGCAATGAAGATTCTTTAATACAAACGCCAAACAATATTCATGGTTTAATGTTTAATGTTGGTGGAAATGTAGCAACTAATAACCAGTTTTTTTTAACCGATAGTACAACTCATTTTTTGCGTGGAGCAATTTATTTCGAAGCAACACCTAATGAAGATAGCATTATGCCAGTAAATAAGTTTGTAATGCAAGATGTAAAACATCTCATTAATACTTTTAAATGGAAAACTAATTAGTTGTCATTTTCAAAATCATCTAGTAGTTCTCTTTCAATTTCTTCCATTTGCACAATATCCCATGCCTCACTTTCGGTAGGTGTGGCATTTAAAAATTCCAATAGTTCGGCTTCTTCAAACACTTTTTCTACATTTTCTATCATACAACATACTACAAAACTTTTGTTTTCGTCGTAGCTGTTTTGCTGTAAAGTTGCAATTTCGGTAGCTAAGTTTTTATCAATACCACTTACGTGCTGTAAATTTAAAATAACATTGTTTACGGCACTTTCAGAAGCTTTTTTACAATAATCAATTAAATTAATTGCCATGTTGTCAGCCAAATAGGGAACAACAGGAGTAATTACTGTAAATTTTTCTTTGGTATCAATTTTGATTTCCATACAAAAACAAAAAAGTTTAAAAACATTAAAAACTTGTTCAAATATTGGGCAAAAATATTCGTTATAAAATTAAATAATTGAAATAAAGTTTTCCCTACCTTCCGATTTTATAAAATACTGGTTTATTTTTAGAACAATTTTGTTATTGCTTTGGTTAATTAATTTAAAAAAACATCATCAAAAAATATTATATGGATAGTAATTTTTCGGTACAGGTAAAAGAAATTATTTCTTATAGTAGAGAAGAAGCTTTACGATTAGGAAATGACTTTATTGGAATAGAACATTTGCTACTTGGCATAATACGAGATGGAGAAAATGTAGCTATGAAAGTTTTGCAAAATCTTAATGTAGATTTTAATGAATTGAGAAGAGAAGTTGAAATTGCAGTGAAAGATAAAACAGGTAAAATTATTGCCAACATTAATAGTTTGCCTCTTACAAAGCAAGCAGAAAAAGTAATTCGTGTAACCGTTTTAGAAGCTAAACTTTGGAAAAGCCCATTGGTAGAGCCAGAGCATTTGTTGCTAAGTATTTTAAAAAATAAAGAAAATTTAGCAACTCAAATACTCAACCAGTTTGATGTAGACTATGATATTTTTAAAAATGATTTGGGTATAGTAGAATTACCCAATCAGCAACGCCCATTAAACAATCCTAAAGATGAGGATATTCCTAAAATGTACGACAGTTTTAGGGATGATGATGATGATGACGACAAATCGTTTACTCAACGTCCAAATCCTAATCAGCCAGGCAAAGCAGCTGCTGCAAAAACAAAAACACCAGTTTTAGATAATTTTGGAAGAGATATTACAAAACTTGCCGAGCAAGGTGCTTTAGATCCTATTATTGGGAGAGAAGTTGAAATAGAAAGAGTGTCACAAATATTAAGTCGTCGTAAAAAAAACAATCCAATATTAATTGGCGAGCCAGGTGTAGGTAAAACTGCCATTGTTGAAGGTTTGGCTTTAAGAATTGTAGAACGTAAAGTAAGCAGAATTTTATTTGACAAGCGTGTTATAAGTCTTGATTTAGCTGCCCTTGTAGCAGGTACAAAATACCGTGGACAGTTTGAAGAAAGAATGAAAGCCATTATGGTTGAGTTAGAAAAAAATAGAGATGTAATTTTATTTATTGACGAAATTCACACCATTGTTGGAGCAGGTGGAGCTAGTGGAAGCCTAGATGCTAGCAATATTTTTAAACCTGCATTGGCACGTGGAGAGTTGCAATGTATTGGTGCAAGCACCTTGGATGAGTATAGAATGCACATTGAAAAAGATGGAGCTTTGGACAGGCGTTTTCAAAAGGTTTTAATAGAGCCGCCTAGTATCGACGAAACTATACAAATACTCAACAATATTAAAAATAAATACGAAGATCATCATAGTGTTGTTTACGATAATGAAGCTATAGAAGCTTGCGTAAAATTGAGTGATAGATACATGACAGATAGATTGCTACCAGACAAAGCTATTGATGTTTTAGATGAGGTTGGTGCAAGAGTGCATATAAAAAACATAAATGTGCCCGGAGATATTGTTGAACTTGAAAAGAAAATTGAAGAAGTAAAATTAGAAAAAAACAAAGTTGTAAAAAGTCAGCGATTCGAAGAAGCTGCAGCTCTAAGAGATAAAGAAAAAAAATTGGGCGAGGAACTTGAACGTGCAAAAACTAGTTGGGAAGAAGATAGCAAAAACAAACGTTTTCCAATTAATGAAGAGCATATTGCCGAAGTTATTAGTATGATGACTGGTATTCCTGTAAAACGTATGGTGCAAGAAGAAACGGAAAAACTACGTAGAATGGGAGATGATATGAAGAGTATGGTTATTGGACAAGATGATGCCATTGCAAAAGTTACTAAGGCAATACAACGAAATAGAGTTGGTTTAAAAGATCCCAAAAAGCCAATTGGTAGTTTTATATTTTTAGGTCCTACAGGTGTTGGTAAAACAGAGTTAGCTCGAAGCCTTGCCAAGTACATGTTTGATAGTGAAGATGCTTTGATAAGGATAGATATGAGTGAATACATGGAAAAATTTGCCATCACTCGATTAATTGGTGCTCCTCCAGGATATGTAGGATATGAAGAAGGAGGGCAGCTTACCGAGAAAGTTCGAAGAAAACCATATAGTGTGATTCTTTTAGATGAAATTGAAAAAGCACATCCAGACATTTATAATATATTACTACAAGTTTTAGATGATGGACAATTAACCGATGGTTTGGGGCGTAAAATTGATTTTAAAAACACCATGATTATCATGACTAGTAATATTGGTGTTCGCCAATTAAAAGAATTTGGTGATGGTGTAGGTTTTGCAACAGCAGCAAGAATGCAAAATCAGGAAGAAAATAATAAAGGGGTAATTGAAAAAGCGTTGAAAAAAACTTTTTCGCCCGAATTTTTGAATAGAATCGATGATGTAATAATTTTTAATTCTTTAAGCAAAGAAAACATACATTCTATTATTGATATACTAATGCGTAATGTGGTAAAAAGGCTTAACAATATTGGTTTCAACATTGATATAAGCAACGAAGCCAAAGATTTTATTGCCGATAAAGGATATGATGTGCAGTTTGGAGCAAGACCATTGCACCGAGCAATTCAAAAATATTTGGAAGACCCTTTGGCAGAAGAAATTTTAAATATGACTGTAAAAAATGGGGACGTTGTAGTTGTAGAATTTGATAAGGAAAATAATAAGTTAACTTTTAGTATTAAACAAAAAGAAGAAGAAAGTTTAAATGCCTGAGTTTAAATTTTCATAATAAGTTTTTGGAACAAAAAAAAGAGATTGAACATAAATCAATCTCTTTTTTATTAAAATCTATTTTTAAGGAATTATTCTACTACAACAATACCAGTAGCCTGAAATATAATTTCAGTTTTTGGTTCTTTTATTGCTTCAATTTCTGCTTTTGATTTTCCTGCATCTTCGGCATAATGTTTTAGCATTTCTACACTAGTTACTTTTTTCTCAGCAAATCCTTTAGCAACAATAGTTTTACCTTCCATACTTAATGGAACTAAAAACTTGTGGTCTTTCATTTTAACCATCATATTGCCGTTGGCTGTTTTAAGTTTTAACCAACAACCTTCTTTACTACATACTTGAGAAACTACACCTTGTACTTTAACTTCTAGTTTTTTAGCTTCTTCTAGTTTAGTAGCCAACTCATCTGTACCGATGGCTTCTGTGGCTTCAATTTTTTCACCAAAAGTCATTCCTTTATTGGCATCTCCTTTAGGTGGTTGTGCATTTACTATTTGAGTAATGGCAAGGCAGCTTAGTGCAAGAAATATTTTTTTCATGTTCTTGTTTTTACAAAAGTATAATCAATGATTATACCAAATTATTTATTTTACAAATGGTTTTAGATTAATTGAAATTTACAATCAACTTCAAACTTCAGATTTACATTTATTAATATTCTATTTTAATTCCAACACCCACATGGTTTTTGCAGGAATGGTAAAGTTGCTACTATTAATTTTACCATCTACAATATTGGTAGCAGTTTTAAAAGTTTTTGTACGCTCTTCAAACTCGTTAAATTGTACATTTCTTTCCTTGTCATCTGTATTCATCACACACATGATGGTTTGTTTTTCATCGTATCTAAAGTAAACATACAAGCCATCTTTTGGCACGTATTGCATCATTTTACCTTTAGTAATTGCCGAAGATTTTAAACGGAAATTGGCTAATGCTTTTACATAATTCTGCATCATTTTTTCATCATCAGTTAATCCTTTTTGGGTAAAAGCATTTTTAGCATCTCCTTCCCATCCACCAGGAAAATCAAGCCTTACCCACCCATCGGGGTTTGTGGCTCCTTTCATTAATATTTCACTACCATAATATAATTGTGGAATTCCACGACAAGTAAATAACCATGCAAAAGCCATTTTCATTTTATTAATGTCTTCACCAAAAGTGGTAAAACTTCTGCTTAAATCATGATTATCGAGCATGATGCAATTTCTGTTGGCATCTTTGTATAAATAATCAGCACAAAGCGTGGAGTATAATTTGTTTACGCCATCGGTCCAGCCAAATTTTTCGTTCATGGCAGGATTTATACCATAAAACAAAGTTTGGAAATCTGTAACACCTTGCAAATTGCTTTTAAAGCCAACATTTAAATTACTTTCAGCAACATACGCTTGGTTAGGTACACCATGCACCCATGTTTCACCAAACATCGTCATTTTAGGATATTCGTTAATTAAAGCTGCATTGCATTTGTTCATAAATTTTAAATCATTATAAATGTATGTATCAATACGCCAGCCATCAACTCCAAATTCTTCTACACACCAAATAGCATGTTGTATAAGATAATTTTGTACAAAAGGATTATCATGGTTCCAATCGGGCATTTTTTGAGTAAACCAGCCATCTTGAGTAATTTTTTGGTCTTTTTTCGAAACGTATGGGTCAAAAATTACTTGGTCTTTATAGCTAGTTTGCGTAAAAGTTGGCCATTTATGAAACCAATCTTCGGCAGGTTTATCTAAAAATAAAATATGCATATCTCCAATATGATTGTAAACAGCATCTTGCATAAGTTTCATTCCACGTTTGTGCAATTCATCACTTAATTTTTTGTACATATTAGCTCCACCTAAACGAGGTTCAATAGAATAATGATTGGTAAAAGCATATCCATGTTCTGTTCTGTCGGGTTGATTGTTTTCGATTAATGGTAAAGGCCATAAAGTATTAAAACCCATGTTTTTTATATAATCTAGGTTGTTTATTATGCCTTGAATATCGCCACCATGCCTAGTATAAATGCTATCCTTTTCTCTATTTAAACTTTGATCTAGCATACCAGCAATTTTATCATTGCTTTTGTCACCATTGCTAAATCTATCAGGTATAAGTAAATAAATATTATCAGTACTGTGTACACCTTGTGCAAAGCTGTTTCCTCGGTTAGTTCTACGAGGTTTTAACTCCCAATTTACGGCATGAGCTTTATTTTTGTCGATAAACTCTATAACTACATTGCCTGGTTTTGTATTTGGTGCAATGCTAATGTCTATTGATATGTAAGAGCCATTTTCTAGTTTATTTACTTTCTCAATTTTTACACCAGGGTATTTAATTGCAACTTTTTCTTTGTTAAACTCACTGTACTCTCCTTTTACTAAAAGTTGTAACTTATTGGTTTTCATTCCAACCCACCAGTTTGTAGGGTAAACTGTTATTTGGGCATTTATACTTGTAGAAAAACTACAAACTAAGGTTATTAAAATTACTATTTTTTTCATAAAATTATTTATTTAAGCTACTGCTGGTTCTTTATTTTCTTTTACAATAAAAGCACAAACTATTCCAGCAACAGTTAGTAAGCATCCACCAATAAGAACAGCAGCTAATCTGTTATTATCTAAAAAGTTATCCATTATTTTACCAAAAAACAAGGAAGCTAAGATTTCTGGTAAAACAATAAAGAAGTTAAAAATACCCATATATACGCCCATTTTTTCTTTTGGTAAGCAACCTGCTAGCATGGAATATGGCATTGATAAAATAGAAGCCCAAGCTACACCAACCATGCCCATAGATATAAATAAGTAAGATGGATTTTGTATAAAAAATACTGAAATTAGCCCAGCACCACCAATTAATAAACATAAAGTATGTGTGTACTTTTTGCCTATTTTACTAACCCAAAATGGTAAAGTAAAGGAGAAAATAAACGTTACTAGGTTTAAAATGGCAGATGTTTCGTTTGCGTGTTCTAAACCTTTAGTATAAAGCTCAGGATTGGTTTTAATGTCTCCACCAAAAATTTGAGCTGCACATCCTGTACTGTAAAAAAACCACATTAAGAATAAGCCTGGCCAAGTTAAAAAATTTACAACTGCCAGCCTTTTCATTTGGGTTGGCATATTTTTAATGGCATCTGTAATTTCTGCTACAATGCCTTTGCCTTGTTCCTTTTTTAAATCTTCTCGCCAAGTAGGATTGCTAGGTGGATATTCTTTGCTAAATAAAACTGTGTATAACACTGCAATAAAAAACACTGCTCCTCCAATGTAAAAACTCCACATAATATTTTGAGGAATACCGCCAGCACCTTTTTCTCTTGTAATGCCTAGCCACTCCCATTGTACAAGTTTTGAAGGTAAGTAGCCAGAAATAAAACTAGCCAAACCAATAAACATGCTTTGCATAGCATAGCCAAAACTCATTTGTTTGTCATTAAGATTATCACCAACAAAAGCTCTAAAAGGCTCCATACTAATGTTGATACAAGAGTCTAAAATCCATAAAGTTCCAGCAGCCATCCACACAGCAGAAGAGTTAGGTAATACAAAAAGAGCTAAAGAACTAAGAATAGCACCAATTAAAAAATAAGGTCTTCTGCGTCCTAATTTGGGGTGCCAAGTTCTATCACTTAAATAACCTATGATTGGTTGTACAAGCAAACCTGTCATAGGTGCAGCTAACCAAAGACCAGGAATTTCTTCTGGCTTTGCTCCTAAAAATTCGTAAACGGCACTCATGTTGCCCATTTGCAAACTCCATCCAAATTGAATTCCAAAGAATCCAAAACACATATTGAAGATTTGCCAAAAAGTTAGTTGTGGCTTAGTACCAGTGTAGGCTGTACTCATATACAATCGTTATTTATCGTTATTGTGTAAAATTTACACTTGCCGAAAATAGGACTTTTTATATTCTAACAAAATTGTATATCCTAAGTTTTCTTAATTTCTTGGCAAAGTTCTACTAAAACCCCATTTGTGCCTTTGGGGTGTAAAAAGCAAACCAGTTTGTTATCGGCACCTTGTTTAGGAATTTCGTTTAATACAACAAAGCCTTCTTTTTGTAAGCGACTTATTTCAGCATTAATATCTTCTACTTCAAAAGCAATGTGGTGTATGCCTTCTCCTTTTTTATCTATAAATTTAGCAATCACACCTTCGGGTGTTAGGCTTTGCAATAATTCAATTTTAGTTTCTCCTGTTTTAAAAAAGGCAGTATTTACTTGCTCACTTTGCACTATTTCTTGTTTATAGCAGTTGGTGTTTAATAATTTCTCGAATAATGGGATGGATGAGTTAAAATCTTTAACTGCAATACCAATATGTTCTACTTTTTTCATTTTAAGTTATCTAATTTCTTTTTTTAATTACATTTTTTTAGTCAAATTTTTATGTTGGATTACAATTTATATTTAGAATTAAAAAATTGAAACGCTATTAAAATTAAACTTTATGCCAAAATATTTGTTAAAGAAATACAATTTAGTACAATAATAACATTAAACTAATTTTTTATTTACTCAATAAAATTTCGATACTGGTAAAAATCAATCTGGAAAGTGTTTAAAAATAAAAATATTAAATACCTAGCTTACATTTGCCAAAGTTATTGAAGAAATTTATAAAAATATTATGCTTAAATTACCGGTTTACTTAGACAACAATGCTACAACCCCTATGGATCCTAGGGTTTTAGAAACTATGATTCCTTATTTTACAGAAAATTTTGGAAATGCTGCCAGCAGAAATCATCCTTTTGGATGGGCTGCAGAAGAGGCAGTGGATTATGCTCGCGAGCAAGTAGCAGCTTTAATAGGTGCCGATCCAAAGGAAATTATTTTTACAAGTGGGGCAACTGAGGGTGATAACTTGGGAATTAAAGGAGTGTACGAAATGTATGCTAGTAAAGGTAACCACATTATTACAGTAACTACAGAGCACAAAGCAGTTTTAGATACTTGTAAACACATTGAAAAAATGGGTGGCGATGTTACTTATTTAGATGTACAAGAAGATGGTTTAATTGATTTAAAAGCTCTGGAAGCTGCCATTAAGCCAACTACTATTTTAATTGCAATAATGTACGCTAATAATGAAGTGGGTGTAGTACAACCAGTTAAAGAAATTGCTGCATTAGCTAAAAAGAATGGCATTTTGTTTTTTACAGATGCTACACAAGCTGTGGGCAAAATTCCAGTGAATGTTATTGAAGATGGAATTGATTTAATGACCTTTACTGGGCATAAAATGTATGGTCCAAAAGGAATTGGGGCTTTATATGTTCGTAGAAAAAACCCTCGTGTAAAAGTTACTGCACAAATGGATGGTGGTGGCCATGAAAGAGGTATGAGAAGTGGAACTTTAAATGTACCAGGAATTGTTGGTTTTGGAAAAGCATGTGAATTATGCAGATTGGAAATGGCAAAAGATGCAGCA
>Ga0075156_10002252_pt1 | contig 10669 bp, 12 predicted proteins | sample JI81AbrownDNA_FD_70966 | JGI IMG/M metagenome (GOLD analysis project Ga0075156, IMG submission 70966) | Wastewater effluent complex algal communities from Wisconsin, to seasonally profile nutrient transformation and Carbon sequestration -... | ecosystem: Engineered > WWTP > Effluent > Algae...
CACACTCACATTCTCAAGTAGTGTCAATGTGAGTGCTGCTTCTGTCCAGTATTTGTCTCTTTTCTTTTTGTCGAAGCCTGCTGCATTCATCATTGCCCTTACTTTTCCAAACATGGCTGGAAAATCCCTTTCCACGATTGAATTTTGTTGTGGTGTTCCTGGGGCTGTATACTCGAATAGTATTCCCATTTCTTCTTCAATACATTGTTTTTCATGGATGTTGTTTTCCCCAGCATTGTCACATTGGATGTGTTTGTTTGTATGTCCCCTGCAATTCCTTTAAGAGTGGAATCAATTTTTATTTTGTGTCCATTTTTTTCATGAAAAAACTGAATTTCATGTCTGTGGGTTCATCTGCTACAAGCAACCAATATTTCGAACCTCCGGCACTTAATGTCACTCATGTCGGCATATAATTGATGCCCAGGAATTTTTGATTTTTCACTTGGTGATTTCCTTATGTGACAGGTTGCGCCTGTATCACCTATCCATATGTCATCATGTGTATTGTTCTCCTTGTCTTCATCCTTTAATAATTTTGGTATGTTAACTCCTGTGATGAGTGCATACTCATCCTATGACTCTTCTTCTGCGTGATGTGCCACTTCGCGTTGTTTTTTTAAACACACATTTACTTTATGTCCAGGTTTATGACAGTACCTGCATTTTTCATCATTTCTTTTCTTGTTATCAGACATGTTGCTTACCCTGTAGTTTTTTGGACGTTTTTCTTTGTTTTCAGGGCATTCCCAGCAGTCAGTGCTTTTGTGTCCTATTTTTCCACAGTTCCGACATTTTCCTTTAAATTGTTTTCGAAATGCAGTCGGCATCCTGTATTTAGTGCCTTATCATTGTCATTGTCTTCCTCATCAGAGTCGTGATTGTGCACCTTTCCTTCTTTCACTTTACCGTGTAACAAAAGCCGCTCATATTTTGACTTAATACTTTTTCGTACCTTTGTATATGTTATTTTTGTTCCCTCTTCAATGAGTCTGAGGAATTTTTCTGCTGTGCTTTCATACTCTGGTGATATCTTGTATAGAATGTTGAGGACAAACTCATCATCCCCAATTGTCTTTCCACATTCAAGCAGATGCTGTTGAAGTCTTTCTAGATCTGTAATCCAGATGTCAGGGTTGGTTCCAGGAACCATTTCAATTCATTGAATTGTTTTTCTAGTTTCATTTTGTCTGTTGTGTGGATACCTGCATACATCTCAATCATGTAGTCCCATGCAAGCTTTGCATTACCTTGCTTCAGATCCTTTGTTCTTGATGTCAGCATTTTCTGGAACTATACCTTATCGCTGGCGCAACATTGAACAAGATATTAGCCTGGCCTCTTCATCTGTCTTAACTGTTTCCTCACATATGAGGATTTCATAATATCCTCTAGTCATTGCTCTTACAAGGAATGTATTGTTCCAAGCAAACCATTCTGATTTTTTCCTTTCCATGGAATGTACTTAACACTTCTTTCCATGCTTTCACCATATTGGTCATCATCTGCCATCTTTATTTTCTTTTCCTTTCTCTTTCTTTATTGATAAAAACGAGTTTGAAAACGTGCTCAGTCTCCTTACCACAACGTTTGCAAACGTGTTAGGAAATCTGTTGCCTATTTGCTTTCTTAAAGTTAGTTTGTTATTTTGTTGACTTCATTTTTATAAGATTAATTTAATTTTCTAAAGAATTGAATCAACCAGGAGTTGCTTATTATCCTCTGCCCATCACACAAGGGCTTCACATTGATTCACATTACTGTCAAGGGCTTTTTGACCCTTACCCTTTTCAACCTTATTAAAGTGTGACTCAATAGGGCTGGCTGTCTTAAGCAAGTATAGGCTGGTCATCTTAGTCAAATATTGGCTCTTCCGAAAATGTACAACATCTTCTAACACAGCCTTCGGATGTGTGTATAAATGTCTATAATATTCATGCTTTCATTGTTTTTTCAGTTTGTTTGGTATGCTGGTCAAAAATTTGATTGGGTGCGGGCAGTATAGTGGGATCAACAGCACATGTATAGTACAGAAAAGTGTCGGATATTTATTGAATGTTTATCAAGCAGAGGGGATTTATCAGGGGTTGAGTATTGAGTTGTTTCTCCATATACAGCATTGTCCATGCATGTGGCACATGCTGAATACAAGGCTGGGTATGCTTGAACTTTGCTTAAGCTTTTGCGACATAATCAGGCATGGAGATGTCTACATAGCTATTTTCATATTTCCAATAGATAGTTATGCCAAGGTATGAGTCACCAGACCAGTCAATTGTAATGGAGTATTTGTCTTTGAGTGCCGAAAAAATGGTTTGCATCATCTTTGTTGAAGTAATTGAAACCAAAGTCATCAACTGCCAAAGTGAAAGTAATTGGGCAAGTGGTGAGGCGCCATATTCCAGGTGTATTTTTGAAAGGAACATAACTGTACAGTGCCAATTGTTTACTTAATTGCTCATATGCCAGTATGGTTGCTTCTTTGAGCCCATACATGCCTTTTGGGAATTTCAAAATATACATAATCCTTGGAGTTGAAGTAATCTGGTGTTAAGTTTTACTCAATGAGCACTCCTGTTGGAATGTGCCAATGGTGAATATGCATGTATTGGTTAATTTTCATGATGGAGCAAAGAAAGAAGTATTTGATGTATGCTTTGCAATACCTGGAACCCTTGTGTGCATCTGATATTGTACTATTGATATGTATCTTTGCATCAAGTATGCCAACTGATGGTGACCAAATATCTTGGTAGGCAACAATTCTGTCACCTCCTACAGTCATCCTGACTCTGTAAACTTCAGTTTTGTTTGGGCCCATGGTACATACAAAACTGCAGTAGGTGACCTTGCGTCCTGGTGACACTTGAGAAGGTTTGATGAAGAAAATAGTGCTGATTCCTCTGATTTTCTCATGTTGTTTGCAAAGCTTGCAAAGTCCTGTGAGACATCTGAAAATTTTATTTGCAAGTGATTTCAACCAGATGGTCTTGTCTTTACCTGCCATTAGTGTGTCAATTGTCTCCGGTCGTCCACTTCTGGTGACCAAATATCTTGGTAGGCAACAATTCTGTCACCTCCTACAGTCATCCTGACTCTGTAAACTTCAGTTTTGTTTGTGCCCATGGTACATACAAAACTGCAGTAGGTGACCTTGCGTCCTGGTGACTCTTGAGAAGGTTTGATGAAAAAAATAGTGCTGATTCCTCTGATTTTCTCATGTGGTTTGCAAAGCTTGCAAAGTCCTGTGAGACATCTGAAGATTTCATTTGCAAGTGATTTCAACCAGATGGTCTTGTCTGTACCTGCCAGTAGTGTGTCAATTGTCTCCGGTCATCCAGTGACTGGGTCAAAGATTTTTCCTGAAACTGTTGCATCATGCTAGGTGGTGTTGAGTAGGTGTGGTGGAAGAGTCACCCTAGGAGCTAGGACAGGGGTGGACAACACCCTCGGAGGAGGTACTTGGTTGCATGTTTTGGATTGATGTGGTATTTGAATAGCACCATCAATTATACTTGAAAAAATCTAGAAGGGAAGTTGCTATGCGTTTTACAATTTTCAAACGGTATAACATGTCAGCTGCTGTCTGTTTGAGGTAATCCCTAGCATACAGAAGGAGTGGTATCTGCTTTGCCTCTTTCTTCAATTTATCCTTTGATCATGTATTTGCTTGTCTTCCTTGAGCCAGCCATTTTCTCATATTCTCTCTCATCTGGGAAATCTCATTATTTGCACTCTTTTTAGCTGCCATTTTATCCTTTTCGCTGCCATTTTCGCCTGTTTCACTGCCATTTTCGCCTGCGTCACTGCCATCAGTCACCTTTTCTTACTTTCTGATGGGAACTCCAGCTTTCTTGTAGGCTCTCCTGCAAAGAGGTGTCCGTTTCTGTTTTTGAGGTCTCGTCCTCCAGTCTGGAGACTTCCATTATTTGTCTTTTTAGTGACTCCATCTATATTTTAGAGATGGAGCAAAGCTTCTCTGTGTTTGAAGTCATTCCTTTTGCTCCAGTAATCCCAGCTGATCTCCGAGCACATTCTGATAATAATTGAAACGCACCTCTTGCTAGAAAGTCTTGAGCGTTTCCCTTTATAGTATCTATCTTGAATTTCCGCAATTGTGTTGAAAGCATTCCTAGCATAAAAAGCTTCCTACCCAATCTTGTTCTGGTCATCCATCGCCACTCTTATCTTAAAATCAAGTGACAAAGTTCTTGTAACCAAATCGGGATTTTTAACACCTGCAATGCCCCTTAAGAATGATGATATTATATGGTGTTGGGTGTCTAGGCCCTTTAGTGTTCTCTCCATCTTCTTTATCCCTTGCTGCAGAGAAGCTAAAGAAGCTTCTGATCTGCATGAAAGTTCTTGTTTTGTGGTTTTATTTTGAGATTCTCACATCTAGAAACTGAGAAGATTCACATTGTTTCCATCTTAGAAGCCATCCACAAATGCCAGCTGAAAATTTCATTAACCACACCCTCCTTGGTATCGGAATTTGCTTCCTAGCGTCTTTAAGGCTTTCTTTGTCAAATGGGGTAGGGTCAACATTGTATTCGCCATTTCTGTAGAGATTCTCGGTCTGCTAGAGGGCGGATCCCATGCCATCCAGTACTAACAAAGGTGTTGGTGTATTTCAAATATTTCCCTAAGAAAATATAATCCCAATTAATGACCAGTTGATCTGGCAATATAGATTCTAAGTGGTTTCTTGCGATCACATATACTAACACATTTGCTTGGTCCAGCTCATCCAATTCTTCAAGCATAATGCCTTCATCGGGATGTTCCTTGACATTCCACAGTTCGTACTTTATTGGGAACTTGTGTAGCAGGTTCTTGATAGAATATACCATATCAAACTGTATTTCCTCCAAACCTATTTTTGTAAGAGCACTTTTCCCATCACATGCAATTGTAACCTTTGCTTCTAGTATATCTCCTGAAACACATATTGAATATACAGTAGCAATCATGCTATACAAACCTCCTAATTCACTTCTGTATGCGGATTGAGTGGCTAATAATCTTGGAATTTAGAGTTGATTGGTTAAATGGTTGATTATTCATTTTTCTTGAACATGCAGTGGGAAGCTGACCCTCTTCCTCCCACTGACAGCCACCAGCACTTTTTCCTGTATCCACTCTGTGATTTTTGCAATCATCTCTCACTGCTTCAGCATGACATTATTAATGGTCGAAAGCTGTTCTTGAGATCGCTTGAACTTCCCAGACTATAGATATTAATTGAAGGTCTATGGTAGACCAACATAGAAGGGGATTGGTCAGCGATGGTTATGTAATTTCGCAACTTGTGCACCCAAGGTGGTTTTGCACTGGTTGTTGATACAGTGAGATAGCAGCCCTTTGATTTAAATTTGGATACATGGTTCCAAGAGTGTCGGCCTTGGATTTGCCATACTTGGAAACTTTTGCCTGAACTCGTTTCATATATCTCATCTCCCTCTTGGTTGCAGAAATATAAAAGTGGTTGGAATACACGCGTTTACCAATATGAAGGCTCTCCAATTTGTTGTCATTTGTACAGATATTAGAAATTAAGCTTTCCAAAACTGTTCAATCTTGGGTTTTTTGATTATTGGGCTCTATAAATGGCCATTATATTTCGAAGTATATGTACCTCTCATGTTGCAGGATTGTCGGGTGAATTTGCCTTCCCATTGGTTTAGACCACTCTCTTTGAGGTGTTTGCTCTAACTTATGGCTTTGTTGGTCAAAATTTCAATATTTTGATTCCAGGTGCCAGGTGGAGCTATGGCTACTCCCAGGTGCTCCTCTGTTCTGTTGTTGGGAAGTCATAAGATAGGATATTGTTGTTCAAAGAGGCTTGAATTTTGATTCGTTGATCCATACTTGCATCACAATAGGTTATGTTGTGATCCATCAAGTATCAGAACGAATTTTCATTTATCAATCCACCTCCTGTAGCTCGTAGGCACCCTGCCAAACATCAATGGATTTTTGAATTGCATTTGTGACTTCTGTATTAGACTTGAATTTATATCCTGCAGCTTCGAGATCTTTGTCGTCCACAAAACTAAATCCACCTATACAAAACGCCTCCTCAGAAATAGTTATTTTGAATTTGACACAAAAAATTTGTTCCCTGAGAGTTTCTAGAATCGGGGAGCTGATAACATTACACACTGATGGACCTGCGCAACCCCCTTGAAGAATTCCATGAACGGGTGGGGTGCAATTTCCGCCGCCATAAGCTATGGAAGAAGTACCAAAAAAGTCATTTTATATGTCTCATACTCTGTAAGGTGTCAGACATACAACTGATAGCTGCTTTTGCAATATTTTGACATATGATGCAAAGGGAAGCAATGTAGTGGACTATTCTGTTGTAACACAACTTCGCATCAGTTGAGCACATGAAGTGCTTTTTCCAGAGGTCTTCTTTCAATAAATCATGATTTTATTCCCATTTGAACTTTTTCCTGACTTGAAAGAGTTGTTTTGATGAGTTTGGTGCCACACTCCTTTTTCCAAGAAAGTTCCCAGTAAAGCCCTTCTGAAATGAGCTGGCTTAGTTGAGGAGACCATTCAGCTTCCTGCATTGCTTTTAATGTTTGAGTATGGAATTTATTCTGATTTTATCTAGATCTTCCCATTCTGTGCATTGTTCTGGGCTTAGGGGGGTTGTCATGATATCTGGAAGGTTTTTGCACTCTCCAGGGCTTAAGACTGCTCTAGAAATGATCTTAAGTCTTTATTGAATCAGTTTCTAATCACTGGATTAGAGTTCTGCGAGCTTGAAAGCTTTTGTTTGGATGAGGTCATTCGCCAAACTTCTGAAATCTCAAACCAAACCAATCTTTGATCAGTGTTCCAAATTTCGCATATCCCCTTCTGACAACACCAGTCTGCTAGAAATCCAGATAGTATCTATTGCCTCCTGGCCTCATTCACAAGTTTCCGGCAAAGTGCCAGTAATAAATGGAGCTAGTGCCTCCTTAAAGTCAAGTTTTTCACAGAAACACCACATTCAAACACCGATCTTCGATTATTTAAACTTATCCCAGCTTGGTATCTGTTCAATGTTGTTTGCATGGTGTATATTTTGAAATGCAATTCTGATTATTTTTTTGATTTTCTGACATTGATTCCCCCCTACATGGTCATTGTGATCCCCTGTTAAGCCTGCATTTTGGCTCCATGGAGGATAGAGCCTATCGTCCTCCATTTCTCTAGTAATACTCAACTGATTCCTAGATTCTAACCTCTTCCAGTTGAGGCAGGGCCTCTGTCTTTAGGTTCACCAGAGGCAAATGTGTTGGGATACTCAGACTGGGACTTTCATAGAATAAATGGACAACGAGGGTTGTCAAGTGACATTTGAGGGAAAATCTTGTTGTTTGCTTAAGCAATGGAAACAGTGATTGGAGGTTCATCAAGTTCTCTCTTATCAAAGAGTGCATCTCATCAATCATTTTAGACATTGAACAAGGGGTGGCCTGTATTTTTTTGTTTGATTCCTTTTTTCCGTCAACTTTAGTAAGAACTGAAAGACTGTCTTAAATGCTACAGAAGCTTGTGGCTTTCTTTGCTCATAAGTAAATTCCTCTGATTCTTGGGCTAATCTATTAGAAAAAGTAGAGTTGATTGACTGAAGGGCCAATCAAACATTTCCACTGACATAGTCAGAAAGAGCTTCTTAGAAATCACCTCACTCATCTTTTTGTTGTTTGAGCCTGTAAATGGGCCTTCAATTATAAACTTGCTTTTAAAACAGTAGTCAGAGTCAAGTGGGGATCTGCATATCCTTGTTAGAGTTTGGAGTGCAGCTGAGGTGGCCTTCCAATCTTCTTCTGACCATCAATACAGGTCAATGTTTGAAGAGCATGAGCGGGCGCCGTAGTCCAAGACCCATTTTCTTTCAACAATGCTGGGAGTACCATTAGCATTTACCTTTGTATCTGGCTGTATGCTGACACAAAGACAACCTTGAACTCAGATCTGGTTTTGGATTTTGGTTCAATGTTATGGTAAATTCTGAAGGCCGTAGCCTAGCTTGAAGGATGACTTAATTCTGACAATGTACCTTTGAACAAATATAGATTCCGATTTCCTAGTGCAGCTGATTGTTCATGTTTTTGGAAAAAGTTGCTGAATTTTTTTGGATCTTCAGCACAATTCACACAGATGAATCCACTTTTGAAACCTTCTTTCTTGGTCTATATTTTGAGGATTGATGTAGCATAGCTGATTCATTTGTGTTGATAATAGGTACCTCAGAAGATTCAGCATGATAATCAAACTGTTTGGGCAGAGGTTGTGGTCCTTGCATTGGAACTGCTTGTGACTCTTCATCATTAGCTTCATCTGAACTTACGTCAGAGACCGTTTCCATGTTTTTAATTAGTTGGACTGGTTCATCATGAACTAACTTCAGTTCTATTTCATTGATTTGGGATTGGGTTCTGGATTCAAGCACTTCTTCCCTCTGGAGTGAGTCCGGAATTGATCCCTGGTCTCTTTATTGTCGCTGGGAAAACTACGTGATAGAATCTTTTTCTTGTACACTCTGGTACACATTGTACATAAATTACTAAAAGCTTACTAAATTCTTGTAAGTTACTTAAAAACAGAAAAAAATGTGACAAGTCTATCACCAGGAACGATGCTACCAGCAAGAGCATATTCAAGTGATATCTCGTGGGTTTTTTTGCAAAAAACCGGCACTGAAGAGGGTAACACTGCTCAACCCGATAGTAAAATACATGAATGAAATCACTGCAGAGTGCAATGAAATATTGTCTTGGTTGTCTCTTCGGAGCGTATCCTCACAAAATGGCAAAGAATTTCAAAAGATAAAGGAACAAAAAATGCAAGAAAGCAAATTGCAGGAAGAATGCATACGAATGATATTCAAATTGACTACAAATCCTGGGCAAGCAGAAGAGTTTGCGGGTCTTTGTGGCCTACCACTTTTGTTGAAGACAATGGAACAATCCAAGCGAAACTCATGTTTGCAAGAAAGTGCGGTCTACATTCTGGTGAATAGTTCGAATACCTGTGTAGAATATGTTCTGAGCCAACAGGAACTTGAGACGTTCTGGGTGCAACGATGAAACAACATTTCTCCAGTTCTCAGCTCCTGCAGACAAGCTTGGTCTTTCTGTAAAAAGTGGCGTGCACATGGGATGAGCGATATTGTGAAAGCAAACATTGAAAAACACGAACATACTAAAATGTGCATGTCTATTTTGTCTATTATTGCAAGCGCAAACAAGTATTAGGCACTAAAACTCGTGTGAAAATTTGACAAATCTTGTAAAAATCGTCAAGATTAAATGAAAAAAACTTGGTAATTCATCGTGAAGCGATCAAAATTTTGCCTTTTATGAGTCGTGGCGGGGCGCCGGTGCCACAACGTTTTTTAAAGTTAGAGCATCATTAATAACTAGAGCTGGTTTAATTGACAAGGTTTGAGATCGCTAGCTTAGAAATCCTGCTAAGAAGAGCTGGTTTATTTTACAAGGTTGAGATCCCTAGATTAGAAATCTTGTTAAGCGAATCATGTAGATTAAGTTGGTTTTCCCGATTTATTTAAAATATAAAGCACTACATTAGTCATTGATTCACGCATAGAAGACTAATAATCAAAGACCTACGGTCTGCAAGATAAGAGCAATTTGTGTATTTTAACCAAATCAAGATTGTCAAACCTTATCTATGGATCTTATCATCTTCGATATCAAGACATTTCCCAGCTGCAATGATGAAGGTTCATCCTCTATCACCTGCCTGTCCTTGTCACCATCACATAAAAAACGTACATTCTGATATTCAACCAAACTGGAAATATATAATTTACTCAAACCCAATACTAGACTTGAGTTGCTATTAAGATTTTGGATGATGGTTTTTGTGATGTTTCATGCGTCACGGGCTTTAGAATCATTAAAAAAATTAGGGCCCGTGACAGAGTAGATCGTTGGTTTGAAAAAAATTAACAAGCCGCAGTCCATTATCTTAAGCATTTTCGTTTCCGAGACCACTTATTTATAGCAGAGTGGGTTTTAATTAGAACCATGGGGAATTTGATAGGTCTTGCTTCGAGGGCTGATATGCTATTGTTTCGATAACCACCAAGTTCACAATTTTAATGGTGGGCAATTAGAGTTGAATGCAGCTGATTTAAAGTGTATTTTTTCAAAGGCCATTCTATACATTTCGAATGACGCGCCTGACTTGGCAGGAACAGAGATTGATTTATCTGTCTAATACTTTTCGAAAAGTCGGAAGCATGAAAAAGACCACGATTGATAACTTTCAGTATGAATTGCCCAGATCAAGCTCTCAACAAATTGATTCACCGGTATCGGGTTTTCTAATGTGCTTTTTGTATTTGTTCTATCATCTCCGTGCAAACATCCAGTGATGGTTGCTATTGTTTGAATTGTTCGCTTAATGTGACAAGGATTCTTTTGTGTCTATCATTAAAGGCTCTTCTTTTGGATAGTAAATCTGGCTGTTACGGAAAGGGTCACGACATTTTGTTTTAATTTTTTAACAAGACTCATTGAGTTTGGGGAGATGCTGTCAGCGAATTCATTGTGTAATTTTGGACATGACCTCGTGTGAAAAACTCGTCTTAATTATAAGGCATTAGCGGATAAAGCAAAACTCAATGCGTTTTTGG
>Ga0075156_10002255_pt1 | contig 10668 bp, 4 predicted proteins | sample JI81AbrownDNA_FD_70966 | JGI IMG/M metagenome (GOLD analysis project Ga0075156, IMG submission 70966) | Wastewater effluent complex algal communities from Wisconsin, to seasonally profile nutrient transformation and Carbon sequestration -... | ecosystem: Engineered > WWTP > Effluent > Algae...
TTCTGCTTTTCGGCAATCGCAATGGCCACCTGGCGGGCGATGCCCTTGTAAAGCTCGGCGACTCGGCCGTCCGGATCGGCCACCACGGTGGGCACGCCGCCATCCACTTCACGGCGGATCTGGATGTCGAGGGGCAGGGCACCCAGGAAGGGCACGCCATAATCCTTGCACATGGTTTCACCACCACCGGTGCCAAAGATGTGCTCCTCATGCCCGCACTTGGAGCAGATGTGGATGCTCATGTTCTCGACAATGCCGATGATGGGCACGCCGACCTTCTCGAACATCTTCAGGCCCTTGCGCGCATCGAGCAGGGCGATGTCCTGGGGCGTGGTGACGATCACGGCGCCAGTCACCGGCACGCTCTGGGACAGGGTCAGCTGGATGTCGCCCGTACCCGGGGGCATGTCGATGATCAGGTAGTCCAGATCGTGCCAGTTGGTTTCCTTGAGGAGCTGGTTGAGGGCCTGGGTGGCCATCGGGCCGCGCCACACCATCGGGGTCTCCACGTCCACCAGAAAGCCGATGGACATCACCTGCAGCCCATGGGCCTCAAGGGGCTCCATGGACTTGCCGTCCGCCGACTCGGGCTTGAGATCGCCGATACCCAGCATCTGGGGCTGGGACGGGCCATAGATGTCGGCATCGAGAATGCCCACCCGGGCGCCTTCGGCGGCGAGGGCCAGGGCCAGGTTCACCGAGGTGGTGCTCTTGCCCACGCCGCCCTTGCCAGAGGCCACGGCGATGATGTTCTTGACCCCGGGCATCAGCTTGGCCCCCTGCTGAACCGCATGGGCAACGATCTTGCTGAACACGTTGGCGCTCACGTTGCCGACACCCGGCACGGAGCGGACCTGGGCAATCAGGGCCTGGCGGATGCCGTCTACCTGGCTCTTGGCCGGGTAGCCGAGTTCGATGTCGAAGGACACGTCAGCCCCGCTGATGCGCAGGTTCTTGACCCAGCGGGACGCGACGTAGTCCTTGCCGGTGTTGGGGTCGGCGTAGTGCCGGAGGCTGTCGAGGACGCTTTGTTCAGTCAGGCTCATGGTGTCGGAGGCCGGTTTGCGGCGAAAAAATGAAAACATGGGTCCAGTGTGGGCAGCGGTGAGCAAACCCGAGTAATTTACTCCAGTTTACCGAAATCCCGCCCCGGCCGCGATGGGGGAAGTGCTTTGATAGAATGCCGGATTCCGAATCCACTTGCAGCATGCCGCCCATGACTTCCCCGCGCACGATTCTCGTCACCAACGCCCTGCCCTACGCCAACGGCGACATCCACCTCGGCCACCTGGTGGGCTACATCCAGGCCGACATCTGGGTGCGTTACCAGCGCATGCGCGGCAATACGGTGCATTACGTGTGCGCAGACGACACCCACGGCACGCCGGTGATGCTGCGGGCCGAAAAGGAAGGCCTGACGCCCGAGCAGCTCATCAACCGGGTGCATGGCGAACACAGCCGTGATTTCCGTGATTTCGGCGTGGCCTTCGACAACTACCACTCCACCCACAGCGACGAAAACCGCTGGTACGCCGAAGACATCTACACCCGCCTGCGCGACAGCGCCCGGCTCATCGACACCCGGGCCATCGAGCAGTTCTACGATCCGGTGAAAGAGATGTTCCTGCCCGACCGCTTCATCAAGGGCGAGTGCCCCAAGTGCGGCGCGGCGGATCAGTACGGCGACAACTGCGAGGCCTGTGGTGCGGCCTATGCCCCCACCGAGCTGAAGAACCCGTACTCGGCCGTCTCCGGCGCCAAGCCGGTGCTGAAGACCTCCGAGCACTACTTCTTCCGCCTGTCCGACCCGCGGGCCGTCGAGTTCCTGCGTGACTGGACCCGGGGCACCACGCCCGACGGCTCGCGCCGCCTGCAGCTGGAGGCCGCCAACAAGATGAAGGAATGGCTGGGCGACGCCGGCGAGAACAAGCTCTCCGACTGGGACATCTCCCGCGACGCCCCCTACTTCGGCTTCGAGATCCCGGATGCGCCGGGCAAATATTTCTACGTCTGGCTGGACGCGCCCATCGGCTACTTCGCCAGCTTCAAAAACCTCGCCGCCCGCAACCCCGACATCGACGTGGCCTCCTTCACCGAGGCCGGCCCGGCCGCCGCCACCGGCACCGAGCTGATCCACTTCATCGGCAAGGACATCCTCTACTTCCACGCCCTGTTCTGGCCCGCCATGCTGCACTTCGCCGGCTACCGCACGCCCACCCAGCTGTGCGTCAACGGCTTCCTCACCGTAGACGGCGCCAAGATGAGCAAGAGCCGCGGCACCTTCATCACCGCCCGCTCCTATACCGAACAAAAGCTCAATCCCGAGTGGCTGCGCTACTACTTCGCCGGCAAGTCCAACGGCACGATGGAAGACGTGGACCTGAACCTCGACGACATGATCGCCAAGGTCAACTCCGACCTGGTGGGCAAGTTCGTCAACATCGCCAGCCGCTGCGCGGGGTTCATTGCCAAACGCTTTGATGGCAAGCTGGGGGCAATGGATCGGGATGACAAGCGCAACGCGGTCTACTCGCTTAACTTCAACGCTGACGAGGTGGCCGATGCGTACGAAGTTCGGGATTACAGTCGCGCACTGCGCAAGATCATGGAGTTTGCCGACAGAGCCAACGGCTACGTGAACGACAACAAGCCGTGGGAGCTTGCCAAGCAGGAAGGCCAGGGCGAACGCCTGCATGTGGTGTGTACCACCGCACTCTACCAATTCAAGGCCCTCACCGGCCTGCTCAAGCCCGTGCTGCCGACACTGGCTGCACAAGTCGAAGACTTCCTCGCCATCGACCCAATCACTTGGCAGGAGACTCTAACTGAACTCCCGGAAGGTCATGCCATCAAGCCCTACAGCCACCTGATGACCCGCATCGAGCGCAAGCAGGTGGATGCCCTGCTCGAAGCCAACCGCGACTCCCTCGCCCCGGCCACCAACGAAGTCCAGCCGGCCAAGACCGCGAAGGGCAAGGACGGCAAGGACGAAAAGGCCGCCCACTCCGAACAACGCCACGCCCAGCACCAGGCCCATGCCGCCAGCGCCGAAGCTGCTGAGGCCAGCGAGTTCGAGCCTTTCATCTCCATCGACGACTTCGGCAAGGTGGATCTGCGCATCGCGAAGATCGTCGCCGCCGAGCACGTGGAAGGCGCGGCCAAGCTGCTGCGCCTGTCCCTCGACATCGGCGAAGAGAAGCCGCGCCAGGTATTCGCGGGCATCAAGTCGGCCTACGATCCGGCCACCCTGGTTGGTCGCCTGACCGTGATGGTGGCCAACCTGGCCCCACGCAAGATGAAGTTCGGCATGTCGGAGGGCATGGTGCTGGCCGCCTCGGATGCCTCCGGAGACACGCCGGGCCTGTTCATCCTGTCGCCGGACGCAGGCGCCACCCCCGGGATGCGCGTCAAGTAAGCCCCCTGTCAGCCACCTGCCTTAAGCTACCGCTCGATGAACTCCAGCCGTTCACCTCTGCCCCGTCTGACCCCAGCCTTCTGGGGCTGGGCTGCCCTCGACATTGTCGGGGTGCTGATCCTGGCCCTCGGGGCGGCTTACCTCATGGAAGACCGGGCCTCGCTGCTGCCCGGTTTTCCGGCCAGCAGCCTGCAGGCCTGGCTATGCGTGGGTGGCGGCATTGCCACCGTTTTCGTGGCCGCCGTAAAGATGCTGGTTGAAGTCATGCACAGCGCCTCAGCCGGCAACAAAGCGGCCAACGACAGCCGTTTCTCCTGAACGGCACCCAGCCACCATGCCCCTGACCGCCTGCAAACGATGGATTGTCCAGCATCGTAACGGGCCAGGCTCCCGTCCTCCGCAAAGCGCGCCCCGTGGCGCAAACCCGAATTTCCCTCGATTGCGGAGGCTCCATGAAGATCGTTTTCCACCCCAAGCTTCTCGACACGCTGCCCGGCTACAACGGCGCGCAGTTCGGTCGTGATGCCTCCGCCGGCCTGACGGTCGGCGTCCTCGCCCTGCCCCTGGCCATGGCCTTCGCCATCGCCTCCGGCATGTCGCCCACCGCCGGCATCTGGACGGCCATCGTTGCCGGCTTCCTGATCTCCGCCCTCGGCGGCTCCCGAGTGCAGATCGGCGGCCCCACCGGCGCCTTCATTCCCATCATCTACGGCATCGTCGTCGAATACGGCGTGCAGAACCTGCTGGTGGCCACCATGCTGGCCGGCGCCATGCTGGTCGCCATGGGCGTGTTTCGCCTCGGCAACCTGATCCGCTTCATCCCCAAGACGGTGGTAATCGGCTTCACCAATGGCATCGCGGTGGTCATCTTCCTTGCCCAGATCAAGGACTTCCTGGGCCTGCAGATCGACCACCTGCCCGGCGAGTTCTTCGGCAAGGTGAAGGCCCTCTTCACCCACCTGGACACCATCGACCTCCCCACTGTGGCCCTGTCGGTCACCTCCATCATCGTGCTGCTGTCGTGGAACCGGCTGGCCCAACGCTTCAAACCCCTGAGCCGGCTGCCCGGCCCCCTGGGCGTGCTGATTCTCGCCACCGCCGCCAACGCCCTGCTGCAACTGCCCGTGGAGACCATCGGCACGCGCTTCAACGGCATCCCCCAGGATCTGCCTGCCTTTGCGCTGCCCCAGCTGTCCCTGGAGACCCTCGGCAAGCTGATCTCGCCAGCCCTCACCATCGCCCTCCTCGGCGCCATCGAGTCCCTGCTGTCGGCACGGGTCGCCGACGCCGCCATCGAGGACCGCCACGATCCCAACCAGGAACTCATCGCCCAGGGCCTGGCCAACCTGGCCGCGCCCCTGTTTGGCGGCTTTGCGGCCACCGGCGCCATCGCCCGCACCGCCACCAACGTGCGCACCGGCGGTCGCAGCCCGGTGGCCGGCATCGTGCACTCGGTGGTCCTGCTGGCCGTGGTGCTGGTCTTTGCCCCCTTCGCCAAGCACATTCCCCTGGCCACCCTGTCGGCCATCGTCGTTGTGGTCGCCATCAACATGGGCGAGTGGCACGAGTTCCGTGGCCTCAAGCGCTTCTCGGTGAATTACCGCACCACCCTGCTGAGCACCTTCTTTGTCACGGTCTTCTTCGACCTGACCCTGGCGGTCGAGCTGGGCATGGTGCTGGCCAGCCTGTTCTTCATCTACCGCATGTCCGACCTGACCCGGGTCGAGCGCCTGCCCCTGACCGAGCTGTCGATGATGCCCGGCTTCCTCTACCCCGACGGCTCGCCCCGGGTGGTCGCCTATTCGCTCTACGGCACCCTGTTCTTCGGCGCCATCCACAAGCTCGAGACCCTCCTCGACCCGGCCCAGCGCCACCCGGAGGTGGTGATCCTCGACATGCATCACCTGGTCAACCTGGACACCACCGGCCTTGAGGGTCTGGAGAGCCTGTGCAAGAACATGCACAAGAAGGGCTGCGCCCTGATCCTGTGCAGCCTCAACGACCAACCCGCATCCCTGATCCACCGGTCCGGCTTCGAGGACGAAGTGGGCGTCAACAACATCTGCGGGGACATCTACGGCGCCCTGGCCCGCTCCCGCGATCTGCTACCGAGATTCATGGACGAAGACAACCTCTGAGGCCTCGGCCAACCCGGCTTCCAGCACCTGAAGACCCTGCAAGACGAAGCCATCGACAATACGGCCCGCCGGGGCACGGCCCCAATGGGGCTAGAATGTAGGCATTCTTTGGTGTCTCCCCAAACCTGCGACCCAAACCACGCCGTGCCCGAACCCACCCACCCTGAAGGCCATGACGTCTGGGACTTTCCCCTGTCCCTGTTCGAGCGCTTTCCCACCCTGATCTGGCGCGCAGGCATCGACGCCAAGTGCAGCTACTTCAACCAGACCTGGCTCGACTTCACGGGCCGCAGCCTGCACCAGGAGATGGGCGACGGCTGGACGAACGGCATTCACCCCGAGGATTTCGACCGCTGCGTCAGCACCTATCTGGAGCACTTTGCGGTACGCACCCCTTTCGAGATGGAGTACCGCCTGCGCCGCCGCGACGGGCAATACCGCTGGATCATCGACACGGGCCGCCCCCTGTACGACAAGGCCGGTGAGTTTGCCGGCTACATCGGCTCCTGCCTCGACATCACCGACCGCCGCAACACCGAAGCCGAGCTGCGCGAGCGGGAGAACCGCCTGAGCACGCTGCTCGCCTCCATGGGTGAGGGCGTGGTCATGCGCGATGCCCAGGGAATGCTGCTACTGCACAACAGCAGTGCCGAGCAGATCCTCGGCCTCAGTGCAGACGAGATGCAGGGCTGGGACGTACACGGAGGGCTGCTCACCTACCTCAACGAGGATGGTGAGCCGATCCCGCCCCGGCAGATCCCGGCCATGCAGGCTGTGACTACCGGCCAACCCCGGGCGGGCGTGCTCGGGCTCGACCACCGGGACGGACGGCGCCGCTGGCTGTGGACCAACTCGACTCCACTCTTCGACGATGACGCCACCACTCCCTGCGGGGTGGTCACGACCATCGCCGACATCACGGCCCGCCGGGAGGACGAAGAACAGCTGCGCCTCGCTCTGACCGTGTTCCGCAACAGCGTCGAGGCGATCATTGTCACCGATGCGCAAGAGCGCATCCTGTCGGTCAACCGCGCGTTCAGCGAAGTCACCGGCTACAGCGCCGAGGATGCCATTGGCAAGACACCGCGCATGCTCCAGTCCGGCCACCACGACCACGGTTTCTACGCAGCCATGTGGCGCGACATCCAGGAAAACGGTTTCTGGCAGGGCGAGGTTTATGACCAGCGCAAGAACGGCACGTTCTACCCGTCCGCCCTGTCCATCAGCGTGGTGCGCGACAAGCAGGAGCGCATCACCCACTACGTCGCCGTGTTCTCTGACATCACCGAGCGCAAAGCCTCGGAAGCGCGCATTGCCTATCTGGCCCAACACGACCCCCTTACCGGGCTGCCCAACCGCACTCTGCTCCAGGACCGCCTCGATCAGGCCCTCGCTGGTGCGGTACGGCACAACAGCCGGATCGCCCTGCTGTTTCTCGACCTGGACCGCTTCAAGACCATCAACGACTCCCTCGGCCACATGATCGGCGACCGCCTGCTGCAGGGCGTGGCCCTACGCCTGTCGGCGTGCACGCGGGATACCGACACCATCAGCCGCCAGGGCGGCGACGAGTTCCTGATCGTCCTTACCGACGTGGACGGGCCCGACGACGCAGCCCGGGTGGCCGAAAAGATACTGGACCAACTGCATCCACCCTTCGATATCGACGGCCAGTTGCTGGCCACCTCCTTCTCCATCGGCATCGCCCTCTACCCCGAAGACGGGACCTGCGCCGACAGCCTGATGAAGAATGCCGATACCGCCATGTATCACGCCAAGGAGTGCGGGCGGAACACCTACCGCTTCTTCGACGAGGTGATGAACGTCAATGCCCTTGAGCGCCTGCACATGGAAAACGCACTGCGTCAGGCCCTCGAGCAGCAGGAATTCAGCCTCTATTACCAGCCCCAGGTTAACCTGGCCAGCGGCCGTATCATCGGGGTGGAAGCCTTGTTGCGCTGGTTCAATGGATCCCTGGGGGGAGTGTCGCCCGGGTGCTTCATTCCCCTCGCCGAGGAGTGCGGGCTCATCGTTCCAATCGGCCGCTGGGTGCTCCACCAAGCCTGCCAGCAGGCTATGCAATGGCAAAAACAGGGCTTTGCCCCGATCCCGGTAGCAGTCAACATTTCGGCCCTGCAATTTCGCCGCGCCGACATGGTGACCACCGTGCGCGAGGCCCTGGACGCCAGCGGGCTGGCACCCCAGTTGCTGGAGCTGGAACTCACCGAATCCCTGCTGATGCAGTCAGGCCCGGAAGTGGAACGCACCCTCGCCGGGCTCAAGGCCCTTGGCGTGCGCATGTCCATTGATGATTTCGGTACCGGCTATTCGAGCCTGGCCTACCTGAAGCGCTTTCCAGTGGACTGCCTCAAGATCGATCAGAGCTTCGTGCGTGATCTGATTGACGATCCAGACGATGCCGCCATCGTGCGGGCAGTGATCCAGCTTGGGCGCAGCCTGCGTCTGGAGGTGATCGCCGAAGGTACAGAGACGCCCGAGCAGCTCGACATCCTGCGCGCCGAGGGCTGCTCCGCAGCCCAGGGCTTCGTCTTCAGCCCGCCGCTGCCTGCCGAGGCGCTCAATGACCTCCTGCGCATTGGCGTGCTGCCGGGCAGCCTGATCATTTCAGACTGAGTCCGGCCGGCTCGGTACAGATCAAGAGTAAATGATCTCGACCGCGTCGGCGGGCAGCCACTCGCGCAGGCTCTCCAGCAGGCTATCGTCGGGGCGCACCCGCCAGGCGGCGCCGAAGGGCAGATCGCCTTCGGCCACCCCGTTGCGGTAACGCACGCGAATCGGGCACTCCCCGTCGCGAAACGGGGCCAGCACGCTTTGCAGGCGCTCGGCTGCCGCAACAGCTCCACCCGCTTCGCCAACCTCGCCGTTAAGCCTGAGCTGCAGGGCCCGGGCGTAGCGACCACGCGCCTCGCCAAGCGTCATCAGCTTGTCGGCGACGATGCGATAACCACCGGAAAACTCGTCATTGCTCACCTTGGCCTCAACGATCAGTACTTCATCCACCACGATGCGCTGGCGATTGTTGTCGAAGACCTCGGAGAACACCGACACCTCCCGCGGGGTGGTGCCGTCGTCCAGCAGCACAAAGGCGATCTTGCCCCGGGCCGTCATCTTGGCGCGCACTTCCATGACCACGCCGGCCATGGTGATGAGATCCCGGGACGGTTCAACCTGGGCCAGGGGGCGCCGCACGAAGCGCCGCACCTCTTCCTTGAAGGCATTGAAGGGATGGCCGGAAAGGAAGAAGCCGATGGCCAGCTTCTCCTCCTTGAGCTTCTCCCGCTCGCCCCAGGGGCGCACCTTCACATAGTCGACCATCGGCGCGGCAGCCTCGCCGGGGATGTCGAACAGGCCGCCCTGCAGGGCATTGGCGGCAATCTGCTCGGCCGCCTCCATGGCGATGCCGACGCTGGCCAGCAGCTTGTGACGGTCGGCTGGCTGCACCGGGTCGAGGGTGTCGAAGGCGCCGGCACGCACCAGGGCCTCGATGACCCGCCGGTTGGCCATGCGCTTGTCCACCCGGCAGCAGAAATCGAAGAGATCCTTGAAGGGTCCGGACTCCCGGGCGGCCAGGATGGCCCGCACCGCCGGCTCGCCCACACCCTTCACGGCACCAAGGCCGTAGCGGATGGTCTTGGCGTCGGTGGGCACAAAACGGTAGTCGGACTGGTTCACGTCCGGCGGCAACACCACGATGCGGTTGGCGATCGTGTCTTCGTAGAAGATCTTGATCGTGTCGGTGTTGTCCAGGTCCGAAGACATGGTGGCTGCCATGAAGGCCGAGCAGTGGTAGGCCTTCAGCCAGGCGGTGTGGTAGGTGACCACCGCGTAGGCCGCCGTGTGCGACTTGTTGAAGCCGTACTCGGCAAACTTGGTCATCAGGTCGAAGAGCTGCTCGGCCAGCGCCGGGTCATAGCCCTTCTGACGCGCACCGTCGGCGATGGTCTCCCGGTGCTTGGCCATCTCGTCGGCCTTCTTCTTGCCCATCGCCCGGCGCAGCATGTCGGCACCGCCCAGGGTGTAGCCCCCGATGATCTGGGAGATCTGCATCACCTGTTCCTGGTACACGATCACCCCGTAGGTGGGCGACAGGCAGGCGGTGAGATCGGGATGGAAGTAGTCGATGGCCTGCTGGCCCTTCTTGCGCAGGATGAAGTCGTCCACCATGCCCGAACCCAGCGGGCCCGGACGGTAGAGGGCCAGCACGGCGATGATGTCTTCGAAACGGTCGGGGGCGAGCTTCTTGAGAAGCTTCTTCATGCCGTCCGATTCCACCTGGAAGATCGCCGTGGTGTTGGCTTCGCGGAGGATCTGGTAGGCCGCCTGGTCTTCGAAGCCCAGGCTCATCAGATCCGGCCGCACGCCGGTGAGGCGCTTTACGTACTCGAGGGCCAGCTCGATGATGGTGAGGTTGCGCAGGCCGAGGAAGTCGAACTTGACCAGCCCCACCGCCTCCACGTCGTCCTTGTCGAACTGGGACACCGGCGTGGCGTCGTCACCGTCGGCGATGTAAAGCGGGCAGAAATCGGTGAGCTTGCCCGGCGCGATGAGTACGCCCCCGGCGTGCATGCCGACACCACGGGTGAGGCCCTCGAGGGGCTCGGCCAGGCTCCACAGCTCCTGGACCGATTCGCCGTCGTTGCCATCGGCCATCAGCTCGTTGATCTGCGGCTCCTGTTCCCGGGCCTCGGCCAGGGACAGGGGCTTGTTCTGCACCACCGGGATCAGCTTGGACAGGCGATCGCACAGGCCGTAGGGCAGATCCAGCACCCGGCCCACGTCGCGCACCACCGCCTTCGAGGCCATGGTGCCGAAGGTGGCGATCTGGCTCACCGCATCGGCCCCGTAGTGGGCGCGCACGTACTCGATGACCTTGTAGCGGTTGTCCTGACAGAAGTCGATGTCGAAGTCGGGCATGGACACCCGCTCCGGGTTGAGAAAGCGCTCGAACAGCAGGGCGTAGGCCAGCGGATCGATGTCGGTGATGCGCAGGCTGAAGGCCACCAGCGAGCCGGCACCGGACCCCCGCCCCGGGCCCACCGGCACCCCGTTGTGCTTGGCCCAGTTGATGAAGTCGGCCACGATCAGGAAGTAGCC
>Ga0075156_10002258_pt1 | contig 10666 bp, 10 predicted proteins | sample JI81AbrownDNA_FD_70966 | JGI IMG/M metagenome (GOLD analysis project Ga0075156, IMG submission 70966) | Wastewater effluent complex algal communities from Wisconsin, to seasonally profile nutrient transformation and Carbon sequestration -... | ecosystem: Engineered > WWTP > Effluent > Algae...
TGCAAAGAAATTCTCAGCGTACTTATATCCCGGGTATCCCTACTCGGCTTGGGCTGTGAGCATGCTCCCATGCTGAAGATCAACAGACAATTCACACAAAAAATCAATATATTTTTCATCGTAAGCTCCTGTTGACACGTGAATTACTTCGCTCTGAAATCATGAGTATTAATACCATACCTGCGTATTTTATTATGCAGTGTTTCCCTGCTGATACTCAATATTGCAGCCGCTTTGCTCACATTCCCCTTGCAGCGCTCAAGCGTTGCCTCGATTTTCATCTGATCGGCACGCGCGATATCATCTCTGAGTGAACGGTCGGTCGAAAAATTAAACTGTCCGACGGAGTTTTCCTGCTGGGAATTCGGCGATATAGCTCTATGTAAATCAACGACTTCAATATGATCTGCCTGCGTCGTCTGCAACGCAAGACGAATCGTGCTCACCAATTCCCGTACATTCCCCGCCCAGTCACGCTCCTGTAGATACTCAATTGCCGACGGAGAGAGCACTTTATTCTCCTCCATCGTCGTATTGTGCTTTTGGACGTATTTTTCAATAATAAACGGAATATCCTCCCGACGCTCTCTCAACGGCGGTAAGTGAATCTCACACTCACGCAGCCGGTGATAAAGCTGCTCACGAAATTTGCCCTCTTTCATGGCAGCAATCAGATCCTTGTCGGTCGCGGAAACCAACCGTAAATCAACGGCTTCCGGCTCTACACTACCCACTTTACGGATAATTCTTTCCTCAATCGGCAGTAATAAATTGGCCTGTAAATCAGATGGTAAATCTCCGATTTCATCCAAAAAGAGCGTTCCTTTATTCGCCTGATGAAACATCCCCTTTTTATTCTCCAACGCTCCCGAGAACGCCCCCTTGACGTGACCGAAAAGTTCACTTTGGAATAATTCCCGCGGAATATTCGGAATATCCACCGTGACAAGTGAATACTTATTCCGACGGCTTGCAGCGTGTAACGCCTGTGCTACCAGCTTTTTACCGCTGCCGGTCTCGCCGGTAATGAGCACATTGAGGTCGGTGCGACCGTAACGCATGATTTTGTCGGCCACTGCCATCATCGCTTTGCTTTTGCCGGTAATTCCCTGCCCCTCGATTATTCGCATCATCTCGGAATTATCCTGCTGCGCAGTAATTCTCTGCAAGGTACTCGTGAGTACTTCGCGTAATTTCTCTGCACTGAGCACACTCTTTTCGATGAAGTTCACCGCACCAAGCTTCGTCGCTTTGACCGCATTCTCAATCGTGCCCTTGCCGGAAATCATGATCACCGGAAGCGCGGGATATGTCCTGCGGGCAATCGCCAGTACATCCATTCCCGACATCTGCTGAGATGTTGTAAATTCAATATCTAAAAGTAATAACGAGATTCCTGCATTGTGAGCTTCTAAATACGCAAGCGCATCTTCGGGCACATTGATAATCTCTGTGTGCCAGCCGAGCGCATGAATAATATCGGCGAGCGTCCCGCAGAAATCCGGATTGTCATCGACTAATAATATTTTCGGTATAGTTGCCATAGTTCTCGAAAGTGAGGAAAAATGTGACGCGTTTTACCACCGTTCCTGAGTGGGAATAATCGTCATCAGCGTATCATACACAGCTCTAAATTCTTTACTGCCATACGTTTGATAGTTCGGATTCCAAATTGCCCGAGCCGATGAATTTGTCGTCGTATTCGTATATTCTATAAATCGTGCCTGCTCCGCCCCCGGCGCATGAAGCGTTTGAATCGTGTCAAAAGTTCGCAACGTAAGCGCAAGATACCGACAAAAATCCTCGGGAGCAATCGGCTTCTCGAGCGAGAGCACCGTATCTGAAGAAGAAGTTGTACGCAGAAATTTTGAACGAATTGCTCCGCCGGTAAACTGATAGGCCTTCATTTCTCCGGTCTTCGGATTGTAATCTCCCCACCGGATTATAGTCTCCCGGGTACGCTCATTCATACACGCAGCTTTCTTCACCGGTTCCGGCGTCGAACAGCTCGCAACAATCGCAAGGGCAGCAAAAATGGACGCCGAAAATCGCAGTATCACGGATTATTCTCCAAAAATGTCGTCATACGGGCAAGTACTTCTTCCCGACCAAGAATTGCCATCGTTTCAAACATTCCCGCACCCACCTGCTTGCCGGTAATCATCAGGCGCAACGGATGAATAACGAATTTGAGTGCTAATTGCTTCGATGCTACATACTCCTGTACCACATCGTGCAACGGCTGATGCGAAAACTCCGGTAATGCCTTGAATATCTCGACTAACGGCGTAATATTGGCATTCGTCTCGGGTTTCCAGTGTTTGCTCTTGTAATCGTCATCAAATGCGAGCGGACGGGTGAACATGTAATCACCAAACGTCGGCACGTCATGCAGGAAATTAATACGCTCTCTCAGCAGACCAATAACTTGCGCGGCATACTCAACGCTCACCTTCGGATACTCGTATCCATCTAATATTTTGAGTAATTCCGGAGCAAGTGTCGCCGGCTCATAACTTCTGAAATACTGCGAATTCATCCATTCGAGCTTTTTGTAGTCAAATATCGCACCCGCTTTATTCACTTTTTCGAGCGCAAAATGTTCGATTAATTCACTCATCGAATAAATTTCACGTTCAGACGAAGGATTCCACCCGCAGAGCGCCACAAAATTCACAAGCGCTTCAGGGAAAAACCCCTTATTCTTGAAATCATCGACAAACACATCGCCATGCCGCTTCGACATCTTCGTTTTATCGGGATTGAGCAACAGCGGCACATGCGCAAATTTTGGCGATTCCCACCCAAATGCCTGATACAGCAGCACATGCTTCGGCGTCGATGGCAGCCATTCCTCCGCACGGATAACATGCGAAATCTGCATTAAATGGTCATCAACGACATTCGCCAAGTGATAGGTCGGAAAGCCGTCAGACTTGAGAAGAATCTGATCGTCGATATCGCGGGCCGCAAAGACCACTTCCCCACGCACAATATCCGAGAAGCGGATATCACCCGAGACCGGGACTTTCAAGCGAACGACGAACGGTTCATTGGCAGCAAGTAATCGAGCAGTTTCCTCCTCACCAAGCGTGAGCTGATTGCGCATAATCGAACGGTCATACTTCGGCGCAAGTCCGGCTTTTTGCTGACGTTCGCGCATTTTGTCGAGTTCTTCGGAGGTGTCAAATGCATAATACGCCGAACCGTTTGCAAGGAGAATTTGGGCGTGTTTCTGGTAAATATCGGTGCGTTCAGACTGGCGGTAGGGACCAAATTCGCCGCCCTTTTCCGGGCTTTCGTCGAATTCAAAGCCTGCCCAACGGCATGCTTCAATCAGCGCCGTTTCGGCAGACTCGACATAGCGGGTCTGATCGGTATCCTCAATACGGAGAATACACTTGCCACCATTATGACGGGCGAATAAATAATTATAGAGTGCCGTGCGGAGACCGCCAACATGCAAAAAACCGGTAGGAGAAGGAGCAAAACGTACACGTACAGACATAAGCAATAGAAAAATAAAAGAAAGAACGAATAAAACAACGACAGTTGGTCAGCCACCTAATGCTGTCAACGTAAGAATTTGGCATTTGCTTGATGCTTCGACAAGCTCAGCATGACTAACAAGTTACGTCACCCTGAGCTTGCCCATGAGGTTTCAATTACCTACCTTTTTCTTCTTATGTAAACAGTATCGTCAATTATCCCTCCCGAAGATTCACCGACACCTCGGCAAAGGTCCGCGCTGTCTCGTGCAGGCGGACGCTGAGCGTCTCGACATTCGGGAATTGCCGGATAATCGGCGTAATTTCACTCAGTATCATCAAGGCAATATTTTCGGCCGTCGAGTGGAATGACACCACTTTCACCTTCATCGGGTGTTTCTCGAAAAATTCGATCATCGCGGTATCAGAGTCCGAACACAAAAACGAATGATCTAATGTATCAATAATCGGCATCACGGCGCGCTTGAGATCGAAGTAGTCAATAACCATGCCGCGTGTGTCGATTTCGCCGGAAACTTCTACGCGCATTGAGTAGGAATGTCCGTGAATATTCTGGCAGCCGCCGTCATGATACGGCAGGCGATGCCCCATTTCCCAATGAAAATCTTTGGCAATTGTAGCTTTCATTGATGAATTTACGACCGTGAATATTCGGCTTCGATAACGGAGGTCATACCGCCGCGCGCTCCCCATTCGGTGGTAATTTTCATTTCCATCGGGTGGCATGCTTCGACGAGATCATCGAGAATCTGATTGGTAACTGCCTCGTAGAAGATACCTTTATTACGGAATTCGAGAAAATAATACTTCAGCGATTTGAGCTCTAAGCATACTTCAGCAGGTACATATTGAATGCTGACGACGGCAAAATCGGGAAGTCCGGTAATAGGACAAACCGACGTAAATTCAGGATTCACATGAGTAATAACAAATGGTCTATCGGGCTTTGGATTCGGGAATGTTTCGAGGCGAGTCATAGTATTTTTGTAATTTTGCGACATAAATGAACGACAAAAATACGCCTTTTCTATGAATTAACGCGCTATGCAAGACTATCAAAACCCCAAACAACCGACATCGAACAACGCCTATATTTACGGCCGGAATGGAATTTTAGAAGCATTATCTGCCGGACGTGCAATCGAAAAAATCTTTATCGCCTATGGCACCGAAGGCGCGGCAATCGATGAAATCCGCCAGAATGCCCGCAAAGCAGGTATTGTGTGTTCGACGGCAGACCGCGCGAAATTCGGCGATTTAGAACGTGAATTACGCGCCGGCAAGGGAGCAGCGCAAGGCGTTATTGCTCTTTGTACACAAGGAGTAACGTTAGAATTACAAGATTTAATTACCAACTCGTATGACGAAAGCGACACGCCTCTTTTGCTCGCCCTCGACGGCATTACTGACCCGCATAATCTTGGCGCGCTTGCCCGGAGTGCCGAGTGTGCTGGATTTTCAGGAATTATCCTGCCGAGCGGACATTCCTCGCCGGTGACGCCGGTGGCTGTGAAATCATCAGCCGGTGCATTAGAACATATTCCGGTGAGCAAAGTCGGCGAGCTAGCGGTTGCCTTGAAGGATTGCAAAGCGGCAGGATTTACGATTATCGGCACCGATTTATCGGCAAAAACGCCTTATACGGAGCAGGATTTGGGAAGTAGTCCGTTAGTGCTTGTCATCGGCAGCGAGGGCGAAGGAATGCGGGCAAATATCCGGAAATTATGCGACCATTTAGTCAAAATCCCAATGGCCGGGAGAATCGAATCCCTCAATGCGTCGGTGGCGGGTGGTGTGCTTATGTTTGAGATACTCCGGCAGAGGAAACACTTATAATCATTTTACTCATCCCGTCAATAGATGGATAATTTGTAAAAAGAGCAATTCTACCATAGAATTGCTCTTTTTGTTTGTCGTTTGAATATTGTTCTCGCCGAAATTATTTAGACTTCTTGAGGGAGAATAAATAATTGAACCCCATCATCAATGACGCTGCTTTAGGATTATATTCCGACGTGTCATCTTTATCCATTCCCGTCAGGACATACCCACCCATCACAATAAAATTGAGCCTCCCGGTTGCGTCATTCACGAGTGGAATCATACCGCCTAATCTAATCTCAATACTTGTAGCCAAATCTGACGAAGAAACAGGAATAGAGCCCAATATGCCGGATCCTGAAAGATTGCCCGAACTCGCCCCGACAGGGATACCAAAATTTAGCCCCAACATTAATCCACTTAAATAAATATTCGGGGCTATGGAAAAATAATTACCTTGTGAAATGATTGTATTGTCGTCGTTTGCGCCGGATTCCGGCTTGGATTTTATGGAATAGGTCGAATATCCTACATCAAGCGTCGCGCCGATATGAGACTGAGTCGAGAATGGTAAATAGAATGTAGCACCAAGGTCGGGAATACTATTGAAAGACAGACCTGTTTTAGTACCATTCATGATTGTAGAAGTATTCACACAAGCCTTGGCAGCAACAAATGGCCCCAAGCCCATCGGGAATGCCCTTTGAGCGAGAACATTTCCTGTACCGAGTATCGCCAACACAAATAGAATAATTATCTTTTTCATCTTACTTCCCCTCTGAAAATTAATATAAAAAACTGTCTAACAATTATTAGGATATTTCATGCAACTCGTTGGCTTATTCCTCATCCGGCTTGGTGAGGTTGAAGACATAATTCACCCCAAGAGAAAACGACATCGTGCTTGGGTTGTATTGGGATTGGGTAGGAAATTTTGCGTAGAACTCATCTTTGTATATTCCGGTAAGCATATACCCTGCATTGGCAAAGACATTGAGGCGACCGGTCGCTGACTTTAAGACCGGGATCATCGTTCCCACACGAATTTCGAGTGCCATTTGTGTGTTTTCTTTGAGATCGCGCGTGACCACACCGGTCACACCGGGAGAAATAAAAGTAGAGTCACTCACGACAATTGTGCCTAAGTCATTACCGTTTGCATCTTTTTGCGACACTCCCATCGGTAGTCCCAAGGCAAAGCCAAACGTAAGATATGAGAAATTAAAGCTTGGTGCAAATGTCAAGTAGCTAAACTTTTTGGTAATTACTACACCTTCGGTCGGCTTGATTCTTTTCTCGCTAAATGAGACGCTCGACATTGCTATGTCCAGCAGGATTCCGTAATTTTTTCTATTCGAAACAGGAATATAGCCGGTCAATCCAAAATCAGACAACGGGTTGACCACAAACCCCGACTCGGACGTAGGGTCCTGCTTACCGATATTCATCCCGCCCTTACCTGCGACAAACAGCCCAACTGCCAATTGATCAATATCTTGAGCTATACTGTCCATCGAAAATGCCACCAATATTACTGCACATAGAAAGAGTCTTTTCATCGAGAATTCTCCATTAAAAATAGAATTAAACGTAATCTGTACTTCAATTTTACAGAGTTTTTTCCGCCGCACCAAGAAAAAAGTGAAAAAAGGTGTTTTTTCTTTACTTTTCGTGATTTTCCGTTTGAAAATATTTATAAAAAACGGAGTTGTGTTTGGTCAGCAAATATCCTTTTTGTATGTTGGTGGTGTGAAATGTGTGTAATTCTTTGCACAGTGGTGTTTTTCGCTGACAGTTTGCAGCACTTATCAGCGTAATTTTTAATCACAACTCTTTTTCAAAATGATAGTTACATTACTTGTTGGTGTTGCTGTGGGATTCGTTCTCGCGATTGCACCCGGTCCGGTGGGGGTGACAATTCTCAAATCCGGCTTACGCGGCGATCAGCGCAGCGGGGCACTCATCAGTTTGGGAGCATCTTTTTTGGATTGTGTCTATAGCTTGCTAGCCATGCTGACGGCGACGATGTTTTTTGGGACACTCCAATCGCTGTTTACCAATCACCCGATTATCATGTTTTTCTTCCAGCTTGCGTGTATTGCGGCGATGATTATTTATGGTCTGCTACAGTTCCGCACTCCTACCGTCAAGCAAGACACCGCCGCCCGGAATCCTACCTCTCTCATAGCACTTACGACACGACTCAAGAAAAACGGACCGTTCTTTTTAGGCGTCGGTATTGCCCTTGCCAACATTGCAAATCCCACGTTCCTCCCCTCACTCACCTATACGTCGATGCTCGTGCAGCATTCCTCACTCATCGAGACGACGGTGCTCGGCAGTGTGGTCTATTCTATAGGATTCGGTCTTGGTAACTTCGGCTGGCTCTACGGCTTACTGCGCGTTGTACTCCATTACCGTGAGCGTTTCTCCCCCTCCCTTACGATCCGCATTCACCGCTTCGCCGGTGCTACCATGATCGGTGCCGGTGCAATCCTCGGCTACCGTGTACTGCTCTTTACCAAGTGGACAGAGCTGCTGAGATTTGTGGTGGCGTAGGTTGTTGTTGTGCAACACACTCCTTATCTTGTCTTGCGAGACACTCCGGTTGGAATTTGAGTCGAAAGGTAGCGGAATAAAGCTTGCGTGAATAAAGCTGCCGGCATGTTTATATTCACCATCACAATACCTCGTATTCTCCCCTGTATCGCCGCCTGCCAGAGAAGTACTTTTTTTTTTCGGAGGTGCAACTTTTCGTTCGCATTTCGCCACTCTGCATGGGAATAAAGACTCACTTCAAGGTCGAGACTCCAATTCTATTTGTTATTCCGGCCGAGCAATTCGTTTATTTTCAAGAACAGTACATCATATTCACATACAAAGGAGTGTCATCAAGCCACCGTTACAACCCAATTAATCCGTTCTTTTCATTTTCATAAGAGTATTGCCTTCAACGCTCGACTTCCTTGCGATTCGGGCACTATTCGCCGAAGCGAATTTTTCTTCTCTTCGGCTGACATGCGCCAATCAAGCAATAATTCACTGCATCTGCTTGTTTGGTCACTACCCACTATCTTTATAGGAGATTATCATGGTACGTTCGATCATTTTACCAAGTATTTTATCATTCGTTAAGACTGTTGAGCAAGAGAGGTTTATTCCTTTTTCACTCCTACTGCGCCCACATTTCCGGGCTCTATTCGCGCTTGCTATCACGATCTTTGCTGCGATGCCTGCCAATGCCCAATGGGGTTTTGTTCCAACTTCATTCCCTCCGACAGAGTTACATAATGGTTTAGCCGGTATTGGTCGCTTTTCACCCCCGCCTGCTGCCCCATCACTGGTGCCTGCCCGCATGTTGCATATTCATTCTGAGAATTTTGGTGCTACTACTACTACGGTGTACCAACCTGCATTTATCCGTCTCCAATCGCAATCACAGAATTTCGGCCCTAATTCCAATGTCAATTATTTTGGTCAGACGGGCATTGAGTTTTTCTCCGGGAGCAATCAAAACAATGGAGCCGGCGGCTGGTGCGTGGGAAAAATCCTTGGTATTGCCAATGGTCTTGGCATTAACCCCAACCTGCCAACACCGCTTTTTCAACCTAATGATCCGGTAGAAATAGACTTGCGCGGAGGACTCGCATTTTTTTGTAGTATGTCGAAAAGCGCAGGACTGCCCATGGAAACGAACCGAGAAGTCATGCGCATTGTCGATGGAATGGTCGGGATTGGCACAACGAAGCCGAAAGAAATGCTTCAAATTTATGAGAAAATGACCTTTCATGTCGGTGGCAATGACTATTACATGGGGTATAACCAAAACACGAATAAAGAGATTGTTGGAGGCGCTCCGCAATTGGTGATACGGCGATTTTGGGATGTTCCGCCGCACGTATTGGCAATCGACCCTGAAGCAACCCACCTTTCTGCTGCGATGGGAGTAATGTTTAACGAAGACTACAACTTGATGTACCTGACCAATAGCGGAAAAGGGCTTGCAGGCAGCGTTGTCAACCTCAGCGAGCCAAGCGGCGCAGTCAAGGGAATTACCATTGGTAATAATAATAGCGATGTCGAAAATAATGGCGATCAGGCATTCATCGGATTGGGTGCGGCTGCCGATGCCGACAGTCGTGTATTTATACGGGGTCTTACCATGTCGAGTGCGTCGAAGAATGCCCTCCGGGTAGCCAATAGCGGTGAGCAGAACAGTTCTCCATTAACCCGTTTTGTTGTTAAAGACAATGGTAACGTCGGGATTGGTATTGATGCAGTAAAAGCAATATTTCAAATTGGCACCAGATTAGGTACTTATGCAGATAATTCGAACAGTGTATTCACCCATAATGCATATTACAACGGCAGTTGGAAGCGTATCACTGACGGTGTGACTCCCGGCGGACAACCCGCAGCAATTGGCATGAGTGACGGCACTATTTCCCTCAAGGTCGGTACTGCTTCGGGAATGCAGCCGGATGCAGCAATTACCTGGACGACGGGTCTTTCGATAGCCAATGACGGCAAGGTAACTATTGGTTCGCTTGCTGGCTCGGAAGCAAGGGCTGTCTATGCCACATCAAGCGGCGAGCTGATAGCGACGAGCGGGCCCACGGGCTGGTCATTGGACGGCAATGATATAGGTAACGATGATTTTATCGGCTCAACCAACGACATGCCTCTTATTTTCAAGACATATAATCAGCCGCGCATGCAGATAGCCGCCAATGGCGATGTGCATGTAGGTACGCTAAAGTGGGATTATACGGCGACAGCAGGGAATCTTGACCGAACTGCCTATCCATCGCTTCTCTCGGTCAACGGAGCGGTGGTTGCAAAATTAGTGCGCGTCACGGTCAATCATTGGGCTGACAATGTATTTAGTCCAAGCTACCGCTTAATGCCACTCCCTGAAGTGAAGAACTATATTACTAAAAACGGACATTTACCCGATGTACCTGCCGAGGCAGAAGTGATGAAGAACGGAATTGACCTACAGGAAATGCAGGCAGTATTATTGCGCAAAGTCGAAGAGCTTACCCTTCACTTGATTACAATCGAAGAAGAAAATAAAAAATTACGCAGCCGTGTCGATGCGATTAACGCATCATTACCTATAGAAGAGGAATAACAGTATGATCAAGAACTATATTTTAATTGTGTTTTTAGCGGGAGCAGTGATGCTTACCGGATGTCCGGGGGACGCGGTAGTGCCTCCTACTCCGGTTGATCCATGTGCCGGGAAAGTAGCAGTTACAGCTGCTTTTACTATTGCTGACTTATCCGGAAGCGATCATCCATTTTGGATCAAGTATGACTGCGATACGGTACTC
>Ga0075156_10002261_pt1 | contig 10659 bp, 13 predicted proteins | sample JI81AbrownDNA_FD_70966 | JGI IMG/M metagenome (GOLD analysis project Ga0075156, IMG submission 70966) | Wastewater effluent complex algal communities from Wisconsin, to seasonally profile nutrient transformation and Carbon sequestration -... | ecosystem: Engineered > WWTP > Effluent > Algae...
CGTGAACGACAGTTGCTACGCGACCTGTTCCAAGCGCGACTCCGAGTGGGTGCTCGAGTCTTTCCGCGCGCGCCTGAGCGCGATCAAGGGCAAACTGGAGCGGACGTTCAAGTGCTGCCCCGTGCGGATACGCTTCGATTTCTTCGAGGTGGTTTCGCCGGAGGAACTGTAATATATTACGTCACGCATCGCGCGCGGCGCGCGTGGGCCGCGGGGGCGTATTTGTCGCCGGCGCCGCACGCCCCAACCCAGAAAACCGTGTCGCCGGGGTCGCTGAGCGCGCACACCGCCGTCTCGAGCGCGGTCGCCGATACGCCCCAGTAAGTCGCGCCTACTGCGGCGACGGGCCAGAAGTCCGTGGGGTTCTTCCCCAGCGGGTTGCACGACGGCAGGCCCGTCCGGCTCGACTTCTTGCCCGGGTACTTTTGCGGCACGCGCACCGCGTCGAGGTTGAACGGCGCGTTGCCGCGCCGGAAGCAGAGCAACGTCCAGTACGGCCCGGCGCCGGGCGAAACCACGATGCGGTTGAAAAAGTTGAACCCGATCGCGACGAGCTGGTGGTAGACGTACGCCTCCGCGGACAGTATGCGCGCGTCGTCGCCGCTGCACACGACGGCCACGTTGATGTCGGAATAGACGAGTGCGATGGCGAAGAGGGTGATCGCCGCGTCCGCGCGCGCCATGATCAGCGAGGCCCTCCCGGTGAAACGCGCCGGGACGGCCGCGAAACAGGGCGGGAGCGGCGGGGTGCCGCCCGGGATATCGGTCCCGAGGGCCCGGGTGCGCAGCGTGTTCGTGTCCGCCTTGGCGAGCCGCGTGCGCGCAAGATACACGTAGTTCGAGTCCTGCTCGATGCACACCCCGCGGCGCCCGCACAGGACGGCGGCGACCGCGGTCGAGCCCGATCCGCCGTAAACGTCCATCACGGTCTCGCCGGGCGCCGAGCAGCTCAGGACGGCGCGCTGGACCAACTCCACGGGGAACGAGCACGGGTGGTCGTTCTTTTCCGGGTGGTTGTTCTTTACGTTCGGGATGTGCAACACGCCCGTGAAATATTCGCCGGGGAGAAACCCGTCTTGGGCGACCGACGCGTCGCCCTTGGAGTAGCACAGAACGACTTCGTACCGCCCGGAGAAGCGATGGGTGCAGTGCATCCCGTGGCCGTACGCCCAGACCAAGCGGCGGCGGTAGACGAACCCGGCGCGCAGAAACTCGTCGTGGTAGTGGAGGTCCAGCGGCGCGACCGTGCCGTCCGACACGTGGTTGCCGACCTGCCAGAACAGCCACCCGCCGCGGCGCAGGACGCGGTGCAGGTGGACGGGCACGTGCGAAAACCCGGCGGGGAACACCCCGGGCTGGCGCACCGGCTCATACGCCTTGCCGATGTTGTACGGCGGCGACGAGAAAACGATCGCCACGCTTTCGTCTTTGACATAGGGCAGCATGTCCTCGCAGCGCCCGATATATACCGCCCACCCCCCGTACATGATTGCACTGCACGGATAGGACCGTCATCTGTGCATATGAAGCGAATGACTTGGTGCGATATTGGCCGGATCTAAAAAAACTACGAAATTAGTTATTCCGGACAATCAGATGACGAGCAGGGACGACATCCAAAACGCGGCAATCGAGTGGATCCGCACAAAGTACACTCCGAGCGTGTCCGAGCGCGCGCGAATTGTCAAGGCCTTCCAAGAGGCGGCCGGGAGGTCGTACGTCATCCTAACCGCCCCGCCCGGGGTAAACGCAAACGAATACCGTTTCCACGTTCAGTGTTTACTGGCGGATACACCAATCACGTGCGCAGTTCTCAATGATAGGGCCATTATCATTGGCAGATCGGAAGAGGCCGTCTGCTACGGTACACACGAGTACCGAAGCGGCCAGTCGGGAGATCATCTGCTGACCAAAATAAATCGCGAAAAAATTTGATTTTTTTTGATTCGGATCCGTAATTAGTGTAGATAGGATTGAGTTCGAAAAGATTCTCCAATGTGCGATTATGATTTATTTTTTATGTTTGTCGATAGCCGGTGTTCGAGCCGCGCGATCTCGGCGACCATGCGGTGATTCTTGCCGACTTCCATCTGCAATTGCGTCCGCAGCGCGCGGATCACCGCCGTATTTTCGGCGCATTCGGCGCAATAATTCGTCGGGCGGATTGGGGCGCCGGGCGCCCGAAGTACACAGAAACGAGTCGATGGCTCGAGGCTGCTCGGCGGCGATGACTCCGGGCTGCTCGGCGACGCCGAGCAATTGTCACGCGCTCCGTCGGCGAGGAAACGCATGTACTGATCGATCCCCGGATCCTCGCTGTACTTATGCCGCTTCGCATCCCCTTCGCTGGACATTTTGAAGATAATAACCAGAAGCGGAATTTTATTTCCGGATCCCTCATAGCACCGTGTTGGCGCAGGCGTAGAAATTGAAGGTGTCGGCCGGGATGGCTATGTGGGCCGTGAACAAGCACGCGCACGCGCCCACCACGTCGGTCGCGACGGGCGCCCACGTCTCGTCGGTGCAGCACGTGATGTTCGCGCCGGGCTGCGGGAGAAACGCACACTCGCAGCTCCCCGGGACATACACGGCAACAAAGTTCGCAGACTGCGTATCCCCCGGCGCCATGGCCGCGCTTTGCGCCACCGACTGGCAGAGAACCTCGGCGCGCACGGCCGCCGCTAGCAACAGAAGCAAGACGAACAGGGCGTTCATTACGTACGAGACGGCGCGGCATCGAAGACGTTTTAGGCCGACATCCCCGGATCGGCATTTTTCAAGTCAAATCCGCGCTGGAAACTGCGGGTAATTACCCCCCAGACGAATGTCAGGGGACCCGGCGTACAGTAGGAGTCCGTGAGGGGGTCCGGATCGCCAGACCCTAGACACGCACTGTGTATCACTTTCAGGACGAGAGACATAAATAGAATACCTAATAAAATACTCAAGAATATGTGATTCCATGTAATAACTACGTTACCGCGCGTTGATGATAGTCCGCGCCGACCCGTGCTGTCGGGAATGATAGAAGACACGCATGTCGCGCAAAGGTTGCGATAACACGCATCGTCAGCGGGGCCCGTGCGGATGGTGAGCACGTCCCCGAAGGTTAAACATTCACTACACTCATAATCGCGGTTGATAGAATAAGTCGATTCCCCCATCCCAGTCCGAATGAAATACGAATACTATATCGGGTTACGTGACCGGCGAAATGCAGAGGTTTTGGTATCCGCCATTTAAAAAGAAACGAATGGCCTCGGGGCACGTCCGCGTCAGCCGGTACAATGCTGCCACGACCGCATATGAGGAAATCCGGGTGCCGATTTCGGACACGGACTACTACACCATGTCGGACCTGAATATGACGGCGCGGCCCGACGAGGACGTGCCGCGCGGCGGGTGCGCCGTCGGCGACATCCTGTACGTCAATTTCACGGGGACAACGTGTATCACCCGCTGCGTCGTGGTCACGCACGTCACGCCCGCGCAGGTGCACACGGAGGGGGTCCTAGGCGCCGCGCACTTCTACGTACTTCACGAAAAGAGTCCGTTTTCCGGCGGATTTGGGGGGACTCGGGCGTGGCGCATGCTCCGTTGGATTCCCGACCCCAGTCGGCGCACGAGCGAGACCACCATTTTCCGGTGGAGCCCGGCCAAGGGCGCGTACATTAACGGCGGGCGGACGCTTGTCCGGTGCGCGGACGTCCCGGAGAAGAACTACGGCGAATACAAGGAGTGATATTCATTCGACCACGTGGTGTTTACTGCCGCGTCACCGGACGGTGCGAATCCGCGTTGTGCCGAAAGTAGATATACCGGCGCTCTAGCGGCGCCTCCAGAGTGCTCTTTTGGAATGTCCGAGGGATACAGGTCGTAATCCGGGGCCGGTGCGACGTCCGGATCGGCCGGACCCACGTCACGGCGCCGAACGCGCGGTGCAATTTTTCGCGCGGCGTGCTGACCATCGATGGCGCCAGCGGATCAAGCGTGTGCAATGTCATCGGGGATGGGGCGAGCGTGCATAACTTCTTCGGCAACGGCGCTTCCTTCTCGCGGAACACTTTTTGCTGCAACGGCGTCGAAGTCAATTTCTCCGGCGATCGGCTAGTTATCTCGGGGCGCGCCCCGCCACGCGGTTCGCGGGCCGAGACACCGACGTGCGCTCTGCCGTGCATGCGAGGGGGAACAAACGGTCCGCCGAGCACCCCGTTTTGCACACGCGACGCGTATTTATTGGCGTTCTAGGATATCTCCGAGAAATGGAAACATGCTTTCCAGTGCATCTACCGAAGACTGGATAGCAGAAAATAACAACTCTTTGGCGAATGGAAGTTGCCCGCGCTGGCCCATAAAGATTCGATACTCGTCCGCGAGTCGCGCGACGCGCGTGCGGTTTCCGGGGTACTTTTCCATGACCGTGCGAAGTTCGATGAACGCCGCCGCGTAAAACTCGTAGTTTGTCACCAATGTCACGTTCCCTATGCATCGGTTGACGAGGCAGCGAGATTTCACGCAGTCGGCGTCGTTTGTGCACATGGGTCCCGATGTGAATGACACCATAGGTCGTTCACTGCCCATATTTAGCATTACCATGCACTTGAACCCTTCGCTGAGGGTATGAATACACGGCAATCCTTCGCAGTCGGCGCTGGACGCACACGCGCGACCGTGCGCGGAAAATGCGAATGCAATGAGCGCACAGAACAATATACAGAACCGCCCCGGGAGCATTTGGGTGCGAATAATAAAATGCTAGTTTCGGATCCGGTGCGGGACAAACGAAATGTGCCGCGCGATTTCGTCGACGCGCCGTATTCCCTACCCCTTGGCAGTCCGGTCCCTGCTTATACACCGGGTAAATGTATTCATCGCATGTGATATTTTTCGCGACAACGTTTGAAGAACGCGGCGGCGGACTCGCGTACGAATACGTCGTTCGGCGCGCTGTACTCCGCGGGCGGAGGCGCGACGTTGACGTGGATGATGCGGCCGCCGCACGTACGCAGTTCCGCGAGGAACTGCGCGAACGTCGGCAGCGCCCACGACACGCCGACGACAAACACCAGCGGCGTGTCGGACGCCTTGGCGCGATCGACCAAGTACTCCGCGCGCCGGACGGCGGCGGCGGCGGTGTCGGGGTAGAGGCGGTCGCCGAACAGCAGCACGGCCGGGCGCGGGTAGCCGCATGCCGCGTGCGAATGCGCACACGCCGCCGCGCCGCGGCCGCAGCCAGCGCATATCTCGGCCGAGACGGTGCCGTGCACCGCCGCGACGTAGTCGGCGTAATCCGTCGGGCCGGCGCGCTCGTGTAGGTCGTCGACGTTTGTGGTGACGACGGACGCGCCAATGTCGGCGAGGAACGTGTGGCACGCGTTCGGCGTGGCCGCGCGCACCGACGCGCGGAAGAAGCGAGAATAGAAAAAGTACGCAACCCGCGGCCAGTTGTCCCACGCGTGGCCGCAGCCCGCGATCGGATAGCCGACGAGCGCGAGCCCGCTCCACATCCACCCGGTCACGCCGGGCGCGCGGTACGGCGCGATGCCCGACTCAACCGACGCGCCGGCGCCGGTGAGGGCAATGACCGCGCTGCCGGCGCGCAGCGCGGTGGCGACCTCACGCGCGACCACGGCGGGGTCGGTGGGCTCCATCGGCAAACTGGAAATGAGGTATGCCTCACCGAGCACGGCGCGTGAAGTGGTTCCCGCTATTTTTATAGAGTATGACGTAGAAACATATCAATAAACCTATCAAAAACAGACCAACCGCCAATACCGGTGCTATTTTCCACAAGGACGTGACATTTGGGAGGTGATACCGGAATGTGGCAGCAAGATTGCGGGTTTGGGATATTCTTACTCTACCTTGGCGCGAGAGATTGCGATCGTCGATGAATATGGGCGTAATGCGTTTTCGCAGAGAAAGCGGAAGCACCGTCAGAAAATTTCGTTCGATATACAAGGACTCGAGATGGATGCGATGTCCTATATGTCTGGGGAGAGATTGTAGACAATTATTATCGACATATAGATGTTGCAGAGATATAAGATTACAAATGGTTTTCGGGAGTGTTACTAAGAGATTGTGTGATAATTTCAATGTCCGGAGTGTAACAATGCGGCTGATATCGTCCGGAAGTTCAATCAGCCTATTAGTATCCAAACTCAAAAATTCCAGCGCGGGGAGTCCGAGCAATGACCGCGGGAACATGGACAAATCGCACGCACACAACTTCAATTTCCGAAGTCCCGTGAGATAGCCCAGCGGCGGATATTCATTAATTTGTAGTGCATTCTTGATCGTAAGGGTTTCGAGACGCAAAAGTGTGCGCATAGTTATAGAGGATCGTCCTAGAGTGGTTCTCCCAGCAATACATAATTTACGTAGATTGGTTAGGTCGCCGAAAGGATCGGGCCACGTAGCCGGGAAAATATTATCCAGTTTCAATGTTCGGAGAGAAACGAGGCCGGTGAAAGATTCCGGCGATATACGAACATCTTTGAGATTTTTAAGGTGTAGTTCTTCGAGTCGCGAAAGGGTGTGAACTGCCCCCGGGAACTCGGGCAGCGGAATTTCGTCAAGTACGAGTTTGCGCAATGCCGTTAATTTGACGAGACTGACCGGCAATGAGGACATCCGGGGGCACAAGTGGAGCGTCAGAGATGTGAGCGCCGTGAAATGTTCGAACGCCGCCGCTGGCTTCGAGGGGGTTCCGTGCTCCAGCACAAGCGCGCGGATACCCGCCCACGCGGACGGGAACGCAAGAACCGACTTATCCACCCGAGATATTTCGCGGGCGGTGTATAAAAAAATGTCCGGCGCTTGTTCGACTTTGTCGCTATTATCGTGCTGGTCACATACCAAGATGGACGCGCGCCGCTGTTCGGCTATTTTGTTCACCATCCCGTCGATGCGGCTGCGGAGAGGCCGGGACGTCGCACGGAGAGCGCGCAGATCGCCCGCGCCGAGGTACGGAACAATGTGCATAAAAGCATCCGTCTGGAAAAAACCCCCGTCGGCATACATGAACGCGGATAATAGCCCATGATCAATACAACCAATCGAAAGGAGAATCCGCGCTATATGGGCGAAAATAAAATATTCTTCGAATTAAATGACGGAGGAGGGGGTCCGCGCCGCGGCCCGTTTATGGGGAACCGTCCCGGATTCTTTTTACACGGATGAGTACGACAAGCTCAAAACGCGTTTCGAACAGACCCGCGGCCAACCGTATTTCCTGTGGCCGATTCCGAAAACGTTATCCACGAAAGAATATGTTACTTTCATCAAAAACACGATGAAGAATATCCCGAACATAATTGTTAGTGTCCTCAATGACGAGATTATGGTGTTCGCACGCGACGAACGCGCCCGCAAAGATGGCGCAGCCGAGTACCAAAAGTGCAAAATAATGACAGTTCGCGAACATAATATCATTTATAATGTGGAGTCATAAAAATAAATGCGCAAACTTTTAAAATAAGTTTAATCTGTCGGATAATGCGTCTACTTTGCGTACACCGCCATGGCTCCGTAGCACGAAATGGACGCAAGGCCCATCGACGCCTGCACATCGAACGTGAGCGCCGACGCAGGCACGAACGTCACCGGCGACGGCTGTGTCAGTACACTCACCATGGTGGTTGAGCGATACACTTCGCCGGTGGCGATCAGCCGGCCCGCGGAAGGGACCCACACCCTGCCGGAGATGGTCAACACCGCCGACGTACCACTGAACGCGGTGCCGGTAACCAGCGTGGTCCCTCCGAGCACGACGCGAATCGTCGTCGAGCCCGCGCCGTTGATGAATGTGCACGCCAAGTCGTACTCGATGCGCGTTTTGGGCTGCAAGGTGTTCGCCGGGATCGTGCGGCTCCCCGCGCCGGTGCCGAACAGGCTCTGGAACGACGCGCCCGTCACCGAGACGGCGGTCGTGGTGTCGAAGAACGCGAGCGCCGCGCCGTTGACGCCGTACGCGAGGTTGCCCGCGCCGTCGCCGACGAGCACGTTGCCGCTCGCGCCGTTGTCGGGCGGCCAGCACAGCTGGGTGTTCTGCGCCAAGCCGATCGCGGCGCAGGTCGTCGTCGAGAACGTGCCCGCGGCGTTGTTGTACGCGATCTGGTGCACCGCGGCCCCGTACGCCGAGAACGTGCCGTTCGGATCGATGCCGATCGCATCGGCCGTGCCGTTGATCGGGGTGATCAGTATGCCGTTGACGCCGACGATCGTCTCGACCGGGAAGCCGACGTCGGTCGCCACCCAGCGGCCTTGGTGGTCGATGATGGTGTTCTTGGGATACCCGGCGACCGTGTTGTTGGCGGCCGGGAAGGCCGGCACGCCCGGCATCCCGAGCGTGGCGCCGCTCAGGGTCAGATCGCCGGCGACGACTGCGAGCGTGTACGCGTCGGGTAGCCCGGCGTTGGGGCCGAGTGTCACATAGGATGCATTCAGCGTCGCAGTGAGCGGCGCGCCGGCGTGCTCAATCAGCGCACTCGAGTAATCTCCATACAGCGCCACGACGTCGCCCATGCGCCCGAAAATTGAGTCCACGCCCATGGGCGCGACGTGATCCCATGTCCCGTTGAAGCACACGGCCTGATCGAGCGGGTGCCAGTCGTTGTGCGGCCCGAGCAACGTGGAGCCCGCGTCGGAGACGACGTAATAGAACTTGTCCCCCGCGCCGCACGACGCATTCGTCAGGAACGGCGTGTTGTTGCCCGCGTTCCAGTACCCCAGAAACGCCGGCCCCGCGTACAGGATCGGCGGCAGCTGCGAGTACGGGAGGACGCCCGTGAAGTCGAGCGTGGCGGAGCCGAGCGGCGTGCCGGGCGCGGCGAAGGAGGTGCACATATCCACGAAGCCGCGCGCATCGAACGTCACGTTCGCCACGTACGGACACGTCTGCCCGGCCAGCGGACCGGGCACGAGGCTGAGGTCGTACGTGGTCGCGGTGGTGGTCGCCGCGAAATCCGCCGCCGACGGCTGGTATGTGCGCGGGCCCGCGTTGCTCGCGCCGTCCCAGCGCATCGCCGGCGGGGTGAACTCGACGGGGACGCTTCGCAGGCGCCCGTACGGGTCGAAGGTGGCCAGCACGTCGGGCGTCTGCATCTGCACATTACCGTCAAAGTACTTGGGCAGGAGGTTATAGATGCGCGGTATCGAGATGTCGTGCACGATCCACATTTCCAGCCCGAGGGCGGTCGCCACGGCAGCGGCGACGACGGCCGCGGTGACCGCGACATACGTTACCCACCCCGGCGCCCAACTCGCCATTTATCTGCGCGGCCGCATCTGAGGATTTTCGACGGCCGATCCGGTTTATTTACGCGCGAGGACGAGCGCCCCGTAGATAGGGTCCTCGCCGCTCGCCGCCAAGCGGCCGCCGATCAGATTCAGCGGCAGGTGCGCGTTCTCGCCGTCGGAGTTGCAATAGGCAGAGAATCCCGCCCCGGAGACCGCGGCGTGGGAGAGAACGAACTCGTAATTCCCGCCGACGGCGGCCCGCTTCGCATCGGGGCTCGCGGCCGTGCGCATCACGATGGCAGAGAACGCCGGGAGCGACGGGATGTAGACGAGAACGCAGTCCGGCCCCGGGTCGACGGGGACGACGACCATGCGGACCGACCGGTCCTCGGCGAAGTTCAGCGCCGTACTCGGGGCATGGGTCCAGTGGATGCCGTTCTTGGCGCGCGTCTTCATCCCCGTGCGGTTGGTGAAAAAAAGAATAACCTGATTTATTGCCACTCGTTGCACGCGGCGGCGATCGCGCTGACATCCGCTTGGTGGTGCACCAGAAGTATGTCGTTCTCGACGATCCAGCTCGAGTGTTCGTCGTCGACCGCCACGACGCCCTTCAGACTCCCCAGTCCGTCGTCGGCAACGCACACGCCGCCGGCCAGATGGACCCACTTGGTTCCCCACGCATGGGCGCACGCCGCGCAGAATTTCTCCACGTCCTCGACCAACGCGACGTAGACGCCGCCGCGGCCCGCGACTCCCTCGGCTTGGATGCGCGGCCGCACCACGAAGATTGTGTGGCGGGCCCGGACGGTGTCGCGGGAGACGCCCACATTGCCGACGACCAGCCACGCGGAATTCTTATATTTTCCGAGCAAGAAGCGGCTCGCCAGCGCAATCGCCACCATTGCCACCGGGAGCACGACGAGCTCTTTGTAGAACATCCATTCGTCCACCGAAACGTTGGATTCCGCAAACTGGGCGATGCGCCGGGCCGCAAAGGCCACCCGTTCCAAGTAGTACCACATCCCCGGATGGGCACTTCCAAGAAAAATTTCCCACAAAACTTTGGATTTTGCCGGGATCCGGATCCGGGATCCTGAACTTTTTTGAGATTCTTGGCAATAAAAATTTTTAGCCGCCCACCAGACTTGAATAATGTTTATTTTATTCACCAAATAAGTTGTTCGTTTGAATAATACACATTTTATCTCCTTCCATCCAGCGGCCGGAATAATGAGACACACCGATACATTATATTCAAATGTTTGCGGTGGGGCTTCTTAACTCAATCCTAACGACCGTTTTAGTCATCGCCCTGATAATCGGTCTTCTTCACGCGGGTGTGATTCTGGATGTGCGATCTACGTACGCCCGCGCGGGAATATGCTGGCTAGATGCCTTTCTCACCAATAACTTTGG
>Ga0075156_10002264_pt1 | contig 10653 bp, 8 predicted proteins | sample JI81AbrownDNA_FD_70966 | JGI IMG/M metagenome (GOLD analysis project Ga0075156, IMG submission 70966) | Wastewater effluent complex algal communities from Wisconsin, to seasonally profile nutrient transformation and Carbon sequestration -... | ecosystem: Engineered > WWTP > Effluent > Algae...
TTTCAAGAGAACACAAGAGCGGTTTGTATATTTCAAGTTGTCAATAAGATATTTTCATATACATATGATTGTCAATACCCGCTTTCAAACCCTTCTCTGTGATTTAACATCTAATATGCTTTTTGTTTAACATAGAAAAATGCAGGATATCTTAGCGGCATTGTAATTATGTCTGCTTTCTGTTCCTCTGCAGGGCTATATTTCACTAATACGACGCCCTATTTACTACGATCTCAAAAATAATGCCTTTGCGATTCATCGCTATTTCAGTGCACCCCCAATGTCTTAAAAACGTGTCATTAAATATAAGCCTGTATGAAAATAATGGTGATGTTGTGTTTGTGTAATTCACCTTAATCACTCAAGGCAAATCCTTCTTGCAATGATGCAATGAATTTTTCAATGTCTTGCTCATTTGGACCTATGATTCATGAATCATCGACATAGAGAATCAAAATTAGCTCTTCATTCAGAACTCACAATGACCTAATCGAGATTGAATAAAATTTTGGCCAAGACGGCCATCGTTCAAATGCTCATGTCGGGTCAATCCATTTTCCATAGTTTAAGTGTCCACACATGCAAATTTGCTTCCTTTTGGTGGCATCGTACATAACTATCTGTTTTAATGTCAGCTTGTTTATAGGCAAGTACGAAATCAATTTAACGTATTTGCTAAACCAGGATTAGTGCTAGAAATGATTACCATGCGTAATGCTTTCCATGAAGCTGCTGGATAATATGTGTCGAACTTTCTCCATAAATTTGCACGCCCCCGTTGTTAGAGCAAAACGCAAATTATGGAAAATACAACGTAAGTGGAAACAAGTTACAAGTGCAAGAAGTGAGCAGAATGCATAAAAGAGACAAAAACCTTAAATGGACTAAATGAGCAATACAGCAAATATGCGGAAACGAAAAAATATCAGCATTAAAGACGAAAAATCACGAAACAATTTCAAAACGAAGGAGGAAACGATTGGACGAAGAACAATGGGCTAGTTAATGATTTTTAAAATTGTTTAACTAAACTACAACCACCTAGTTCTCTCTGTAGAACCACGTAAAGTTTAAACAATTCCACCAGGGCAGATCCCACTGACACAAGTGGGGTGAAGATTGAGGAGGGTAGTGAGAAGAAGAATCAAACAAGATTTATAGAGAAAGAAAATAGCAGAATGTACACAACAAAGTGTAACAACAACAATGTACCAGAGCTACACAGAGGCCTAGAACTCTTGGTGACAAGAAATGTACCTAAAGGCTAAGAAAAGTTTGGAATTGTATGTGTTCAACACACACAAGAATGGTGCAGACATACCAAAAACCTCAACAAGGATAAACTACTGATTTGAATTATACGAGAATGCGACAGCACACAGAAGGAAATTGGGAGGAGACGTGCCAACAACATTATTAAAGGGGAAGAACTACTGGAGGCAAGCATGGATTAATATCCATATGATCTTGTACTGATAGATCAAGTATGTAGCTATGGGGAAATCAACAATAAGCATGACATGCGCAAGCTACTAAAGGCCTTATTACCAGATCAAATTTTATTTAAAACCCTACCAAAAGTTACATTTTTTGGCATTTACTCGTTCGACTGTGCTCCCAAACATGTGGAGCTCTATTTTTGTGGATTTTTGGTAGAAGCAAGTAAAACAGCAAATAGAGCAATTTTTGTCGCGCATGTCACTATAGATCAGAAACAAGATGGAACCAACGCAGAATTAAAGATGAATATTAGCACAGATATTGAATCATGCTAAATAGCAAAAAGCATATTGCTAATATGTTGTATTCTAATTAAAAACTGCTAAAAGTAGAGTTATTTTATCATCCAAATCCCAACAAATCGATAGACTTCTTGTTTTAGTTTTGCTCTTGGCGAATGCACACCAACAAGTCAATCTATCATTCTCCTCAGATGATGAAAAAGCTCATTCCATAGTTCGCATCCGGTGGGATACTCAACTCCCAATAATTTCATCCTAGGATGGATGAGGAGTGGTCAGTGCAATGTCATGGGATCTGTGTGTTTTCCCGTCTTATGAAGCAAAAAAGCGCGGAGTCAGTGAACATGACAATTTTTCCTAGCGAGCGCACAAAAAAGTACGTTCTACTATATTCACTGTTTGGAACAAGGATTTTTGTTCGTGTAGAGTTCTATATTTTACGCGCTAGTACTCTACCTTTTAAGAACGAGCCTACGAAGTATTAAAAGAGTAATATGATGAAAAGAATGAACATTGTTAATCCTACTGAACACCAACAAGCCAGCGCAAAAAGCAGTTGAAGAACAACAAACCAACCTATTTCTGATTGGATCCAAAATATATAAATTGATTGAAGATATGAAGAGCAACATACTAAGAAAGAAAGATCCCTTTCCAAAAACAGTTGCAGAGTCGTGCCACATACTATCCAAATTTCTTTTAAAAATCATTACTGGTGTAAGTACAACAATAAGGTTTGTCAAATGACAATATTACCTTTACAACAGTATCCAACGAGAAAAACATATGTAATCAAACATGAATAAGGAGATTACATGCTTTGGATGCAAGAAAATTGTGCAATACTCAAGTTAATGTGATGAGGAATTGCCAAATATATCAGGATGCAAGAAAGGTGCAAACCTTCTGATTAATAAGGAAGATAGTTCTGATGAGGGATCTATTCAAGGCAATTTATATAAGTCAAAAGATGTGTAAAATGAAGACAACGGCAATAGTAAAGTAGAAGGAATTGAGAAAGAAGAAAGCTCTGAAGACAAGTCCTATTATGATGATGACCTGCTTAGTGATGAGGACATTGATGGATTCACAATAGTACAAGATTAAATGATATGTAACAAGAATGACAAGGCCATAATACGAGATATCTAGATTCTTCTGGACAGCCAGTCAATGTGAATGTCTTTGTGGTGCAAAGAAACCTCTATCTTGCATTATGATGCAGGAATTATTACCATGACCATGACCAAAATCAGTGAACTCACAAGATAGGAGACATTATGGTACTATGAGGATGGTATTTCTAACATATTAGCACTGAACAATGTCAAGAAAAAGTATCACATGACATTTGATACTGGTGCCAACTATTTTGGAAGTGCACAAATAAGATAGTACCAAACTCTATTTATGCCCTTGTGGAAAGGGTTATTCGACTCAAATGTTAACAATTATGTCACAACTGCGCTAGTTTCAACAGTAGAAGATTATATTAAGGATTACACTGTTAGAGAGTACTTTGGTGCTCAAGCAATTGTGCTCCAAAACATCATAGGTAGCGCTTCTGCTAAGGATCTAATTATGTGGAAATTAACTAGTTCCAAACTTCCATGTGACAAGAGAAGACATTCTGAGGGAAGAGTGCATTTTTTTGAGCCAAATCTGGGATTATTAAAAAGGCGGACAATGCATACTACCCAAGATCATGTTGCAATAAGCAAGCACAGTGTACCAAAAGATATACTGGGGAGACACAATAACGTGACATTAGCAATTGATTTAGTGTCCATCAACAAAATGCTATTTGTTATGACTAATTTCGGTAATGGCAAGTTGGTCAATTACATGAAGGGCAAAATTACTATAACATCCACGAAACAAGTAATACAAGCATACAACAACAGGGGTTTTAAAGTATGCAAATTTGGTAATGGCAAGTTGGTGAAATCCATGAAGGACAAAACTACTATAACATCCATGAAACAAATAATACAAGCATACAACAACAGTGGTTTTAAAGTATGCACTATCCTAGGAGATGGAAAATTTAAACATATCCAGCAAACAATGGAAAACAGGGCATAAGTATGAACATATGTGCCACCGACGAGAACTTACCTGCGACAGAGTATGTATGTGAGCTGCGAAAGAAAGCTTGCGTGCATGCGCCATGACACTACCATTTGATAGATTCCAGCCAGACTAATTGTTGCATTGGTATAGAACTGTGTATTCCGGTTGAACAATTACCCATATTGCGGCAGGGTAAATGCAACAGTTAGTCATGTGACAATAATGACAGGTCAGAGACTTAACTATGACAAGCATTGCAAAGTAGAATTTGTAATTACGCACAAATTCACAAATAACACAACATTTCTATGGAACCCATAACATCAGGCGCTCTAGACCTAAGGCTTTAAGAAAAGGAGCAAAGACAACATTATTTTCTAAGCGTACAAACAGGAAAAAGGGTACTAAGAAATTCCTTGACAGAGATACCTATTCCCAATGACGTAATTGACAGTATACACCAGCATCAGCTGGAAGCAGAATCAAAACAGGCAGGAGTAATAAAAATGGAAACATCATAACAGATGATGATGAAGAAAAAGATGACTCTATGGATAAATAAGAACCTATTCCAGTGGAAAGGAACTACCAATATCAAAATGAAGCTTTAGTGGAAATAACACACCAGAAGGAGGAAGATCCTACCACACAAGTAAATGACACATCAGAAATAAAAGGAATGGCTAAGACACACACACAAGAACTTATACACTGGAAGGCACAGAGAAAGTACAGAATTCATAGAATAAACTAAGGTTTGACAAACCACAATAATGCTACATTGAAAATACCAGAAGAAGAGCACGAGAGAATAAATGTCATACAAGCGAAGAAAAAAGCTCGACAATATCAGATGTTCATAAAAGAAAAGGATATAGACCAATAAAAGCACAAGGGTTCGCTGACAGACATCACAAAGACTATACCTGGACAGGGAGTAGACAAGTTCACCAGCTGTATCTATTAAGACAATGCTGTTATACTATGCCATATATGCAAAAGAAAATAGATTTATATTAGAAACTGGCATAGGCACACTCCTTCATGCATACATGAACGACAATGTACAAATACTGCTAGAAGGAACATTAGCAGACATGATTGCAAAATTGGACCAATCAATATACAGAAACACATATGGTAAAACAAAAGGCCAATCCATTTGTATGTCTAACATTAAAAAGGCCCTACCTTGGACATCTCAAGCAGCGCTACTATTCCGGAAGCTATTGTTGGAGACACTACAGGAGTGGGGATATATTCTTAACCTTTATGACCAGTGTGTAGCCAACGAAAACATCTAAAGCAAGCGGTGTACGATTATATGTTATGTTGAAGATCTTAAAATATCACATGTAGAAAAAGATGTCGTGGAGGACATACGAAAAAAAAACTATATGAAAAATTCTGACAAGAAAGCCTACTCACAAAAATGATTAAAAAATTTAGAGTACCTAGAACTTAAATCTACAAATATATTAAAAAAATAATGGAAGAACTACCATCAGACATTCAGAGAGCAGTGAAGGCACCAGCAACAAACCATTTATTCCATTTTGTCATCTTTCAATTTATAGAATTTCCCTCCAGTTGTCTCCTCATCAAAACTCATCCTTTTTGATCAGCAGGGTAGTGCCCTTCTTCCCTCTTGATGTCTTTAGGATCTCTTCCTCGCATTCACTTGAGTAGTGTCCAACCTTCTTGAATCTGAAGCACCTTCTTACTCACAGAATTCTTCAGTTCTTTCTCATCGAGTAGCATTTCAAAGACTATAACATCATTTGAATTGCCTTTGTTGTTTAACTTACCTCCATACTGATTTTTCCATTTAGACTGTTCATGACAATCTTCTAAGATAGTTTCTGTAAATGGAGCTTCTTTTCTGATCATGTCTTTTTTCATGTTTTTGACCAATTTTCATACTGGTGTTAGTCAGATCCTATCAGGAATAGAATGGCGTGATGCTGCTCAACTACGATATTTTCTTAATCTTCCTTCTGCTGCTAAGTTGGGTTGTCAATGTTCATCCATTTTAGTTTGTTACTTGCCCCATTACTGGATGTACCTACCTCTGACCCAGTCGCTCAAATACTTTCTGGTATGCTGTATATTGCTCCTGGTAATCTTGTAGAGACTGGGCGTTCCTGTTTTACATGGTAGTATTTGGTCATGGTGATGACATGGTTAAAACCCATATGAGTGTCATCATCACCGTTTGAGTGCATTATATTCTTGATACACCTCAAAAGTTTATCCGTATGAGTGTCATCATCACCATTTGAGTGCATTATATTCTTGATACACCTCAAAAGTTTCAGTGTGTTCTGCCTATCGTCGATCTCTTCATAGTGTTCACTATTGCATACTTGATGTTGAGGTGAAGTAAAGGGTCACATATCAACAGTACCACTGCATACAGGGCCAGCATATTTGACTCTAGTAGCTCTTGTCTTTTGATTGTATTGTTGGCGTGGATTCTCCATGTTTGCATTTTTGTCCAGTCCGGGTGGGTAAATGTCAGTATTCTATCTAGCTTAAGACCTTTTGCACATCTGTTACATTATTGTAAACGGTGGATGTGTACAGCTCCAGCTTTTCCATAGCCCTCAAATACAGGTTTGGACCATCCTTGTCACTTTACTCCCCTTCTGGCATATTGTTTTTGTTGGTACTCTTTGTTGTGTATCTTCCTTGGTTCTTCTTCAGTTGGAACCTTGCTGCAACTTTCCTTTCACTTCCCTATACAAGCTTCACCCCTTTGGTATCCTTAGGCTACACCATGGTGGAAAGTAATTTTACTTTTTTTGTCAATTGTAGTCTCATAAAACTAAAATTATGGGCTACAAGTAGTCCATCGTTGTTCTTAAAATAGTTATTTTTTTATTTTTGTCATTTCTGCTTTTTTATGTTAGTCATTCTCGTAAGGTCATGTTAGTCCCTTGTGATGATTTTTGTTTTTTCTGCTTCCATCTCATTCAGTGCTTTCGTTCGTACGTTTTCGCTCATATTTTGCTCGCGGGGATTTTTTTTCATTGATTGTGTTTAGCTCCAACACGCTGTTCTTGCAGAATCTGTAAGGTTTCTTATAGAACGTTCTGCATTAACATTTTGTTGATATGCTCCCACTCCAAAAATGAAATTGTTTATCCTGTATTTTTTACATGTTTTACAAATTTGTCTCCAGCAAAAAGACCATTTTCGCAGTGATAACGTTTAATGGTTACATTATGAAGCCCGGCATACAGATCAAAATCTTGTTTAGCCTGAAGTGTGTCCAACAGACAAGGACTCTGTCAAATGGACATATGTCAAATCAGAATAATGGTCCACAAACTGCAGGTTAACCCTTCCTAATTCTCAGCAGGCCAAGGAATGTTGCCTCCAATTGATACACTGACACTACTTCACCAGGTTGTACACCTTGTCGATTCTTCCCTACTTATTCTCTCGTACTTCTGATCTATTTTGACATGATTTCTGACTTTTGTATGTAGACATGCTGTACACTTGGGAGTTCATACTGTGCAAATTTTTGTATAAGGCATATTTATACACTCGCGAGACCAAGAGTCCAACAAATAATCAATTTTTAGCGTATGACTCTTATAATCATGCAGGCAGAATTGAATAAAATTTTTGATTGCGATCTCTTCATAATGCCTGTGTGCATAGATCTTTTTAGATTATTCTCGCAATTTTTGTGCAGATATGTATAAAGAATCTTGTCATTTAAGTCCATTTGTGATTAATTGCAAACCTACGTCAACATGAGAAACTTTAATGCCCATGATGTCCTTAGTCATAAAATTCGAAGCAAGAGTTTGAATAGCTTGCTAAGTTCTGTAATTTTAGTCACGTTTAAGCTGAAACTTGTCTAGCAATAGTCTTGCGAAAAGAATTAAAAACTCACGATTTTTTCTGGGAGTGCCTTGAGCATAGGTAACAAATTGGCTTGATATCCTCATGCTTTATTCCAAATATCTGTTGGGTTGATTGACCCAGAAATGAATATAAAATTTTGTATGAGGGCCGCTATGTTCTCCCTAATCCAATGATTTAATTACCTTGCTGGAGGTAGGCGGGATAGAATGAACATGAAAATGTCACTGAGTTCAGCACTATGTGCTACTTTATTAATCAGGTAGGTTAAATCATGATTGTCGTCTTTTTCTTCTATTTTTTTTATTTTCCACACGAGTTGGGATGGTGGTTCGTTGTCAGGGGTTTCACTCGTTGGTATCACCTTCAGACATATCACAATGACTCTTTTCAAGGCTTGCTTTCGTGGCCGTTGATGAATTAACACAGCTTATTTTTGCATGTAAACAACATTGCTTGTTTGACACTCGATCCCGTGAAATTTGTTCTTCCCGCAAAATTGATTGCCAAACTCCTATAGAATCACAGAACTTTGTCTTGAGTGAGACGTAATATGAAGTATCGGAAGAGGTACAACGTAACAATTATTTTTACAGTAAGTTTTGGCATGTTGATACTACTAGAACTGAGTAACCTTTTTATGAATAATCTTCGACAAAATAGTTTGCGTTGCTTCCACGTGCTATGGAGTAAGTATTCACTCATTGACAATCGAAGGGTTTTTCATACCATCGTAACTTGACTTTGAATCGTGTTTTAAATATAGTATTGCGGTTTTGAATCTCTGGTAAACATTGTGAGAAAGTATTGAGAGTCGAGAACCTTAGAACATAAAGGAAGCGGGGAAACTAACGGCACAAATAACAACGACACGAAAATGCAATTAATCAATAAAACTGATGGTAAGTGAAAGACAAAAATTAAACCCAGAAGTGTCAAAGAAGACCAAGGGTAGAAATGAGTTAAAGATAATAACTCACAATTATTAGTCTACTAAGTTAACAGCCTAAATTGCTATATCATATAAATCGCCCATCAAAATTCCCACATGCTTCAGCTGCGCAAGGCTTAATAAGATCAATTACATGTCAGGCACTAATGCTGTCATAGTATATCCTTTGTCACCAGGCCAGACAAATTACAACACAAATGGGTCAAAAGCACTGAAGGAACTCTACAAAGATGTTAAATAACAAACCCTATGAAGTAGGTCATCAAAATCTCAAGATGTTTTTGGAAAGGCTGAATTCTAGAGCTGAAGAGCCAGGTTGGACAGAGATTACTAAAATTAAAAATAAAGATTGCTTACCCAATACAGTACAATCTCTATCAGAGATTGCAAAAAAGAGGCGAACAATTACTTGGCACGAGATTCAAACAATAAACTAGTGGTTAACAGAACGGCTCAAATGTCAGCTCAAATGCGAAAATGCATGCAAGCTTCTATTAGAAATGAATGCACTCTCAAAGTGGTCACCAGTGGAGACAAGCTCAAGCTGGAAATAAGCAAGGGCTCATATACACTGGAGGTAGCAAATGGCCCAATCTACCTGCGAATCCGCATTTCAATTATAACTATTGATTCAAGATCTACCATATCCTAGATCCGAAAATCACTATCTAAGTTAGATGACTACATGGCTAGAACTGATTTGAATATTAACAATTTCAATGGTATTGTGAGATTGCAGATGGATGCCCTGAATGCATAGAAGAAAAATTTCGCAAGATCCAAATCTACATGTTCAAAGGATATCTCTCAGCACCAGATAAAGAGTTTAACATGTACATTAAACAAAAGAAGAACGACATTGAAGAAGGACAAGAAATATCAAAAGAGGAGATTATGGTCATGGCAGAGAAAAAGTACAAGTCACTCAAAAGAGGAAAGATGTCAAAGACACTATTCAGAAGAATGGAAAAATTATCGCTGGTTCATCAAGCACCAGATGTGGACACTGCATGAGCGAGAGGATTGCAGGCTGGAGGAAAGCAAAGTAGAATGTTCGCAAAACAGCTACTCCGTCTTGTTACTTCTGCATCACTATTCACCTCCCCAATACAAGGAGATTGAGGGCACTGTCAAATAGGTCCTTCTATTGCTTACACCTGCTATCATTTGAATGGCTTTGCCAAACTGGAACAAGGTGACCAAACTGGTATTGGTATGATGAACTCATGGGTCACTGAAGCGCGCACCTAGTTGCGCGCGGTGAGCGCTTTGCATACGTCACCCACATAGAGAAGCAAGAAGAACAGGAAAATGGCTGCAACTCACTATGGCGCTGGCAGCTATTGATGATAACGAAGAATTAGTTGAATGACTGCTCCTCCTTTGGTTTGTGAGGATACCGCGAAGCATCTTCAGTTGGTATTTTACACAACATTATTTACTAAGTCGCACTGGATAAACTCTATTAGTCACTTATTTATATAATGTCACTTATCAAAGTTTATATTAGAGATGCTGAGATACTTGAAGAGACAAATCAAAGGAATGAGAAACTACAAAATCAAGAAAGAAATAAATAAGGAAAGAAAGAAAGAAAGAAAGAAAGAAAGAAAAAACAAAGAAAAAAACAAAGAAAGAAAGATAAAAAGAAAGAAAGAAAAAAGAAAGTAAGAAAGAAAGAAATAACAAAATGGGGAAGCCGCAAATACTACTTTAGCAACCATAAGAGGACAAGCATGGGGATTAAAAATAGAAACAAAATGAAACACACCATTAGCAAACAAAAATTAAGCTCACTAGGAACAGAAAGAGATCATATGATGATGGCCATGACTAGAGCAAAATGCAACGCCCCTACAAGTAATGAAAGAAGTAATGAGAAGTTGATGGGAGCAGAAACATATGTTATCACAATAGACAGTTGTTGCTCATACAGCATAGCGATAAGAAGGTCAAATTTTTGCGGCAAGATGACAACATGCAACATCACCATACAAGGATTCAATT